>Ga0272449_1002164_pt1 | contig 18671 bp, 11 predicted proteins | sample YNPCB0241_FD_198679 | JGI IMG/M metagenome (GOLD analysis project Ga0272449, IMG submission 198679) | Hot spring sediment microbial communities from Yellowstone National Park, WY, United States - YNP-CB-024-1 | ecosystem: Environmental > Aquatic > Thermal springs > Hot (42-90C) > Sediment... | reverse complement strand
TTTGGCTCGAACTCCAGGAGCTCCTGGGGGTCAAGGTGGACGTTGTGAGCAGTCGCGGCATCAAGGCGCGCATTCGGGAGCGAGTGCTACAGGAGGCCATTCCGCTATGAGGGACCCCAAGGAGCGCCTGAAGGACATTTTGGAGGCCATCGCCGCCATTGAGCGCTACCTCAACCGCGGAAGGGGCCGACTTCGAGGAGGCCGAGCTGTTGCAGCTCCGTCTCCTGCGCTACGCGCCGATCATCGGAGAAGTGGCACCGGCCTTTCCCGACAGACTCCGCAGTCATCTTGAGGAGTGATTCCAATGCCACGCAAAAAGAAGACGCATCAGACAGACCCGAACGGCGTGCGCGACTTCCGCCACGCTGATGCCCGGCGCCCGAACAACCCACCCGCCGGTACCGCGCCGATCGACGAGGTCCGCGAGGGCCAGGCCAGACAGTACGCCCGTGGAGTGTACTCGGATCCGCAGCGGCAATGGGCCGGCAAGGCGGAGCACATCTCGTTTAAGGTGAGGTAGCGTAAGGTATTCGTCATGATGACCACTGATGAACTTGAAATATGGCTTTGGGACGCGGCTTGCGTCATTCGCGGGCCGGTAGACGCCCCGAAGTTCAAGGACTACATCCTTCCCCTGGTCTTCCTCAAGCGCCTGTCCGACGTCTTCGAGGACGAGATCACGCACCTGGGCCTGGAGTTCGGAGGACGGGAGCAGGCCGAGAAGCTGGTCGAGCGCGACCACAGACTGGTTCGCTTCTACATCCCCCCGGAAGCGCGTTGGGAGGCGATCCGCCGCGTCACTACAGGCCTCGGACAGTACCTCACCGACGCGGTACGGGCAGTGGCACGGGAGAACCCCCGACTTCAGGGAGTGATCGACGTCGTTGAGTTCAACGCCACGGCCGCCGGGCAGCGGATTCTTGCCGATGAGCCGCTTGCTGCCCTCGTCCAGGTTCTGAGCCGCCACCGGCTTGGATTGGACGACGTGGAGCCAGACATCTTCGGTCGGGCCTACGAGTACCTCCTGCGCAAGTTCGCCGAGGGCCAGGGGCAGAGCGCGGGCGAGTTCTACACGCCCCGCGAGGTGGCGATCCTCATGGCCCGTATCCTGGAGCCCGAGCCCGGCATGGAGGTTTACGATCCCTGTTGCGGATCTGGTGGCCTTCTCATCAAGTGCCACCTCCGGCTTCTGGAAACCCACGGCCAGCGCCACAACGGTCGCCTGCAGCTTCCCAAACGTGCGGCACCTCTTCGCCTTTTCGGCCAAGAGATCAACCCTGCCACCTTCGCCATCGCCCGGATGAATGCATTCATCCACGACATGGAAGCCGATATCCACCTTGGCGACACGATGCGCCGTCCGGCTTTCACTAATGCCGAGGGTAGGCTACGCCAGTTCGATCTGGTGGTAGCCAATCCCATGTGGAACCAGGACTTCCCGAGCAGTACCTACGAGCACGACCCCTACGACCGCTTTCGCTTTGGTACTCCGCCATCTTCCAGTGCCGACTGGGGATGGCTCCAGCACATGCTCGCCTCGCTCAGAGACGGTGGGCGAATGGCGGTGGTCCTCGACACGGGAGCCGTCAGCCGCGGCAGTGGCAACCAAGGGTCGAACCGGGAGCGGGACATCCGCAGGACCTTTGTCGAGGCAGACCTGATCGAGGCCGTTGTCCTCCTCCCCGAAAACTTGTTTTACAACACCACGGCCCCCGGCATCATCCTGGTAGTCAATCGGGCCAAGCGACGGCCCGGAGAGATCCTGCTGGTCAACGCGAGCAAGCTCTTCGCCAAGGGGCGACCCAAGAACTACCTCGCGGAGGAGCACATCGAGCGGATCGCAGCCGCCTACCACGACTGGAGCGCCGAGGACGGTCTTTCGGCAATCATAACGAAGGAGGAGGCGGCGAGGAACGACTACAACCTCTCTCCGAGCCGCTACGTCGCCAGCAACGACAAAGAGGAAGTCCTGCCGCTGGAGGAAGCCGTGGTGCTGCTGCGGGAAGCGGAAGAGGAGCGTGCCCAGGCGGACCAGGAGTTGGCACAAGTTCTCCGCACGCTGGGATTGGGAGATTTCCGTGCCGAGGGTCGAGAAGGCTGAGTTGGAGCGGGATGGGACTACCGGCCGGGGACTCGCTATGCCGCAAGAAAGGCGCAAAAGCCGCAGTAAAGGCGCAAGAATGGCGCAACCAGGATACCGCAACCTGGAGGGAGCGCGGTGCATCTGATGGCATTCGACATTTACACCTACTTCCGACCGTCGTAATGTGATGGGCCAGTGCGCCTTGAAGTTGCGGGGGCCTTTGAGTGCATCGCTCTCCGAGATCTGGAGCATCTGGTCGGGCTCGGGATCTTTGAGCGGCTTGGCCAGACGGGCCGCCGCACGCGGTATGTACTAAAGGGGCCAAAAAGGGGCCAAACGGGCCACGAAGGAGCCAGAAAGGGGCCAGTGGAATCGTGACAGCGGCTGACGTCGATAGGCTATTGGCGAGGGAAGCTGACCGATGAATCCCGGTTCGATCGTCCGGTGTCGCAACCGCGAATGGGTCGTGTTACCCGCAGAGACGGACGATGTCGTGGCCCTCCGGCCGCTCACGGGCACGACGGACGACGTCGTCAAGGTGCACCGGGGCCTCATGAATCTCGTGGGCTACGACCTCCCGTTCGAGCGGGTCACGCCTGCATCGTTTCCTCTCCCCACGGTGCAGGATGTGTCGGACGCGGCAAGCGCGCATCTCCTCTGGCAGGCCGCGCGGCTCACGCTGCGCGAGGGCGCGACCCCGTTCCGCTCGCTGGGGCGCATCTCGATCCGGCCGAGGACTTATCAGTTCGTGCCCCTGCTCATGGCGCTGCGCCTCGACCCGGTGCGGCTCTTCATCGCCGACGATGTCGGCGTGGGCAAGACCATCGAGGCCTTGCTCATCGCGCGAGAGCTCCTCGACCGCGGCGAGATTCGGCGCTTCTGCGTGCTGTGCCCCCCCTACCTCTGCGAGCAATGGGCCAAGGAGCTCGCCGAGAAGTTCGGCCTTGAGCCCGTGGTGATCCGTTCGGGGACGGTGGGACAGCTCGAGCGGCAGACGCCGCTCGGCCGGAGCCTCTACGAGCATTTCCCCGTCCAGGTGGCGAGCATCGATTTCATCAAGACCGACCGCAACCGGCACCAGTTTCTCCAGTTCTGCCCCGAACTCGTCATCGTCGACGAGGTGCACGGTGCCGCGGCGGTGCTGGGCGCACGCCAGCAAGAGCGGCACGCGCTCCTGTGCGAAGTCGCCAGAAAGCCCGACCGCCATCTGATCCTGCTCAGCGCCACGCCGCACAGCGGCATCGAGGACGCCTTTCGCTCGCTGCTCGGGCTCGTGCGCCCGGAGTTCGCCGAATGGAATGTCGGCGACCTGGACGAGCCTCGGCGCATCGAGCTGGCCCGCCACTTCGTGCAGCGCACGCGGCGCGACATCGAGCAGACGTGGGAAGGGGCGCGCTGCTTTCCGAAGCGCGAGGCGGGGGACGAGGCCTACGAGCTCTCCGGCCCGTACCGCGCGCTGTTCGAGCGCACGTACGCGTTCTGCTCGGAGATCGTGCGAACCGGCGCGCGCCTGGAGGAACGCAAGCGCCGGGTGCGCTACTGGGGGGCGCTCGCGCTCCTGCGGTGCGTGATGTCGAGCCCGGCTGCGGCACTGGCGGCGCTTGCCAACCGCGCGGGAGCCCCGCTGGCAGAGGACGAGGAGCGCGAGTTCGGTCCCTGCGTGTTCGAGTCGGCGGAGGATCGTACCGACGACGAATCGCCCACGCCGGCCGTTGACGCCACGGTCGAGACCCTGGCCGACGGCGACCGCCGCAAGCTGCGAGAACTGGCGCGGCTAGCTGGGCGACTCCTCGGTACGGCCGAGGACACGAAGCTCGAGCGGGCGATCGAGATCGTACGAAGCTTGGTGCAGGAAGGCTTCCACCCCATCCTCTGGTGCCGGTACGTAGCCACTGCGGAATACGTCGCGGATCACTTGCGACAGCGATTGGATCCCGAGGTGCAGGTGGTGTGCGTCACTGGCCGCGTGGGTGACGACGAGCGCCAGGCGAAGATCGAGGAGATCGAGGCCGACCGCCCCCGCGTGCTCGTAGCCACCGACTGCCTCTCCGAGGGCGTGAACCTCCAGGAGAAGTTCACCGCCGTGGTCCACTACGACCTCCCCTGGAACCCGAACCGGCTTGAGCAGCGCGAGGGACGGGTGGACCGCTACGGCCAGCCGGCGAGCCGGGTCAAGGCCATTCGCTTTTTCGGGCGCGACAACCCCGTGGACGGCGTGGTGATCGAAGTGCTCCTCGACAAGGCGCGGGAGATCCACCGCACGCTGGGCACGCACGTGCCCGTGCCCGAAGAAAGCGAAAGCGTCACACAGGCCGTGCTCGAAGCGCTCTTCCTTCGCGGAGGGCGTGGGGCGGCTGGGCCGCAGCTCTTACTGGACCTCGGGGTCCCGGAGGTTGCCCAATTGCATGAGCGGTGGGAACGGGACGCAGAGCGGGAGCGGGTCAACCGGACCCGGTTCGCGCAGCGGGCGCTCAAGCCCGAGGAAGTGCAGCGCGAACTCGAGGCCACGGACGCGGTGCTGGGCGATCCCTCCGCGGTGCGGGAGTTCGTCCTCACCGCGGCTCAGCGAATCGGTCTTGCTGTTGCCCCGGACCGGCGGCAAGGCGTCTTCCGGGTGACAGTGACCCCGGAGGCAACAGCGACGCTGCCCGAGCCGATCCGGCTGGCCCTGCCGCCGATCAAGGGCGGACGTTGGCTCATAAGCTTCGACTCCCCGACGCCCGAGGGCGCCGAATACATAGGCCGGAACCACCGCTTCGTGGCCGCGCTGGCGCGTTTCCTTTTCGAGGAAGCGCTGAACCGCCCCGGCAACGCGACCGTCTCCCGCTGCGGTGCTTTGCGCACCCGAGCCGTGAACGAGCTCACGACGATCCTCCTGTTGCGCGTGCGCTACCTGGTAGAGCAACACCAGGCGCGCCCCCTCCTCTCCGAGGAGGTGTTAGTGCTCGGCTTCGTCGGATTGGGAGGCAACGATGCCAAATGGCTGGAAGCGAGTGACGCCCTCCGGCTTCTGGCCGAGGCCAGGCCCGATGCCAATATCGCGCTGGCGGAAAAGCGGGAGCTGGTCGAGCGAGTGCTCGCGAGCCTGGGCCCGTGGCACGAGACGGCCGAAAAGTGGGGCACGGCCCACCCGCTTCAGCGCGCGCTCCGGGAGCGTGTGACCCGGCGCGCCGAAGAACTGACCGAAGCCCACAAGCGCATCCGTCAAGCCGTGTCGCTGCGCGTACGGGGGCTCGAAGTAAAGCCGCAGTTTCCCCCCGATCTCTTGGGAATCCTGGTGCTGCAACCCGTGGTGTCGCGATGAGCCTGTTCCCCGCGGTGCGTATTGAAGGGGGTCTCCTGGGGCCCGACACGCTGGAGCAACTCCTGGCGGGCGACCTTCCAGGACAGAAGCCGAAGGACTTCGGGTTCGACGGCAGGCGCAGCCTCACCGACGAGATCGCCGGTGTCTTCGCCGATGCCCGGGCCGAGTGGGAGGTCTTCCAGCGCCGGCTGGAGCGCCTGCCGGACGGCGACCCGGCGACGTCCGTCACGCGCGATGCGTGGGTGATCCCGTTCCTGAGTCTCCTGGGCTACGAGCTTCGCTACAACCCGCGCGCGTACGAAGTGGACGGGGTGACGTTCGCCATCTCGCACCGGGCCGGCGAGCCGGAGGATGCGCCGCCGGTGCACATCGTCGGCGCGCGGCAGGAGCTGGGACGCCTGGCACCGACCGGGCGGCCGCGGCTCGCGCCCCACTCGCTGGTCCAGGAGTATCTGAACCGCAGCGAGCAGCTTTGGGGTCTCGTCACCAACGGCCTTACCCTGCGCCTCCTGCGTGACAGCACCTACGTGCGCCGCCAGGCCTATGTCGAGTTCGACCTCTGGCAGATCTTCGAAGAGCAGCGGTTCGGGGACTTTGCCGTCCTCTACCGGCTGCTCCACCGGACCCGCCTGCCGCGCGCGGCCGAGGACGCCCGGGACTGCCTGCTGGAGCAGTACTACAGACACGCCGTGGAGCAGGGCGGGCGCGTGCGCGACCGGCTCCGGGACGGTGTGGAGGAGTGCATCAGGCGCCTCGCCAACGGGTTCCTTTCTCATCCCAAGAACGCTGAATTGAGACAACGAATAGCGAGCAGTCAGCAGCGAGCAGCGGTTTCGGCGAGCGGCGAGCGGCCAGCGGCGAGCGGTGTATCTGCGTCACCGCCCACTGCTCACTGCTCGCCGCTCACTGCTCGCTCCTCACCGCTCGCTGCTCACCATTCGCCGCTCGCTCCGGAAGAACTCTACCGGCAGCTTCTGCGCCTCGTGTACCGGCTCCTGTTCCTCTTGGTCTCCGAGGATCGGGGCCTCATCAGCGCCGACCCCATCTACCGCGAGCACTACGGCGTGGCGCGGCTGCGGCGACTTCTCGACCGGCGGAGCGCCTACACCGAGCATGACGACATCTGGTGCAGCCTCAGGGTGCTGTGGAAGGTTCTCTGCAACGAGCAGCTTGCCACGTTTCTCGGCGCGCCGCCGCTCAACGGCGAACTTTTCGAGCGTATAGATCTCGATCATTACACAATCACGAACCGTGACTTCCTCGAGGCCTTCTGGCATCTCGCGTATTACCGCGAATCGTCCTCCGCGCCGCCCCGGCGCGTGAACTACGCCGCGCTCGACGTGGAGGAACTCGGTTCGGTGTACGAGAGCCTCCTCGAGTACCACCCGCAGATCGACACGTCGGGAGGCATGCCGCGCTTCGAGTTGGCGTTCGGCTCCGAGCGCAAGAGCACGGGCTCCTACTACACGCCGCCTGAACTCGTGGCGGAACTCATCCGCTCGGCGCTGGAGCCGGTGATTGAAGAACGGCTCAAAGGGGCCCGCACCCCCGCGGAAAAGGAGCGCGCGATCCTTTCCATCCGCGTCCTCGATCCCGCCTGCGGCTCGGGACACTTCCTGCTCGCGGCCGCGCGCCGGCTTGGCAAAGAACTGGCGAAGATCCGCACCGGGGAAGACGAACCCGCCCCCGAGCGTGTCCGCGAGGCGATCCGAGATGTCGTGGGGCACTGCATCTACGGCGTGGACAAAAACCCGCTGGCCGTGGAACTCTGTCGCGTGGCCCTGTGGCTCGAAGCTCACTGCGAGGGCAAGCCGCTTACGTTCTTGGACCACCGCATCCGCTGCGGGGATTCGCTGGTAGGGGTGTTGGACCTGGGGGTGCTGAAAAAGGGCATCCCTGACGAGGCCTTTGAACCGGTATCGGGTGACGACCGGCAAGTGGCCCGGTCTCTCAAACGCCGAAACGCTGAGGATCGGCGAGGGGAGGGGGCTTTTCTCTTCAATGCCGACGCCGAGGTCAATCGAGTTGCAGAATCAATTCGCCCCTTGCTCGAAACACCGGACGACACGCCTGCTCAAATCCGATCCAAGCAGCAGGCTCTGCGGGAGTGGGAGAGGCAAACCGCCCGCGACCGCACCGCATGCCACCTGTGGGTCGCGGCGTTCTTCCAGCCGCTTGCGGGGTATAACCCGCCTCCAATTACAACCGACACGCTTCGCAGGTACCTCGAGACCGGTACTGCGCATGGGCAGACGCTGGGAACCGCCCTCGCGCGTGCCCACCAACACCCCTTCTTCCACTGGCCGCTGGAGTTTCCGGAGGTGTTCGTGAACGGAGGTTTTGATGTCGTCATCGGCAACCCGCCATTCATGGGTGGGCTCAAGGTGAGCGGCAATCTCGGCGACAAATACCGCCACTGGCTGGAGGTGGCGTTTGAACCCTACGGCGGGACGGCCGACCTGTGCGCCGCCTTCTACCGGCGGGCTTATAGCCTCCTCAAGCCCGGTGGACGCATGGGCATGGTGGCCACCAACACCATCGGCCAAGGGGATACGCGCGAAAGCGGTCTCGCCGTCATCCTCCGCCAGGGCGGCATCATCACCTTCGCGAAGCGCTTCATCAAGTGGCCCGGCGCCGCCAATGTGGAGGTGAACCTCGTCGCCATCCGCAAGCGAGCGGCGAGCAGTGCGCAGCGAGCAGTCTTCCCCATCCTTGACGGCCAGCCCGTGCCTTTCATCTCCTCCCGCCTGGACGCCGAGCCCGAAGCGGAACCCAAGCGCCTGCCGGAGAACGAGGGGAAGGCATTTCAGGGGTCAATCGTACTCGGTATGGGGTTTGTGGTGGAGCCACATGAAGCCGAAGCCTTGATCGCCAAAGACCCCCGCAACGCCGACTGCCTCTTCCCCTACCTGAACGGCGAAGACCTCAACAGCCATCCCGAACAGCAACCCAGCCGCTATGTCATCTGCTTCCACGACTGGGAGCTGGAACGGGCAGAGCAATACCCCGACCTCCTGCGCATTGTGGAAGAAAAGGTCAAGCCCGAACGGGCAAAGCTCAAAGATTCGATTCCTATACAGGCGAAGCGCAAAAAGTTCTGGTGGCAGTTCGGCTCACCTGCATCACAGCTTTACCGCACCATCGCCCCCCTGCGGCGGGTGCTGGTGCGGAGCCGAATAGCGGAGATGCACGCTGTCGTCTTTGTCCCAAATGGCTGGGTCTACAACGAGAAGACTATTGTTTTCGCGTTCGACGACGACTACCACTTCGCCCTGCTGCAATCCAGCGTGCATGAGATCTGGCTGCGACGGTTCACTTCGACCTTGCGGACCGACATCAATTACGCGCCCACGGACTGCTTCGACACCTTCCCGTTTGCGCCGGAAGAATATCGGCGAGTGGCGAGTGGCGAGTGGCGAGCAGAGGCCTTGCAAGGCTCCTTTGCCGAGGCGGCGCGGATCGGTGCGGAGTACCACGAACGCCGCCGCCAGATCATGCTGGCGCGCAAGCTGGGCCTCACCAAGGTCTATAACCTTTTCCACGACCCCGCCTGCACCGACGCGGACATTGCCCGCTTGCGCGAACTACACGCCGCCATGGACCGCGCCATCCTCGCCTGCTACGGCTGGGAAGAACTGGAGCCAGGCCATGATTTTTATCAAAACGACCGCGGTCAAACACGCTATACCCTTTCGCCCAATGCGCGGCGCGAGGTGCTGGGGAGGTTGGTGCAGTTGAATGAGAAAATAGCCCACCAGGAGAAGCGACATGAATAAAGTCCAATTGCAACCGGGCCTTTACACCAACATCTTTCCGGTTATCCTGCCCGATGAACCCGTGTCCTTTATGGAAATACAGCGCGCCCAGGCCACAGACTTGCGCGAGTTGAGGAATGAAATTGAGCAGGCAAACAGGCGTGTAGTTGTATATGCAGACCGAAATCGTGTCTATGGATACGGTGAGGATGCCGAAACCTTCCTTCCTGCCAAAGGGTTTGGTAAGACCAGTGTGCTTTTCAAGCAGGTCCCTGCGCTGGCGACACACGTTATGCTGCAAGGCCTTCTTGACGCTGCTCTGGCCAAAGGTTTCTGGCAGCGAAGAAGAATGTCTCTCAAAGGTGTCGATGCCAGAACAGAGATATTCCGCCCTACCCCTAAAGGTATAACTGTACCGGGAAGGGTCAATGTCTTTGTGGGCTATGAGCTGCGTTGTGCCTATTACGCCGCGGTAGAGGCTTTTGGATTGGTGGTGGACGTCACCTGGGCTTATCAGGATGAACACGGCGCACCGCTCGATCCCTCACAGGTGCGCGCGAGGAACGCAATGAATGAAGCCCTGGTGATCCAAGAAGAATTACTGCGCGGGACCAATCGGCTCAATCTGCAAATTGCCCAAATTCGTGTGCTCAACTATCTGCTTCCGTTTGCTCAAGAGTTCCAATCCATTGACTTGCCTTGTGGCGGTCAGGCACATCTCGAACCTGAACCATTTCCGGTCATCCTGGGAGGGTAACGCGTGAAATACTTCGTTGGCGAAAAACTTTCACCCCCAGCCTTGCGGTTTAGCGCATCATCGCTCAGCCAGCGGGATTATTATCCACGTCGCGGTATTCAGAATTATGGACCCTACGATGCCATGACGCTGGGAAAAGAAAAAGTGAACTGCCTGGTCATTTACCCTGCGGGGCTCCAAAACGCCAAGCAAACCGTTGTCGGCGGTCTGCAAAATGGGAACGGTTCTTTTGTTGGTTTCCATAAACTATTCCGGCTTCCGCTGACCGTTTGTGGCGAGCGCAGCCTCTCCGCCGAAACCCCGGAGCAGTTGAACACTGTGCTTCCTCCACTTTTGCGAGAGCATGCTCCTGATATCGTGCTCATCCTCGCTTCAACGCGCAATCCGGGTTATTATGCCAGGGCCAAAGCTATTCTGCTCGCCAACGGCATTCCCAGTCAATTCGTCACCCAAGAGAAACTGGGCAATTCATCGCAATTACCCTGGCTGCTTGAAAATGTTGCCCTGCAAATGTACGCCAAAATCGGGGGAACACCCTGGACCGTGTCGGCTTCGCAAATGCAGAAAAGTCTGGTATTCGGTGTCAGCCGCGCCCAAGATGAAGAAGAGCGCCTGGTTGTAGGCTTTGTCACGCTTTTCAGCAGCGATGGAGATTATCTGTTCTTTTCCACCATTGCCCCCAAACCCGCTTATTGGGAAAATGCAGCGGCATACCAGGAAGCCTTGGCCGAGGTGATTGTGCAAGCGTATAACGATTACACGGCTCAAAGCGGCCGGCCCGATGAAGTTGTGATCCATTTGTGCAAAAAGCCCGGCAAGTTTCGTGAATGCCCCGCAGCAGAGCAGGCGATGAGAACGCTTGGGGGGAACCTTCCTTATGCCATTTTGCACCTGAACGAATACAGCAATTACCGTTTGTTCGATGCGGCACACGCCAGTTATGTACCTCAACCGGGAATCAAGGTGACGTTATCCGATACAAACGCCCTCCTGTTTCTCGATGGCCGCAAGAAAGATTTCAAAACTCAAGATGAAATTCGCAACCGAAGAGGGGTTCCGCGCCTATTTGAAATCGGCTTTGACCAAAGGTCAACACTGCCGGTAAGTGAATTCCCACGACTAATACGGCAGCTCTATGAGTTTGCAGCGGTTAACTGGCGCGGGTTTAATGCACAATCCGTACCGGCAACCCTAAACTATTCTCGTCTGATTGCCAATGTGATTGCTGAAATCGGCGCCGATAATTGGAGCCAAACCGTTGGCAAAATCGGATTACTGGCAGACAAAGCATGGTTTCTCTAAATCTATATCAATACCGTGATGAACTAAAGCGAGCCTTGCTTGCCCGCAAAAACGAGCTCGATCAGGAATGGGATCCTCTTGTCGCTTCCTGGCTGGCTTATGCGTTTGCGCGTGAGCGAGATTCGCGGTCACTCTTGCTTGGGGAATTGTTTCAACGGTTGGACGCTTGGTCGCAGGAGCAGGAAGCCTGGCAATCAGAGCGTAATACCGGGTCTTTGCTCTTCCCGCTTTGGTTACGCAGACAATTGAGTCTTCCTGTCGATAAAACGTACGCAGAAAAAGCCGTGCAGATGCTCCGAACCTTGAAACCTGATAACAGGTTTTCGCCATTACGTTCTCCAGAACAGGTTTTCCTCATTGCTCTTGGAGTTTCTGCCGTAGAGCGAGTGGATACAAAAGAGTACTTTCGCCACATCATCCCTTTGCAAATGAAGGGTTCCCTTGCGCGACAGGTTATGTTTGCTGCGGCGCTCAAAGAGGTAACTGGGAGTCAGACTTTACTGTCCTTGTCGGAGCCTAAGGACATCACTGACATCATCACCGCTTTGTGGTGGGCAGAGAGAGAAAACTACCCTGATAGAAGCAAGTACTGGTCACAATTTTCCGGCAACGTGGACACCATTTTGCTTTACAAAGCAGATGCGTTTGATACGAGACACATTCTCTCGGAGTGGGAATTGGCCTTGCTTTTTGAAGCATTGGTTCAAGAAACCGCTAATCCGGATCCAAACATGTTGTTCGACTACTATCCCCTACATCCACGAATCAGGCAGATTGCCGAAAGCGATTTCAAGCAAGGGAATTACTTCGGAGCCGTATTTGAGGCATGTAAGGCGTTGGAAGATTTTCTAAAAAGAGCGTCAGGTTCTAGGAGCATAGGTGCCCAGTTGGTATCAGAGATTCTTGGCAGACCTGATATGAACACAAACAATTACTCACCTCCAAGAGTGAAAATGAACGATCTTGATCAAACCTCGGTGGATTTTGTCTCCCAATTAGATGAGCAAAAAGGGTTCTCTTCTTTAGCCACGGGTATCTTTCAGGCTTTTAGGAATCCGAAAGGTCATCAACCGAAAGATAAAGACTGGGTTAGTATTGGCCCTTATGAGGCCCTTGACCAATTAATAACAATTAGTTTGGTAATGAAACGAATTGAAGCAGCAACGGGTCGTAAACCATGACTCTTTCCCCTGGCGAGACGTTCCGTGTGCTGAAAGAGAAGGAACACCACCGGTACGGCGAATACCGCACCCGGCGTCTGGTCCTGGAGGGGTGGGGGCGCTTGTGTTCGTAGTGCGGCTTGTAGCACGCCCAGGAAGACCTGCGTGGCGACGTTGAGATCGTGGCTACATTGCAATAGAATGTAGTCACTTGAGGCGGGGAGGTGCCGATGAAGGAGACCACCGTCAGCATTCGGGGACTCAAGAGCCGCTTGAGTCATTACCTCCGGCGGGCTAAGGCGGGCCAGATCGTGGAGATCACCGAGCGCGGCAAGCCCGTAGGGCGGATCGTTCCGGTCGCATCCTCTCTAGAAGAACGTATCGAGGCGGCCAGGCGCTCGGGACTGGTCTCCTGGAACGGGCGGAAGCTCAAGCCCCTGAAACCGGTAGCAAAGCTGCGCACGAAAAAGACGGTCGCCGAGCTGGTCGTCGAGGACCGCCGATGATCCCCTACCTGGACACGAGCGCTCTGGCGATTTCGTCCGCTCGTTTTTCCTCATTGCCGACGAGCGGGCGCGGGCGTTCGTGCAGCGGACGCTGGAAGGAAGCAGGTTCTGCGGTCATGAGTTCGTCTGAATAAGCAGCCTGCGCTCCTGCCGTGGCATCGCCAGAGTATTTCCTTGCGACAAGGACAGGATTCTCATATTGTGTCCTTGTCATCAGGACACAAGTGCAGTAATCTATCCCGCATGGCGTTACACCCGGTGCTGCAGGAAAAGCTCACCGCGGGCCTCGAGCCGGTAAGGCTCGAAGGCCTGACCCCTCGGGATGCGCGGCTTCCCGCCATCAAGAACAAGGTCCACACCGTGCTCGGCATGCGGCGGGTCGGCAAGACTACGTTCCTGCGCCAGGTGCAGCAGACCCAGCAACAGGCACTCGCCCCCGAGCGGGCGGTGTACGTGAGTTTCGATGACGACCGCCTGGCGGACCTGCCCCTTGCCCAGCTCGACGCGCTCCTCGAAGAGTATTACCGCATGTTTCCCCAGTTCCGCGGCCGCGAGCTGGTGTGGTGGTTCTTCGACGAGATCCAGGTGATCTCAGGCTGGGAACGATTCGTCCGGCGCCTGATGGATACGGAGAAGGCCGCCGTGGTGGTTTCCGGTTCCTCGGCGCGCCTTTTGTCCCGCGAGGTCCACACTTCCTTGCGCGGTCGCGGGTTCGAAACGATCCTCCGCCCGTTCAGCTTCCGCGAGTTTCTCCGCCACCGCCACGAGGAGCCCGTCAAGCCAGTTGCCCGCCTAAGTGCCGCTGAGCGCTCGCTGGTCGAAAAGCGTCTTTGCGAGTATCTGGAAGTGGGTGGGTTCCCCGAAGCCCAGGGGCTGGAGGCGCGCCTGCGCATCCAGTTGCTCCAGAGTTATGTGGACACACTGCTCTTGCGCGACGTGGTGGAGCGCTACCAGGTGAGCCAGGTCGCCGCCCTGCGCTGGATTGCCAGGATGTGTCTGCGCAACCCGGCTGCGCTGCTCAGTGCGCACGCTCTCTATCGCGACCTCAAATCCCAGGGGTATGCCGTCTCCAAAGACACGGTGCATGCCTTGCTCGCTCATCTGGTGGATGCCTTCTTAGTGACGCTGGTGCCGCTGGCGACACACTCCGAGCGGAAGCGCAACGCGAACCCGCGCAAGGTCTACCCGGTAGACCCGGGGCTCATTGGAGCCTTTGATGCCAGCGGCCGTGCCAATCTGGGCCATGCGCTGGAAACAGCGGTGTTGAACGCATTGGCGAGCCAAAGGGCCGAGGTTGGCTACGTGAAGACCGAGGAAGGATTCGAGGTGGATTTTCTCGCCCGTATTCCGGGCGAGCCGGAACGCTTGATACAGGTGTGCGCGGACCCGACGCCTGAAGAGGTCCTCGAGCGCGAACTGCGCGCGCTCGATTCGGCTGCTCGGGCCTATCCTCGCGCCGAGCGGATCTTGATCGTGTTGACGCAGGACCAGGCGGCCCATGTTGGCGTTCGCGGCGTCCGGGTGTGCACGGCCTCAAAATGGCTTTTGGGAGAGGAAACATGAAGACGATTTTCGATCTCCATGCGTCCGTCCTCGCCGACTACCGTGACTTCGTCCGCTCGTTTTTCCTCATCGCCGACGAGCGGGCGCGGGCGTTCGTCGACCAAGCACTGGAGGAAGAGGAGCACCTCTGGCCTGAGCCGCTGGTGCAGCTCAGCCCCAACTATGCGCCCGGCTCGAGTGTAGATGATCTAGCCCGCGAGGGGGTCATCGCCCAGGCGACGGCACGCATTTTCAGTCATGCGGATGGTAGGCCGTTTCGCCTCTACCGCCATCAGGAGGAAGCGATCCGCAAGGCGCTTGCCAGGGAGAGCATTATCGTGACGAGCGGCACGGGCTCCGGCAAGAGCCTGTGCTACTTTCTGCCGATCGTGGAGAGCCTGATCCGGAGGCCCGGCACTGGGGGCCGAGTTGCCGCCCTCGTGGTGTATCCCATGAACGCGCTGGTGAACTCGCAATTTCAGGCCCTGATCAGGCTCAAGGAACGCTACGAACAATCGCTGGGGCAGTCCTTTCCGGTGACGTTTGCGAAATACACGGGCGAGACCAGCGACACGGATCGCGAGAAGATGCGGCGGAATCCGCCTCAAATCCTGCTCACGAACTACGTGATGGCGGAGTTGCTTTTGGTCCGTCCGGAGGACCAGCGGTTTCTCGACCGCGCGGGCGGCGGCTTGCGGTTTTTGGTCTTCGACGAGCTCCACACTTACCGTGGCCGTCAGGGAGCCGACGCGGCGATGCTGGTGCGCCGCCTGAAGGAGCGCTGCGCTGGAGTGGACCTGGTGCACATCGGCACGAGTGCCACGATGATCTCCCGGCCCAATGCCAGCGCCGCGGAGCGGCGGCAAAGTGTGGCGGACTTCGCCACCCGCTTCTTCGGGCACCCGTTCGGCTTCGAGCAGGTGATCGAGGAAACGCTGGTGCCCTTCACCGAGGGCGGCCTGCCGTCAACGGAAGAACTGCGTTCGGCACTCTCAGCACCACCGCCCGCGGATCTGGCGGCCCTCCAGCGGCACCCGCTCATGCGCTGGCTGGAGTATGAGGTGGGCATCGAGCGGGAAGCTGACGGCTCCTTGAAGCGTCGTCTGCCCAGGCCTCTCTCGGAAGTGAGCCGACAACTCTCCGAGATCACCGGGTTCGACGCCGAGCACTGTGCCGGGCGCCTGCGTGACCTCCTCGTGTGCGGAGGCACGCTGGAAACCGAGGGTGGCAATAGGGCCGTTGCCTTCAAGCTGCACCAGTTCGTGGCCCAGGGGCGGACGCTCTACGCAACCCTGGAAGACCGCGAACAGCGGCAGTTTTCCCTCGAAGGGCAGGTCCAGGCGGGTGAGGGGAAGCTGTTTTTCCCGGTCAAGTTCTGCCGCCAATGCGGGCAGGACTACTACCACGCAGTCCAAACAGAGAACCGGTACCTACCCCATCCGTTGGGCGCGGAACCCGACGAGGAAGGCCAGAAAGCCGGGTATCTGATGCTGGCGCCCGACGAGGGCGATTGGTCGCCCGAGCAGCTTCCTGAGGACTGGTTCGACGCCAATGGCAAGCTCAAGCCGACTTGGAGGAAGCGAGTGCCGCAGCCGGTTTGGGTGCGACCCGACGGCTCGCTCACCAGCACACCACAGCCCGAGGGGCAGAAGATGTGGTGGCAGCCGCACCCGTTTTCCCTCTGCCTTGCCTGTGGCGAGTACTACACCGCGAAAGAGCGGGAATTCGTCAAGCTCGCCTCCCTCTCGAGCGAAGGCCGCTCCAGCGCCACGACCATCCTGGCAACCTCGCTTCTCCGCCATGCCAGTCTCACGCAGGCGGCGCGCGACAAGCTCCTCACGTTCACGGACAACCGCCAAGACGCTTCGCTGCAAGCTGGGCACTTCAACGATTTCATCCAGGTGGCACTTCTCCGCGCCGCCCTCCACGCGGCGCTGGCCTCGGCGCATGAGCTCACGTTCGATCGTATAGCCCAGGAAGTGGTCCGAGCAGCGGGCCTGCGCATTGCCGACATTGCCAAGAATCCGGAGCTCGATCCGAACGCTCCCGCGGCGCGGGAGGTCTGGCAGGTGTTCACCGACCTCACGGAATACCGGCTCTACGAAGATCTCCGCCGCGGCTGGCGGGTGGTTCATCCGAACCTCGAACAGGTCGGGCTGCTGAAGGTGGAGTATCGCGGACTGGATGAGCTCTGCCAGAGCGCCGAGTTGGCTGCGCTCCACCCGTGGTTCGCGGACGCCGCAGCCGAGGATCGAAGATTGGTGCTGCGGGCCATTCTCGATCAGTTCCGCCGCAAGCTCGCAATTCGCGCCCGGGTGCTGGAGGAGCCTTTCCAGCAGCAGCTCCGCCGCCGTGCCGAGCAATACCTGAACGAGTTTTGGGGACTCGATCCCGAGCACGATGAGCTGCGCCGGGCGAACCGCTTTGTACGCCCGGGTCGCTCGGGCCGTCCAGTGGATGGGTTCGGCCTCGGCGAGCGGAGCCTCATTGGCCGCTTCCTGCGCACGCGCCTCGGGGTGGGCGGGGAATCGTACTGGCGTGTGCTGGACGGTCTTCTCGATCTTCTGGTGAGGCACGGCCTCCTCGCGCGCCTCGATCCGGTGGACGACCACCAGTTCTACCAGCTCGAGGCCTCGTGCCTGCGCTGGTGCCTGGGCGACGGGTCTGCACCAGCCCCGGATCCCCTGTATTACCGGCGGGCCGGAAGTCGGGCTTACGCCGCGCCTGCCCGCACGGTGAACTCGTTCTTCCAGCGCTTCTACCAAATCCAGGCGGCGAGCCTCGCGGCCCTGGAGGCGAGAGAACACACCGCCCAGGTCGTCGAACCCGGCGAGCGCGAGCGGCGCGAGCGGCGCTTTCGCTGGGAAGAGCAGGACCGTACCAAGGAAGCGGAAGTCGGCCGGCGGCTACCCTACCTTGTCTGCTCGCCCACGATGGAACTGGGCGTGGATATTGCCGATCTGGAGCTGGTGCATCTGCGCAACGTGCCGCCGACACCAGCGAACTATGCGCAACGGTGCGGCCGCGCCGGCCGCCAGGGTCAGCCTGGGCTGATCGTGACTTACTGCGGCGCGCTCAACAGCCACGATCAGTACTTCTTCCAGCGCCGCGCTGAGATGGTAGCCGGGCGGGTCCGTCCGCCCCGCCTCGATTTGGCCAACGAGGCACTGCTACGCGCTCACATCCACGCTGTCTGGTTGGCTCACGTCCGCCTGCCCCTCGGCCGCTCGATCGAGGAGGTGATTGACACGGACCGCGACGATCTACCGCTTCGCAAGCAGGCCGCCACCCAGATCCAGCTCGACGAGCCGGTTCGACGCGAGATCGAGCGCCGCGTGCGTGAGCTTCTCGCCGCCGACAAAGGGGTGCTCGCCGCGAGCGGATGGTTCAGCGACGGGTGGATCCGGGAGGTGATCGAAGCGGCCCCGCGCGAGTTCGACCGCGCCTTCGACCGCTGGCGCGAGCTTTATCGCGCGGCCAAGCGACAGCGGGATGCCGCCAGGGCCGAAGAGGACCGGGCCCGGACGCTGGACGAGCAGCGACGGGCCAGGGAGCGGCAGGACGAGGCTAGACGTCAGTTGAATCTCCTCCTCCAGGTGGGGGTCGCGCGCGAGGAAGGCGACTTCTATCCCTACCGGTATCTGGCGAGCGAAGGGTTCCTGCCGGGGTACAACTTCCCCGCGCTTCCGGTGCGTGCCTGGGTTCCGCGGGGCGAGGAGGGAGATTTCATCGCTCGGGCTCGGTTTCTGGCAATCCGCGAATTTGCCCCGCAGAACTTTCTCTACCACGAAGGACGCCAGTGGGAGTCCGTGGCGTTCCAAGCGCCGCCGGGCGGTCTCGACGAGCGAAAGAGCTGCAAACGGCTTTGCCGCTCCTGTGGCGCCTTCGCGGATCCCGAACTCGATCTCTGTCCTGTCTGTAATAGTCGGTTCAATGGTGAGAACAGCCTCGTGGCCACGTTCCTCGAGATGCCGAACGTGCGGATGAAACGGCGCGGTCGCATCACGGCCGACGAGGAGGAGCGCCGGCGGCGAGGCTATGCGCTGGAAACGTTCTTCCAGTTTGCTCCGCAAGCTTCGGGCGACCGCGTTCAGGAAGCAGACGTGGTGAGCCGGGGGACGGCCCTCCTGCGGCTCGTGTACGCACCTGCAGCCACGCTGCTCCGGGTAAACCACGGCTGGCGGGAAGCCGAGGTTCCAGGGTTTCTCGTGGACTTCGAGAGTGGTGAGGTCCTCCCCTCGGCGCCAGAGGAGGTGCGCCCG
>Ga0272449_1002161_pt1 | contig 18697 bp, 15 predicted proteins | sample YNPCB0241_FD_198679 | JGI IMG/M metagenome (GOLD analysis project Ga0272449, IMG submission 198679) | Hot spring sediment microbial communities from Yellowstone National Park, WY, United States - YNP-CB-024-1 | ecosystem: Environmental > Aquatic > Thermal springs > Hot (42-90C) > Sediment... | reverse complement strand
CTAAGAAGATTTGCCGGTAAGTGGGTTTATGTTTGTAGAGATCAAAAGACTCAGATTACTGTCCTTTGTGATGGAAATAAAATAGCTTATAACTTATTTCAAGAAAAAGGAAAAATTTTAAATAATACTTCACCTGTTGAAGAAACAATGAGCACAACCAAGAAGGTGGAAAAGAAAAAGAAATGGAAACCAGCAGAAAACCACCCCTGGAGAAGAAATTTTAAATTAAAGAAAAAGAACAATAATGTGACATTTTAAACTGGGAATTAAATGTGACATTGACATTAGTAATAACACAAAAATAATATTTTGTTTAGTTGCCTTGATTTTATTGTTAATTAATGAAACTTAATATTAAAAAAGCTTCTATTCAAACCTAACAAACTCTTCCAATGGCCTTCTATATGGTCTTTGCAAAAGTTTTGTATCTTTTTTTAAATACCCTATAGCTATCAACATTGGTATAATTCTATTTTCAGGGATATTAAAATTCTTTTTTATACAATCGCTATCAAAGCCGTCCATAGGATGGGTTTCAAAGCCAAATCCTTTAGCAGCTAACATTAGATTCATCGCAAATAGACTTGCATTTTTAGCTGCAAAAATTTTTCTTGTAGTTGAATCAACATCTCCATAAAGTTTTTTAGCTACTTCTTTATATGTTTCTTTCATTTCTGGTTTCATATAACCATATTCAATTTGCTTCTCGAAAATTTTATCCATATTATTTTCTAGAGCTTCAGGATTAGCAACAATTATAAAAACAGCAGATGCCTCTTCTACTTTAGGCTGGTTCATTGCACATTGTCTCAAAATCTTCTTTTTTTCAGGGCTTTTAACTACTATAACTTCCCATGGCTGCATATTAAATGATGAGGGAGATAAATTCGCATATTTAAGAATTTCTTTTATTTTATCATCTGGTATTTCTATACCTTCTTCAAAATAGTTAACAGCCCTTCTCTCTTTAATCGCATCAAGTACATACATAACGAATTGCCTCCTCTTAAGTTCTAACCAAATATTTCGTTGATTTTATTTTAAGAATATACCATAAGAATAGTCCCTGTCAAGGACCGGCCTTTTTATTCTTTCTTTTTGTTTTCTTTAATTTTATTATAAAATTTTGTTACCCTGATTTTAACATTATCTTTTATTTCGCCATCTTTAATCTCGATGGTTTCTGGTTTGTCAGGCTCGCCATAGATGCCAATGATTGCAATACCAATAGGTACAGGCCAATAATCCATTTTACGATTTTTGTATTTTCCTTTTTTCTTCGGGTATTCTTGGTGGAACAGGTGTTTTGATTAGTTTTTTAACCGCACTGAATTTTGTTGGACAGATTTCCATACATCCACCACATTTTATACATTTGTTCTGGTCAATAATGTGTATCAAGCCTTTGCCACTATCAATGGCATCTACAGGACATTTTTGAGCACATAGAGTGCATCCCGCACACCTTTCTGGATCAATGTAATAGGAAGGTACATTTTCAATAATTGATGCTACCTCTTCAAGTGTAAATAAGTTTTCATAATCTTTTGTATCACTATATCTTGTTGAAAGTTTATCTCTCAAAGTTAGTTTTAGATATGGTATCAGTTTTAAAATGTTTTTAAGTCTTTCCTTAATTTCTTTTAAAGTTAACCCTTCGCTAACTCCCAAGCACCCCATCTTTTTAACCTGGTCACTAAAGTCATGCATTATATTTGCAAACCTAATCCCTTCGCCTGATGAAACCCATTCAAGCCTAAGCCTTAAAGGGTTTATTCCCACATACTCAAGAAGCCTTTTTGATAATTGAATTAAACTGATTGCATCGTAGTTACCATTTGTTATATAATGACAATCGCCTAAATGACATCCTCCAACAAAAACTCCGTCTATTCCATTCATAAAAGAAGTAAATATATGTGAAAAATCAACTCTACCAGAACACATAACTCTAACGAGCCTAATGTAAGATGGGTACTGAAATCTTGACACACCAGCTAAATCTGCTCCGCCGTAACAGCACCAATTGCAAAGAAAACCAATCATCCTAATTTCTCTATTCATGTTAAACTCCCGCAATACTTTTTTCTTTGCTTTCTTCTTCTGGTTCTGATTTCCAAAAACTTTCAATCTGACTCAAAATTTGTTCTTCAGTGTAATGTTTAAGCTTTATTGCGTATGAGGGGCATTTAGAGTTACAGAGCCCATCGCCTTTACATAATACAGGATTTACAATGGCTTTTTTCCCAAGTCTTGTATTTTTTAGTTCAATAGCACCGTAAGTACAAGCTGATACACAATTCCCACAACCTATACACTTCTTTTCATCAACTACACAAACTGAACCAGAAGCTATAACAGTGTCTTTTGAAACGAGTGTCACTATTCTACCTGCTGCACCAACAGCCTGATTGATTGTTTCAAATAAATGTTTTGGGTAATGACAGGAACCAGCAAGATAAACACCTTCAGCACCACAATCAACAGGTCTTAATTTTACGTGGGCTTCCTGGAAGAAATTATCGGGTCCTAAATTAACTTTAAACAGTTTTGCGGTTTCTTTAAAGTCATTATTTGGAATAACTGCTGATGCTAAAGAAAGGTAATCTATATCAATCTCTAAAATCTTGTTAAGTACATAATCTTTCACTTTAATTTTAAGTTTACCTTTATCGTCAATTAACGTTGGTTTCTCTTGCGGTTCATACCTGATAAAACTTACGGATTTCTCAGAAGCTTCTTTGTAGTATTGTTCAAGAAAACCGTAGGTCCTGATATCTCTATAAATAACATAAATATCCATATTAGGTTTATGTTCTTTAAGTTTTAATGCCAGCTTTATAGAGTTTGAGCAACAAACTCTTGAACAATAGTTCCTTTATTCATTTCTACAACCGACACACTGAATAAATGCAATAGAATCAGCATTTAATACACCTTCATCTTTATTAAAAATCTTTTCTTCCAGTTCTAAGTTGGTCAAAACGTGTTCATTTTGACCATAAAGATATTCAATGGGTTTGTATTCTGTTGCACCTACAGCGATTAAAATCGCACCGTGTTTTAATTCAAAAATTTTCTTGTTTTGTATATTTATTTTTGTATAAAAATTGCCAACAAATCCGCTTGATTCTGAAACTGTAGCATCGGTAAAAACATGAATAAGGGGATTAGAATATACAGCCTTTACCAATTTATCTAAATATGCTTTTGGGTCTATACCATTTAAAAAATATCTGATTTTTCTTAACATTCCTCCAAGTTCCTTTTCTTTTTCCACAAGATAAACATGAAAACCCTGTTTAGCTAATGATATGGCGGAGTTTAGCCCTGCAACACCACCGCCTACAATGAGGATTTTTTTATCTACAGGGAGTTCAAATTCTTCCAGTGCTTCTAATCTTGTTGCTCTTGCCACTGCCATTCTTATCAAATCGATTGATTTTTCTGTAGCAGCTTCTTTTTCTTTAGAGTGTACCTAAGAGCAGTGCTCTCTTATGTTTGCAAACTCAAAATAGTATTGGTTTAACCCAGCTTCTCTTAATGTCTCTCTAAAAAGAGGTTCATGTGTTCTTGGTGTACAGGCTGCAACGACAACTCTATTAAGTTGCCTTTCTTTTATATCCTTTACTAACATTGCAGCGGCTTCTGTAGAACAGATAAAAAGATTTTCTTCAACATGAACTACATTTTCTAATTTTCTTATCTCCTCCATTGATTTCTTTACATCGACTACTCTGCCTATATTTGCTCCACAATGGCATACATAAACACCTACTCTTGGTGTTTCATTTGCAACGTTTCTTTCTTGAGGATATTGCTTCTTTTTTGAAAGTTTACCCCTTCTTTTACTTAATAATTCGCTACATTTTGCCATTGCTGCACTTGCAGAAAAAACTGCTTCGGGAATATCCATAGGTCTTTGAAAACATCCGCTAACATAAATACCACTAACATTAGTTTCCATAGGAGTGATTTCATTTGTATTACAAAATCCATATTCATTTAGATTAACACCGAAAATTTCGCTAAACTTTTTATTTGCTTTAGGCGGATTTAAACCGATGGACAATACAACCATGTCAAACTCTCCATCAACAGTACCGCCCTCAAACGTTGAATATCTTAAAGTTAAGTTTTTGTTGAAAGGATTTTCGCCGACTATAGAAACAGCACTTCTTATAAAACGTGTCTTAGATAGCTTAGATGCTCTTTGAAAAAATCTCTCAAAGTCTTTGCCGTAAGACCTTATATCTATATAAAAAACAGTACATTCAGCATCTGGATCGTGGTCTTTTGTTAGAATTACTTGTTTTTGGGTATAGGCACAACATACTGATGAACAGTATGAATTTGCTTCAGGTAAAACAGAACGTGAACCGATACACTGTATCCATGCAATCTTATGTGGATGTTTTAAATCAGTTTTTCTCAATATTTCACCTGAGTAAGGACCCGTTGCACACAAAAGCCTTTCATAATCCAAACTTGTAACAACATTCTCATATTTACCATAACCGTATTCTTTAAGTTTTTGAGCCTCATAAGGTGAAAAACCAGGAGATAAAATAATGGCACCAACTTTAATTGTTCTATATTCGGGCTTTTGATTGAAATCAATTGCGTTTGTTTTACAAACAGTCTTACAAATCCCACATTTTCTATCTTTTAAATATAAGCAATTCTCATCAATAAATATAAGATACGAGAGGTATAGCTTGGGCAAAGTATATGTGAATCGCTTTGTTTTTTGATATACCCTGATTAAACGGGTCAGGTGATTTAACAGGACAGTATTCTACGCAAGTTGTACAACCCGTACATTTATCCTCATCAACATATCTTGGTTTTTTGACAATCGTTACATCAAAATCACCTGCCTTTCCTTTAACACTGTCGACCTCAGAATAACTTATAATCTCAATGTTAGGATGTCTACTACATTCGACAAACTTAGGTGATTCAATACACATAGAACAATCATTGGTTGGAAACGTTTTATCAAGCATAGCCATATGTCCACCAATGGTTGGGGCTGAGTCGAGAAGGAATACTTTGAAACCAGAAGATGCCAAGTCTAAGGCTGCTTGAATGCCGCTAATACCACCACCAACAATTAATACATCGCCTATGTCCTTTATTCTCAGATCTTCTAAAAACTTTGCATTCACAACAGTTAATTTATTCTCCATTTCAAAACTCCTTATAAATTATGCTTTATTTAAACAAAAAATATGCCAACACAAAAATTAGTTATATCAGTAAGTTATAAAACAGTATTTATTATTTTGATACAAATTATAGGGAAAATTTATCATGAATTGGTTAAAAATAACCACTAAAGGATCAGCTTGAAAAAGGACCAATCAGGAATTTTTATAATTTCAAACCTTTGCACGGCGATTTAAAAAATTTCGCTAATAACTATCTGATATTATTAGTATAATGGCTTAAAAACAACGAAAAGTGGACAATAATGTCACAAATGAACACAGAAAAAAGTTTTGTTGATTTAGAGTTTGAGAATGTAACCTGTGCATCAATTAAGTGAGGGATTAAAAAATCTAAACAAGGCTATATGTAAAAAAATGATGCTCAACATTCTGCAAAGGTCTTTATATGTTGGTTTAATTTTGACTATGGTTTAAATTGTCAAATTATTCATTCAAAAAATCTCCCTTAACTTACGGGTACATATGCCTAACTGGTATATTAGCAAAATCTAACTTGACAACGTGTTTTTCGTAGGTTTAGTATTTTATGTTTATGGATTTGCCAGAATCGGAGCTTTTATTTCTGTTTGGAGCATTCATCGCAATTTTTTCCCCAACATTGGCTTATATAATCTCGATGCTGGGTGCTTTGTTTGGCTTATACTTTGGCTTAACCATCGCCTCTGGGAATTATTCTAACAGTTTTACTTACACATTAAACTCTTTTTTCCAGTTATCTTTTAGTTGCGACACACTTTCAGGTTTTTTCCTAATTGTTATATCTCTTTTGACCTTTGCAACCTGTCTTTATTCAATAGGTTACACAAAGGATATGAAAAACAGAAAGTTTTTTACTTTTCTTTTTTGTCTTTTTATCCCATCTATGTATGGTGTCGTTCTTTCTGCTAATATTCTGACGTTTTTGATATGCTGGGAAACAATGTCTGTGTTGTCTTATTTTTTGGTAGTTTTTGAAAATGATAAAAAGTCTTCACGTGCAGGGCTTATTTATGCGGTTATGACCCATATCGGGACTGCCTTCATTATAGCAGCCTTTTTTATACTTATGCATTTTACGAACAGCACCGAGTTTTCTGCCTTTCAATCGGCTTCTGCAAGCATACCATCAGCGGTTAAAAATATTATTTTTGTTTTCGCACTTATAGGCTTTGGCGTTAAAGCGGGTATTATGCCACTTCACTACTGGCTTCCTATTGCTCATCCAGCAGCACCTTCTAATGTTTCTGCAATTATGTCAGGCGTTATGATTAAAACAGGTATCTACGGAATAATAAGAATTTGTCTTTTTGTACTGGGAAAAGGTGAATACTGGTGGGGGATACTCGTTTTATCTCTTGGAGCTTTGTCTGCGGTTTTAGGCATTATGCAGGCTGTTATGGAGAAGGATTTAAAAAGGCTTTTGGCTTATTCAAGTATTGAAAATATTGGCATTATTCTTTTAGGTTTGGGTGGAGCAATCCTTTTTAACTTTTATTATATGAAAGGACTTTCTGCCTTATCACTCATTGCCTCTTTTTATCACATTCTTAACCACTCTATCTTTAAGGGGCTTCTTTTTATGGGTGCGGGATCAGTTCTTCATGCAACTCACACAAAGAATATGGAGTTGCTGGGTGGGCTTATTAAAAATATGCCAAAAACAGCTCTTTACTTCCTTATCGGAGCAATATCAATTTGTGCATTACCACCTTTCAACGGTTTTGTCAGCGAGTGGTTAACTTATCAGGCATTAATTTCTGGCTTTAATGCACCTTCTTCTATTGCGAAAATTGTATCTCCCTTGTTTGGTGCATCCCTTGCATTAACGGGTGCTATTGCAGCCACTGCCTTTGTTAAAGCCTTTGGAATAACCTTTTTGGGTATGCCAAGAAGTGATATGGCAAAATCTGCCCATGAATCTTCAATAACGATTACCTCTGCAATGGCACTTTTGGCTATAATTTGCCTTTTACTTGGACTTTTTCCAAATTATATAATTTCTTTTCTATCATTGCCAGTATTTAGTTTGACAGGTGGAACAGCTACACCTTTTGTGAAAGCTTCTGTTATATTGACAACAGGAGCTTTGTCCACTGTTGCCATCGCTGTTTCTCTACTCATTACAATGATATCGGCACTGGTTTTGTTAAAGCTATTTTTTAGAAAATCCCAAATTGAGTATGGCGACTCATGGGATTGTGGTCTTCTTGCTTTAAATGCAAGGATGCAATACACCGCAACAGCCTTTACCAAACCATTGAAGGTGATTTTTAAAAAGGTTTATATGCCAAAAAGGGAGGTTAGTATTACCTACTCGCTAGATAAGCTTTTCGTTTCTTCTATGAGATACAGCGGAGAAGTGTTGCCATTTTTGACGAAATACTTTTTAAATCCCCTTTATAATGGGATTAACAATGTTTCTAACAAACTTAAATTTATGCAAGCAGGTAGTCTTCAGCTTTATTTAGCTTATATATTGGTTACGCTAATAACTTTGCCGGTTTTTGGATTGTAACATGGAAAAACTACAAATTTTGCTTATTTTATTATTTGCACCTATGCTTCAAGGCTTTATAAAGAAAACAAAGGCTATTATGCGAGGAAGGTGTGGAGCTTCAATCTTTCAGTCATAATTTGAGTTAATCAGGCTTTTTAATAAGGATATGGTTATTTCGAAGGTAGCTTCGCCTGTATTTAAGGCTACCCCTTATATCACCTTTGCATCTACTGTAAAAGCATGTTTTTTAGTCCCTGTTATCACTACTACAAGCAATTTTTATTACTTTGGGGATATTATCGCTATTGTTTACATATTTGCACTGGGAAGATTTTTTACAGCCCTTGCTGGTCTTGATGCGGGAACAGCCTTTGGTGGAGAGGAAAGTAGCAGAGAGATGACTTTTGCTATTCTTGTAGAACCAATGTTAATGCTTTGTCTATTTACTTTAGCGATATCTGCTGGTTCAACAAATATTGCCAATATCATTGAGATTGGTAACCCTATCTTTACACCTTCAAAGGTACTCGCCTTTGCAGCTTTTTTAGTAGTTGTAATAGCTGAAACTGGGAGGATACCCTTAGATAATCCTGACACACACTTAGAACTTACAATGATTCACGAAGGTATGATACTTGAATACTCAGGAAAATATCTTGGATTGATTGAATACGCCCATTACATTACACAGATGTTGCTTTTTACAATAATGGCTGACCTTTTCTTTCCGCTTTACATTTCAAGCACATTAAATATACAGGATTTGATTGTAGCAACTATTGCCTATGCAATTAAGATGTTTGTGATTGGTTTTGCAGTTGCACTCATTGAATCAACAAGGGCGAAGATGAGATTTTTTCAGCTTCCTTCTTTGCTTGGTGGAGGTTTTATACTGGCTTTTGTTTCTTTATTAACATATTTGATGTTGGGGAAGTAGATGAACACATTTATTGATTTTTCTTCTTTGATAGATTTTCTTTCAATAGGGATTTTGCTAACCACTTTATCGATGAACGGGCTGAAGAGGTTAGAATCCTGCGTCAAGGCTTATTTCTTTAATTCACTTTTTCTTTCCCTTCTGATTTTATCGGTTGCCTTTTTGAAAGGTGAAACACATTTCTTCTTTGCTGCCTTATTAAACTTTGCAGTCAAATGTATAGTTATCCCCATCTTTATAGGCAAAATAATAAAGGATATGAAGGTAACTCACGATGTTGAGCCCTTTTTAAGCAACTCACTATCACTCGTAATTTCTGGAATTCTTATTGCAATTGTTTACTCAGCGATATCAAAGGGCGTTTATGTTACAGGATTTTCAAAGAATGTACTTCAAATTTCTGTTGCGGTTATCTTAATCAGTCTTTTCATTATTATTTCCAGAAGGAAGGCAATTACTCAGGTTATCGGACTTCTTTTTATGGAAAACGGTCTTTTTTTAGCAGGTTTTTCTCTTACTTACGGCATGCCTTTGATTATCGAATTAGGCGTGTTTTTTGATATGCTGATGGGTGTAATCATACTTGGCATATTCGTAGTGCAGATAAAGAGGATTTTTACTTCGACTGATTTAGACCATTTAACAAGGTTGAAAGGATAGGAGTTTATAGTTAGATGATTACGCTACTTTTGATACCATTAGTTACGGGGATTGTTTGTTTCTTTATACCAAAACCGAAGCTCATTGGCTATATCAGTTTTTTGGGAAGCCTCGTACTGGCAGGATTTACAGCAGTTACTATTTCTAACGTTTTTTCAGTTCAAGCCGTCAAAGAAGGTATATTCTACGTTGATGCCTTGTCAGGTTACATCATGGCAATTGTTGTTTTTCTATCCTGCCTTGCAACTGCTTACTCCATTGAATACCTTGCCCACGAACTTGATGCTGGACTTACGGATTTAAAATACATTCAAAGGTTTTACTTGCTTTTAAACGCCTTTATTTCATCAATGCTTTTCGTTGTTATGACTGACAACTTAGCAATTATGTGGATAGCTATTGAAGCTACCACAATCATTTCAGCTCCCCTAATCGGTCTTGGATTTTCAAAAAGGGATTTGGCTATCGAGGCTGCATGGAAATACATAATACTGTGAACTGTTGGTATAACCTTTGCCCTTTTAGGAACCTTTATCGCCTACTATGCATCAACAAACCTGCTTGGAGAATCGGGCTCACTTAGCTTTGTTACCCTTAAAGAATATGCTGGTAAGTTTAACCCTGTTACAATGAAATTGGCTTTTATATTTGTTATAGTTGGTTACGGAACAAAAGCTGGACTTGCACCACTCCATAGCTGGCTACCAGATGCACACAGCCAGGCACCAACACCTGTAAGTGCCCTCCTGTCAGGTATATTGTTGAACACTGCCTTTTACGGCATCTTACGCTTTCTTTCTATCGTTCAGCCTTCATGTGGAGAAAGCTTTACAAGTAACCTTTTTCTTATCTTCGGGATTATTTCTGTTGGTATTTCAGCAGTTTTCATTATGATACAAAGCAACTTCAAGAGACTACTTGCTTATTCAAGTATAGAACATATGGGAATAATCTCTCTCGGTTTTGGCATTGGCGGTGCTTTACTGCACGTTTTAAATCATGCCCTTGCAAAGCCTCTTATGTTCTTTGTTTCAGGTAAAATCCAGTCACGTTTTGGCTCTACAAGTATTGACAAGGTATGCGGAGTTATTTCAAGGATGCCTCTACTTGGCATTCTCACGTTTATTGGTATTTTAGCCCTTTCTGGCACTCCACCTTTTAATGTCTTTATAAGTGAGTTCACCATACTCAAAGCGGCAGCAGAAAAAGGCAGATGGGTTCCAATGGGCTTATTCTTGTTTTTTGTTATCTTTATCTTTTTTGGACTTTTATCCAATTTTGGCAAAATGCTTTTTAGTAGCGAATGCAGTGGCGATATTACATATGAGAAATCCCATTCTTCCTTTTTAGCAGAGGCGTTGTCTTACGGCGTTATGATTTTACTTGCCCTGCTCATAATAACCTTTGGTTTTACTATACCTTCTGCCCTTGATACACTAATAAAAAACTCTGTAATTGTTTTAGGGGTAAAATAATGGAAACTCTAAACCAAAAAAGCCTATCCGTTGTAAAAAGAGGGCAAAAAATCCTGTACGAGATAAAAAAAGAAGAGCTTATCCCATTAGCCCATTACATTGTTCAACAAAAAAATGGCTTTTTAAGGCTTATGTTTGCAACTGACGAAAGACACATAAACGGACATTTCTGGATAAGGGTTGTGTTTTCCATACCTGCTGATAAAAATTTACACATACTGCTTTTCAAACTGAACGATGGAGAAAGCTATACATCTATTACTCCTTATGTTCCTGCTGCACACTGGTATGAAAGAGAAATTTGCGATATGTTTGGTATAAAAGCAGAAGGTCATCCTGACTCAAGAAGGCTGGTTTTTCATGACAGTTTCCCCGAAAACTCCTCCCCATTAAGAAAAGACTGGAAAATTAGTGAAGAAGAGTTGCGGGAATGGGGTGAAGGTGTGAAAATAAAAAAACCTTACGAGTTCTTTAAAGTTGAAGGTGAAGGCGTATATGAAATCCCCGTTGGACCTGTTCATGCGGGCATTATTGAACCTGGACATTTTAGGTTTAGTGCGGTTGGTGAAACAATATTTTTTCTTGAAGCAAGGCTTTTTTTCACACATAAAGGTGTAGAAAAACATTTTGAAAACATTGGTTTTGAAAAAGGTGTCCTTTTATCAGAAAGGATATCAGGCACATCTTCTTTTTTCACACTCAACAGCCTACTGCCTTGCAGTTGAAGATATGTCTGAGATAATGATACCAGAAAGGGCAAAGGCTATAAGAACTCTGCTACTTGAGTTAGAACGGCTTTACAATCATATTGGTGATATTGGAAACATGTGTGCAGGCACAGGGCTTCAGGTGGGTAACCAATGGGGTGCCTATATAAAAGAGAAGCTAATGAGACTGAACAAAAGGATTACAGGTCATCGTTATCTAAGGGGTATTAATAAAATCGGTGGCGTTACAAAGGATATACTGGCAGAAAAAGATGTGCTTATTCCCTTTCTTAACGAAGTTGAAAAGGAAAAACAGGCATTTGTTGAGTTTTTACTCAACACAATCTCACATATGGAACGTCTTGAAAACACAGGGAAACTTGCTAAAGATATCGCACTTAAGTTAGGAGCAACAGGCATTGCTGCAAGGGCTTCTGGCATTGACGATGATATATGGCTTGCCCACCCCCATCTGCTTTATGACACTGTAAAATTTAACCTTATTACAGAAGATAAAGGTGATGTGTTAGCAAGGATGATGGTAAGGTCAAAAGAGGCTGACGAATCAATAAAAATTATAAGACAGATACTTGAAAGGGATTATCCAAAAGAACTGGACGTTACTAATACCACCATTAAAGCCAATGCAGAAGGGTTAGGATTTGTAGAATCGCCACGCGGTTCTGTTTTTTATTATGTAAAATCTGGAGAAAATGGCTCTTGCGAGAGGGTAAAGGTAAGGTCATCTTCCTACTGCAACTGGCCGCTTATGCCCTATGCAGTGCATGGAAACATTGTCCCTGATTTTCCATTATGTAATAAAAGCTTTAATCTATCCTATTCTGGCTGTGATATGTAGAGGTAAAAGCCATGATAAAACACATCTTAAAAAATATGCTCAGCAAAAAACCATGCGAAAAGATATCTAAAATAAAACTTGATGAAAAAGAGTTAGAGCTTTTGAATAAACTTAAAGATAAGGTGCTTAAGGTCTATGGTAGATCTTTTAGGATTAGACAGGTTGATGCTGGCTCATGTAACGCCTGTGAGTGGGAGTGTACAGCTTTGACAAACCCCTTTTACGATATCCAACGATTTGGCGTCGATTTTGTTGCATCTCCCCGTCATGCAGATGCAATACTTGTAACAGGTCCTATATCAAGACAGATGCAGTTGGCACTTATAAAAACATATAAAGCCACACCTTCTCCAAAAATTGTTATAGCCTGTGGAGACTGCACTATTGATGGTGGCATATTCAAAGACAGCTATCCAGTAACAAATGGCGTTCACAATGTTTTGCCCGTTGATTTTTACATAAAGGGCTGTCCACCTTCACCACTTGATATTGCAGAGGGACTCATTACTTTAATGGACATAATTAGGGATAAAAAAAACAAATAAAATTCAGTGCTCACTGTTACTTAATTAGTTTTGGCCTCAACTTTTAGTTGATAATGATTAGCTTTTCTGATAATTCTAATTTGATGAGTAAAATGAATAAACTATCAAAACTAAACAAAATAAAAGAAGATTTAATTAAAAGAGAAAAAAGTGTTCTTTCCCAATATGCATGTCTTTCTTGTAACGCCATTCGAAGACGAAAAGATTTCACTGCCGATAGTGACCACCGCCTCCCTTTTGCTATCGACACAGATAGAATCCTCTATTCAAGAGGATATACAAGATATATAGATAAAACACAGGTTTTTTCTTTAGTTCCAAATGATTTAATTACGCATAGGGCATTACATGTACAATTTTTATCAAAAATTTCTAGAACCATTGGCACCTTTCTTCGCTTAAATTTAGATCTTATCGAAGCAATTGCATTAGGGCATGATATAGGCCATCCTCCATTTGGACATGATGGTGAAAAAATGTTATCAAAGATAAGTAAAAAAATGCTTAACAAGCCCTTTTTACACAATCTACAGAGTATACGCATATTTGAACATTTAGAAAAGGGTGGTTCTGGCTTGAATTTAACTGTGCAAGTGCTTGATGGAATTCTTTTGCACAATGGAGAAGAAGATTTTATAAAAACTAAACCTACCTATAACTTTAGTTTTGAAAATCTCGACAAAGAAATAATGAAATTAGAAAAAACATGTATTACAGACACTGAACCTGCTACCCTAGAAGGTTGCCTTGTAAAAATTTGTGATACAATAAGCTATGTTGGGAGAGATTTAGAAGATGCCATTACTTTAAAACTTTTTTCACGGGATATGATACCAAAAGAAATAAAAAAAGTACTTGGAGATACTGCTGGAAAAATAGTTTACAATTTAGTCGTTGATGTAATATGCGAAAGCTATGATAAAGACTATATTGGTTTTTCCCAAGATACAGCAGAGGCTCTTTACAAACTGAAGAATTTTAACAGAAAACATATTTACAACAATAAAATGATTAAAACTCAGCACAAAAAAATTGAAAAAATGATGGAACTTCTTTTTGAATCATGCCTTGAAGATCTAGAAAAGGAATCAAGGAAAAGTCCAATTTATCGTGATTTTCTAAACAATATGAACGAACAATACATCTCATCAACACTTAAACCACAGATAGTACTTGATTATATCGCTGGGATGACAGATAGGTATTTTAGAGAAATCTTTGAAGAAAAATTTGTTGCTGAAAAACTTCCGAGGTACTTTAATGAATAAAATAAAAATAAAGAAAAGTTTTAAACCAAAACAAGGTTACTTATGGATTTTCTCTAATGAGGTTGATGGGAAATTATCTGAATACACCCATGGAGAACTTGTTGAAATTTATTTACATAATGATAAGTTCTACGGCATAGGATATGTAAATCCAAATACACTCATAGCAGTTAGAATCATATCTTTTTCCAAAAAAGAGATTAACAAAGAATTCATAAAAGCAACCTTAAAAAGAGCAATTAATTATCGAAAAAACATTGGTTTTCTTTATAAAGAAGCATGCAGAATATTTTATAGCGAAAGTGATGGTTTACCAGGACTCATCATTGACAAATATAAAAATTACCTTTCAGTACAAACATTAACAGCAGGTATAGAAAAACTCTACCCCATAATTAGAGAAGTTCTAATTGAGCTATTAAATCCAAAAGCTATTATTTTAAAAAATGACTCTAACTTTAGGACTTATGAAGGGCTTGAACAATATGTAAATGTTGATTATGGCAAATATGAAAATATGCAAATTATATCAGAAGAAGGAGTAAAATACTTTGTTGATTTAATTTCAGGCCAAAAAACTGGCTTTTTCCTCGACCAAAGAATAAACAGACTTTTATTAAGAGATGTTTTAAAGAATAGAAACTATAGGAGATTGTTAGATTGTTTTTCCTATTCAGGTGGCTGGGCTTTAAGTGCAAGCTGCACTTTCACAGGTGAAATTATCTGTGTTGATTCATCTGAAAAGGCAATCCAACTTATTAAGAAAAATGCAGAGCTAAATCATAGAGAAGTAAAAACAGTTAGAAAAGATGTTTTCGACTTTTTAAAAGAATGCCATATAAATAAAGAAACTTTTGACTGTATAATACTAGACCCACCTGCATTTATAAAAAGCAAATCTAAAATCAAAGAAGGTTTCAAAGGATACAAAGAAATCAATCAAAGGGCTATGAGAATATTAAATAAAGGTGGATTATTGGTTACCTCATCCTGTTCCCATCATATGTACAAAGATATGTTTTTTGAAATGCTTAGAAGTTGCAGTAAAGACACAAAAAGAAATTTTAGAATTTTATATACCGGTACACAATCACCTGACCATCCTATACTTTTGAACATGCCCGAAACAGAATATTTGAAAACAGTTTTTTTAGAGAATATCGATTAGCAGTTTATTCACCTTTTCTAAGTTTAGATTTATCGGGATTCTTTTTACACATCCTAATTGCAACGGGTGTTACTTCTATTAACTCATCTTCTTTAATAAATTCAATACATTTTTCTAAACTCATTAAAACTGGAGGTGCTAACCTTAAAGCTTCATCAGAACCAGCTGCCCTTATATTAGTTAGTTTCTTTTCTTTAGTAACATTTACATAAAGATCTAAATCCCTTGAATGCTCACCAACTATCATACCTTCATAAACTTCTGTATTTTCAGAAATAAAAAGTACACCCCTTGGCTGTAAATGATATAAAGCATAAGCTGTAGCTTTTCCAGGTCTATCTGCCACTAAAGATCCCGTAGGTCTTGAAGCTATATTTCCTGCGAAAGGCTCATAACCATCAAACACGCTATGCATAAGACCTGTACCTCTTGTATCAGTAAGAAATATATTTCTAAAACCAATTAGTCCTCTTGAAGGCACTCTAAACTCTAACCTTACTCTACCTTGTTCATGGTTTACTAATTTTAAAAGCTGCCCTTTTCTAACCCCCATGTGTTGGTGTACGACACCCATATATTCTTCGGGACAATCTATGACTACATACTCAACGGGTTCATAAGGTACTCCATTTATCTCTTTTAAAATTATTTCAGGCTTTGACACAGAAAAGGCATACCCTTCTCGCCTCATCATTTCAATTAAAATGGCAAGTTGAAACTCTCCCCTACCCATCACCTTAAAACCATCTCCATTCAGTAGCTCTTCAACTTTTATGCTAACATTATGTAATGCCTCTTTAAAAAGTCTTTCCCTTAAATTTCGCGTAGTTGTATAGCGACCTTCCCTACCAGCAAAAGGAGAAGGATTTACAGAAAAAACCATAGCTATTGTTGGCTCATCAACCTTAATTGGGGGAAGTAAAGTTGGAGTTTCTAGTTCCGTTATGGTATCACCAATTGCTATATCATCAAGACCTGCAATAGCAACAATATCGCCTGTGATGGCTTCATGGGTTAAAATTCTCTCTAATCCCTTAAAAGTATACAAAGATGATACTTTACCATTTTTTAATCTTTCCAATTCATTACCATATAATACTGGCTGGTTTACCTTTAATTTACCGTTAAATATTCTCCCAATAGCTAACTTACCTACATAATCATCATATTCAATATGTGCAATCAAAACTTGTAAAGTGTTTGTATTATCACCTTTCGGCGACGGTATAAACTTAATAATTTTATCAAAAAGTGGTTTTAAATTATCATTTTCATCATCAAGGCTCAATTTTGCTATCCCATCCTTCGCATTCGTATAAATCACGGGAAAATTTAATTGTTCTTCTGTAGCATCTAGATCTATAAATAGATAGTAAACTTCATCTAACACCTCTTTTACTCTCGCATCTTTTCTATCAATTTTATTGATAACCACTATAATGGGAAGTTTTAAATCTAATGCTTTTTTCAAAACAAACCTTGTCTGTGGCAAAGGGCCTTCTGATGCACCAACAAGTAGTAATACCCCATCAACAAGTTTTAATGTCCTTTCTACTTCGCCACCAAAATCGGCATGACCAGGTGTATCAACAATATTAATCTTATATTCACCATAATATACAGCAGTATTCTTAGCCATAATCGTGATGCCTTTTTCTCTTTCAAGTTCAATATTATCAAGCACTCTTTCCTGAACAGACTGGTTAGCTCGGAAGATACCACTTTGCTTTAACATTGCATCAACAAGTGTTGTTTTACCATGATCAACATGGGCAATTATTGCAATATTTCTAAAATTCTCTTTTTTCATAAATACCTTGATAGAATTTTATTTTATTGAAAAGGGGTATCTATTTTTAACTACCGCTATTGTATTATTTTTAGAGCCCTTAAAAACTATTTTAATATAACATTTTCTAGAGGGTTTTGCAAAAGTAAACCAAAGATAACTGCCAGGATTCCCATCTAAAACTGTTATTAAGCGCCAAGTAAGCCCACTATCTCTTGTAAAATAAATTAATGTTTTATTAGGCACATCGATTGTCTCATAAGTCTGCCAAGTAATCAAATAATTATTGTTATTTAAAACTGTATCAAAATCCAGTGGTGTAATTATCTTTGCAATTATAATAGTAAAATATCCATTAGATTCATCACTTTCAATTAATATCTTTCGAAAATCAAAACCTAAAACTTTTATTAGACACTTGCTTCTATTATATATATCAGTGGGAACTTTCCATAAAAAGCTATTACTCGTAATATATTGTGCAATATTATGCCAAGTATACCCCCCATTCTTACTGAATTGTATAGTATAGTAGATTGTCTTTTCTGAACCACCCCATTTTATTTCATAATAATCACCTGCATGTAATACTTCACCACCATTAGGAGACAAAAGAGTTAGTCTTTGAAATATAGCAATACCAGTCAAACTAATCTTTTCCTGAGGGTTAAAGGGATCATCAGAAAATATAATAATTTCTGCATTTAAAGTACCTGGTTTTTGAGGATAAAAAACAACATCTATTGAACATACCTCGTTATTATTTAATATAATACCACTACAGTTGTCAGCAACTATAAAGAAATTATCATAATCATTGCCAGTAAGCATCACACTATTTACGGTTAACCCTACAAATCCTTTATTTGTAACTAAAAAACTTGTAATAATCGAACTATTCCCAACTATAACTTTTTTAAAAACATAATTTTTTGGTGTTACATATATTTCAGCAATATTAGCTAAATAATTGTAAGCTGATTTTACATCTATTAATCCAAAACCATAATTGTTATCAGGTCCTATATCACCTAAATCTTTAGCTGTTCTTTTCAAAGCATATTCCAATTCTGCCATTGGTTTGTTAGGAAATGCTGATTTCAAAAGTGCTAAAGCTCCTGCTACATGAGGAGCTGAAAAAGATGTTCCGGAAACAAAGACATATGGATTGGTTAATCTACCATTAAAAAACAAATCTGTAGTTTTCACATTCACACCTGGTGCAACAAGTAAAGGGTATATGTCACCAGTACAAGTTGAAGGACCTCTCGAACTAAAATAAGCAATATTAGAATCATTATCAATAGCACCTACAGACAAACTACCCAAATTATTACTAGGACTTACGCTTGAAAATAAAGACGGTCCAGAATTACCAGCTGAAAATACTACTGCTACATCAGCATTTTTTAAAAGCTCTATATGGTCCTTGGTTAGGACATAGTATTCATCCTTTTTAGGGAAGAACACATCAAGTATATTCAACATTTTATCGAGAATCATAACAGGAAAGAGGGCTATTTTTTTTGGGAGCTTGTAATATTCAAGGAGTTTTTTATAAGGTGTTGTGTTTAATGAA
>Ga0272449_1002159_pt1 | contig 18713 bp, 18 predicted proteins | sample YNPCB0241_FD_198679 | JGI IMG/M metagenome (GOLD analysis project Ga0272449, IMG submission 198679) | Hot spring sediment microbial communities from Yellowstone National Park, WY, United States - YNP-CB-024-1 | ecosystem: Environmental > Aquatic > Thermal springs > Hot (42-90C) > Sediment... | reverse complement strand
TGTTTGGCTCCCGGGCGGGGGGTGTGGTATCATACCCATGGGCCCAGCGCCCTCTCTGTTTGGGCTGGCCGCACGAGTCTGCAGTGCATCCTGCGCGCCCGCTGGAGGTATCCCCCCAGCGGACCACGCAAGTCCCAGAGGAGGTCCATTGGAACCCGTTCCCCCGGGGTCTCCAAGCATGTCAGGGGAAGAGGGCAAGGCTCGTCCTGCTGAACCTTCCGCTGCCCCTGCATCTCCCGGCCCGCTGCCTGTGACCGCGGTCATCCCGGCCCACAACGAGGCCCCCCGCATCGGCGCGGTGCTGAGGGTGCTGCAGGAAGTGCCCCTGGTGCGCCACATCATCGTTGTGGACGACGGCTCCACCGACGGCACGGCCCAGGTGGTCCAGCGGTGGGCGGCGCGGGACCCCCGCATCCGGCTCCTGCGCCTGCCGGAGAACCGGGGCAAGGGCGCGGCCATGGTGGAGGGGGCACGCCTGAGCCCCTCCGACATCGTCCTCTTCCTGGATGCCGACCTGGTGGGCCTGAAACCTGCCCATGTGGAGGCCCTCATCTGGCCGATCCTGCGCGACGAGGCGGATATGACGGTGGGCCTCTTCCGCGGTGGGCGGTTCCACACCGACTGGTCCCACATCCTCACCCCTTTCCTCTCCGGCCAGCGTTGCCTGCGCTGGAGCGTCTTCGCCCGCACGCCGGAACTGGAAGAGGCGGGCTGGGGGGCCGAGACGGCCTTCCACCTCCACGCGGCCAGGGAGGGCCTGCGCCTGGAGAAGGTGATCCTGGAGGGGGTGACCCAGGTCACCAAGGAAGAGAAGGCGAAGTTCTCCATCGCGGCGCGCAACCGGGCCCGCATGTACGGCCACATCGTGCGCTACGCGGCCTCCTTCGCGCTGGCGGCTCTGGTGGGGTACGGGGTGTTCGGGCGGCTGCGTGCCCGGGGGCGCAAGGGGCGTGCATAAGCGGTCAGGAGGTGGACCGATGCACCTGGTGGAAGCCACCGAAGCCTGCACTGGCTGCGGGCTCTGCGTCCGAGCCTGCTCGCCGGGGTGTCTCGCTCTGGAGGACGAGCGGCCCCGGGCCGTCCGGGCCGAGGCCTGCATCCTCTGCGGGCACTGCGTGGCCGTCTGCCCGGTGGATGCCCTCCGGCACCGGGACCTGGACCCCGCAGGGTTCGCCCCTCTGCGGCCGGAGGCCGTCCCCTCCCCGGAGGCCTTCCGGGAGTTCCTGCGCTGGCGCCGTTCGGTGCGCCTGTACCGCGACGACCCCGTGCCGCGCTCCCTGGTGGAGGCGCTCTTGGAAGCCGCCCGCTACGCGCCCACGGCCACCAACGCGCAGAACGTCCAGTTCCTCGTGGTGGACGACCGGGCGTTCATCCATGACCTGGCCCGCCTGACGGTGGACTGCTTCCGGAAACTCCTGGGGCAGTTGCGCAACCCCCTGGTCCGGGCCATCCTCACGCCGGCGGTGGGCAAGGAGGTGGCGCGGCGGGCGCTGGAGGAGGTCCCCGACTTCCAGCGGCTGGTGGACCGGTGGAGGGCGGGAAAGGACCCCATTTTCCACAACGCGCCGGTGCTCCTGGTGGCCCATGCCGAAAAGGCCGACTACTTTGGCCGGGATAACTGCCTCTTCGCCACCTACAACGTCATGCTGGAGGCCGTGACGCGGGGGCTGGGCACCTGCCTCATCGGGTACTTCATCGTCGCCTGGGACCGGGACCGCCGGGTCCGGGAAGCGCTGGGGCTCCCGGAAGGGCAGCGGGCCTACGCGGCCTGCACCCTGGGCTACCCCGCCGTGCGGTACCACAAGGCGGTCCCCCGGCGGCCAGTGGCCGTGGCTTGGCGGCCGGAGAGGGGCTCTTCAGGGGGCGCGGGAGGCGCGTAGGTGCCGCGCGAGGTCCTGTACGGATGCAATGCCGTGCGGGAGGCCCTCCTGGCCGGGCGCCGGCAGGCCCTTGGCCTCTGGACCCTGGCCGGGAGGCGCGACGCCCGCCTGCGGGAACTCGTGGACCTGGCGCGGGCGCGCGGCGTGCCCGTCCACGAGGCCGACCGCCACCACCTGGGCCGCCTGGCCGGCGACCGCCACCACCAGGGCGCGGTTCTGGAGGCCAGCCCGTACCCCTACGCGTCCCTGGACGACATCCTGGACCGGCTCCAGCGCGCGGGCGAGGCCCCCTTCCTGCTCCTCCTGGACCTCTTGCAGGACCCCCAGAACCTGGGCACCCTCCTGCGCACGGCGGAGGCGGTGGGGGTCCACGGCGTGGTCCTTGGGGAACGGCGTGCGGCGGGCGTGACCCCGGCTGTGGTCCACGCGTCTTCGGGGGCCACGGAGTGGCTGGCCATCGCCCAGGTCACCAACCTGGCCCAGGCGATGCGCGCCCTTGCGGAGCGGGGCATCTGGCTGGTGGGGCTGGAGGGGGTCCCGGAGGCCACGCCCCTGGAGGAGGTGGCCTGGCCCAAGGCCCTGGCCCTCGTGGTGGGGAGCGAGGGGGAGGGCCTGCGCCGCCTGACCCGGGAACGGTGCGACTTCCTGGTGCGCATCCCCATGCGGGGGCACATCAACTCCCTCAATGCGGCGGTGGCCGGGTCCATCGCCCTCTACGCAGCCTGGCGCGCCCGAGGAGGAACCGATGGCTGACCCCATCCCCTCTCCCGATGCCCGCCATCCAGACCCCGACAAGGCGGAGCGCGTGCGCCGCATGTTCGCGGCCATCCACGGGCATTACGACCGCATAAACCGCCTGATGACCCTGGGGTGGGACCTGGCTTGGCGCCGCGCTGCCCTGCGGGAAGCGATGCTCCCACCGGGCGGTTCCCTGCTGGATGTGGCGACCGGGTCCGGGGATGTGCTGCTCCAGGCAGCGCGCGTCTACCCCCATGCCCAGGCCGTGGGGGTGGACTTCACGCCGGAGATGCTGGCCCGTGCACAGGAGCGGCTGGCCCGCGCTGGCCTTGGGGGGCGCATCGCCCTGGTCCAGGGCGATGCCTTGGCCCTGCCCTTCCCCGATGGGGCTTTTGATGCCGTGGTGAGCGCCTTCATGATGCGCAACGTGGCCGACGTGCCGCGGGCCTTTGAGGAGCAGGCGCGCGTCGTGCGGCCAGGGGGACGCGTCGTCTGCCTGGAACTGGCGTGGCCGAGGGCTCCCTTCTTTCGGGGGCTGTTCGCCCTCTATTTCCGCCACCTCATCCCCTGGCTGGGGGGCCTCCTGAGCGGCCACCCGGAGGCCTACCGCTACCTGCCCGAGTCGGTGGCTGCCTTCTTCACCCGCGAGGAGATGTTGGCCTTCATGGAGGGCGCGGGCCTGGCCCGGGCCCGCTGCCGCACCCTGGCGGGAGGCACGGTGGCCATCTACGTGGCGGAGCGGGCCTGAGGATCAGACTTGCTCAGTTGCAAAGGTTTGGACAAACGCGCCATGCGTGCCAGCGGGAGCGCACTCCGAGAGCCTGAAGGAAAGCCGTCAACGAATAGGCCCACGAATAAACGAATGGGCTCGGCACGGGCGCGGGGCCATTCGTTTATTCGTTCCTCCATTCGTTGACGGCGCCAGCATGGTGAAGCCGAGACACCCCGTGCACACGGTCTTTGCCCCAGAGCAAAGCCGAGCCGCGGGCGTCCCAGTTCGTTCGCCGGCAGGAGGGGCCTACCGCAGGGCAGCTTCAATGACCTTCTCAAAGTTGGCAAAGGGGTGCGCTCCGGAGAGGGGCGTGCCGTTGACCAGGAAGAACGGCGTGCCTCGCGCTCCCTTGTTGATGGCATCCTGCACGTCTTGGGAGACGCGTGGGGCCATGGTGTGCCCATCCAGGCAGGCGTCAAACCGTGCCCGGTCCAGCCCCAGTTTGCCCGCTAACTGTTTGAAGTAGAAGGTGGCATCGGCCTGCCCGGCCCACTGGCCCTGCTCCTCAAAGAGGCGGTCGTGCATGGGCCAGAACTTGCCCTGCTCCGCCGCGCACAGGGAGGCTTCGGCCGCGGGCTGGGCGTTGCGGTGCATGGGCAGGGGCAACTGCCGGAACACGTACCGCACCTTGCCAGTAGCAATGTACTTTTCCCGGATCTGGGGGAACGTCTCACGGACGTACAGGGCGCAGTACGGGCACTGGAAGTCCGAGAACTCCTCTATGAGGACGGGGGCACTTGGGTTGCCCATGTAAGGATACCCCTCCGGGGTGAGCCCTTCCTCCGGGCCTGCCGGCGCGCGGCTCCCGCCGCAACCGGCCAGGAGGAAGAGGAAACCCACAAGGAGGAGCCATCCCACCCTCGCCTGCCTTTCCTTTTGCACTGGCTGCCAACCCCCTTTCTGTCAGTACGCCGTGATCTCGCCCCCGGGGATCGTGCGGGGCCCTTTCCCCAGGTCCAAGGGGTGGTCCGTCCCCGGTTGGATATCGCCCTCCGGGGTGTAGGGCCCGACGGTGGGCCAGTACCCCTTGCCCCCTTCGGCCTTGAACTCCAAGCTGACGATGGCCTTGGGCATCTTGTAGCCGTATTTCCAGGGCACCAGAAGGCGCAGAGGTGCCCCGTACTCATCGGGAAGGAGCGCCCCGTCCAGTTCGTAGGCGAAGACGACGCCCTCCCGCGCCAGTTCCTCGGTGCTCAAGACCTCCCAGTAGGTGTCGGCACAGCGGAATTCCACGTACCTGGCCTCTGGAAGGGGGTGCACGATCTGGGCCAAGGCCTCGTAGGTGAACCCGCCCCACGTCCGCCGGGCCGACCAACACTCCACGCACTTGAGCCGGGCCTCGCGCGTGACCTTGGGCATCTCCGAGCGTATCTCCTCAAAGCGGAAGGTCCGGGGGCGCTCCACCAGGCCAGAGACCTCCAGCCGCCACTCCTCTCGGGTGGGAGGGTAGAAAGGCTGGAAGTAACGGACGTACATCCCTGGCACGTTGGCGTTGCCCAGGGGGCGCCGCGTCGGGGTAAGCGAGGGGATGGCGCTGGGAGGCGGAGGCGACGCTACCTCCAGAGGGGCCTGGGGCGTGGAAGGGCTTCCCGGGGAGGGAGACGGCACCGAGGGCGCGCCGCAGGCGGCGGCCAGCCAGCCGAGGCCGGCTGCCCCCACCATGCGCAGGAACCCGCGTCGCCCCAACCTCTTCATCCGCCCCCCTCCACGCCTTTTGGGCGAAGAACCCTTGCCCTGTTTGTTGACAACGATATGATACCACAACCAACCGAGGGGGACAAATCCGCCCTGGGCTCTCCCAGACCTGTGTAGGGGCAATGCATGAATTGCCCCTACTTGAGCCCCGATTGGAATCGGTGGTTTGGCAACGCCGTCAACGAATAGGGGAACGAATAAACGAATGGCTTGCGCCCGCGCCGGGCCCATTTGTTTATTCGTTGGCCCATTCGTTGACGGCTCCCCTCCAAGAGGAGCAGGGCGTGCCACCTGGTGTGCCGCCTCTTAAGTGCACATAGGGCGGAGCATGCCTGGCCTCGGTGGATCTCCCCCTTCCCCTTCCGCATGCGGAGAGGAGAAGGGGAGATGAGGTGAGGTCTGCAGGAGCGATTCACGAATCGCCCCCGCACGGCCGTGGGCCCGGGCCTATCCTACGAACTCGTCCAGGCCCAGGCGCCGAAGCGTGACCTCCGTCGGGCGGCCAGCCTCGTCCCAGCCCCGCAGGCGGTAGTACCCCTCCAGCATGAGGTCCAGGTCTGGCAGCACCCCCGCCGAGCCGCCCGTTGGCCGCGGCTCGGTGAGCATCCTCCGCGGGAGGGTGTCGTCCTCGCGGGAGATGCCGTAGCGCAGGTTGATGAGCCGCTTCAGGTTGAAGAGCCGCTCCCCGGTCCGCAAGAGGTCCTGCGACGACCAATCCCACCCTGTCGCCAGGCACAGGAGGCCGGCAATGCGGTCCGGCCCCACCAGCCCCTTGATGATGAACTTGCACAGGCCGAGGGGGTTGAAGGTGGCGACGTAGTTCTGGTGGTCGTAGACCACGCGCTCCTTGCCCCGGCTGTCGTGGCGGTTGTAGGGGCCCTTGGTGTCAATCTCCGGGATCATCACCCCGTACCCCGGCCAATAGGAGATGGACTCCAGGTGGCAGGCGCCGCGGTTGGCCGTGGCGTAGTTCAGGCCCATGTCCACGAAGCCGCGGGGGTCGTGGTAGGGGAGTTCCAGCCCCTTGACATGGATGGCGAAGGCCTCTGCCTCCGGCCCCAACTGCGCCGCGGCGCGGCGCACCCCCTCCCCCAGGAGGGCGCCCACCCCTTCGCGGTAGGCGATGCGCCGCACCAGTTCCATGGCCGCCTCGGCGTTGCCCCAGGTCAGTTCCAGGCCGTCGGTGTCCCGAGGGCCGAGGAGCCCCTTCTCCCAGGCCTCCATGGCGAAGGCGATGACGCCGGAGGTGGAGATGGTGTCCAGGCCCAGGCGGTTGCACAGGTCGTTGAGCCGGACCACGGCCTCCAGGCTCCCGATGGTCAGGTTGCCGCCGAAGCCGGCCATGGTCTCGTATTCCGGCCCGTGGCCCCGCACCCCGGCGTAGGGGCCCTCGGTGATGGCCACCACCTTGCCGCACCCGATGGGGCAGGCGAAGCAGTGGGAATGCCGCACGAAGATGGTCTCCGCCAGATGCTGGCCCGAGACCTCCTGGACGCCGTCCCAGTTCCCCAAGCGCCAGTTCTGGATGGGCAGGTCCCCCACCCGCTCGGCGCCAGGCATCCCGCCGGCCGTGCCCAGTTGGCTCATGGCCACGGAGTTGGCCTTGATCCACTCGTTGGCCTCGCGGACGGCCTTGCGGAACCCCTCCGGGTCAAAGTAGGCTGGCTTCTCTTCGCCCCGCACGACGATGGCCTTGAGGCGCTTGGCCCCCAGGACCGCGCCCATGCCCCCACGCCCGGCCGAGCGGGTGTGCTCGGGGCTGCAGCTCTGGGCGCTGGCGATGCGCACCAGGTTCTCGCCGGCCGGTCCGATGGTCAGCACCTGGGCCTTGGGGTCCGTCTCCCCGTAGAGGATGGCCGCCGTCTCAAACTGGTCCTTCCCCCACAGGTGTGTGGCGGAGCGGAGTTCCACCGTGCCGGTCCGGCCGTCTACCCACAGGTAGACCGGCTCCGGCGCTGCGCCCGTGACCACCAGGCCGTCGTAGCCAGCGAAGCGGAGTTCCGCCCCCCAGTGGCCGCCCATGTTGGACTCGTTCCAGATGCCCGTGAGGGGCGAGCGCCCGCAGAGGGAGGTGCGGCAACCGGTAGGGGCGATGGTCCCCGTGAGGAGGCCGTTGAAGATGTAGAGGGGGCTTGCCGGGGCCAGGGCGTCCAAGGAGGGGTCGGCCACCCGGTAGAAGAAGTAGGCCGCCAGGCCGCTCCCCAGGAGGAATTTCTCCAGGAGGGCCTCGTCCACGGCCTCCGTCCAGGTCTTGCCCGCCGTCAGGTCCACGTGGAGCAACTTGCCCGCGTTCACCTTGGCCATGTCGTCACCTCCTCGTCTTCACACCACGCCCGCGGAGCGCAGGGCGGCGATCTCCTCATCGGTGTAGCCGATCTCCCGCAGGACTTCATCGGTGTGCTCGCCCAGCATGGGTGGGTGCCTGCGGTAGGCAGGGGGCGTCGCCGAAAGGCGCACGGGGTTCCCCAGGGAGCGCACCTTCCCTGCCCGCGGGTGCTCCAGTTCCACCACCCCGCCCCGGGCCAGGACGTGGGGGTCGTTGAGGGCCTGGGCCACGGTGTAGATGGGGGCACAGGGGATGCCCGCCTCCTCCAAGCGTTCCAGCCAGTAGGCCCGCTCCCGCTTCTGGAAGATCTCCGTCAGGATGCGCACCAGTTCGGGGCGGTGGGCGTTGCGGTCGCGGTTGGTGGCGAAACGGGGGTCCCGGCCCACCGTCTCCTCAATCCCCAGGACCTCGCAGAGTTTGCCCCACAGGCGCTCCGTCCCCACGGCCAGGATGAAGTAGCCGTCCTTGGCCGGGAAGGGCTGGTAGGGGGTGATGTTGGGATGCACGTTCCCCAGCCGCGGCAGGTCCTGGCCGGTGGCGAAGTAGGTGCCCACGATGTTGGTCAGCCAGGCGATCTGCCCTTCTAGGAGGGAGATGTCTATCAGTTGGCCTTCCCCGGTGGTGCGGCGGGCCTCCAGCGCGGCCAGGATGCCGATGGCAGCGTAGAGGCCAGCCGTCATGTCGGCCAGGGCGGAGGGGAAGCGCTGGGGCTCGCCCTCCGGCTCTCCGGTGAGGGCCATGGTGCCCGACATGGCCTGGGCCACCAGGTCGTACCCGCTGCGGCCGGCGTAGGGCCCCGTCATGCCGAAGCCGCTGATGATGCAGTAGATGAGCCGGGGCCACCGGGCGTGGACCGTCTCGTAGTCCAGGCCCCGTTTGCGGAGCGAGTCCCAGCGAGGGATGTTGGTGATGAAGACGTCCGCCCCCTCCAGGAGGCGGGCCATCACCTCCTGGCCGGCCGGCGTGTCCAGGTCCAGGGTCAGGCTGCGCTTGTTGCGGTTGGTGGAAAGGTAATACGCGCTCTCCCCTTGCAGGAAGGGCGGCCCCCACCCCCGGGACTGGTCCCCCTCCCCTGGGCGCTCCACCTTGATCACGTCCGCGCCCAGGTCACCCAGGATCATGGTGCAGAAGGGCCCGGCGAGGGCCTGGGTCAGGTCCACGACGCGCAGGCCCGCCAGGGCACCTCGGGGGAGAGGTTGGGCGCTTGCCTTCAGAGTCATCTCCGCACCCCCCGTTGCCGTCCCCCTGGTCAGGCGCAGGCCGCGTCGGCGATCTCCAGGGCCCGGTCAATGATCCCCAGCCCTTCGTCCAGTTGGGCCTCGGTGATGCACAGGGGTGGCACGACGAAGATCCAGTTCCAGCGGACAAAGGTGTAGAGGCCGTTGGCCCGCAGGAAGGCGGCCACCTTGGCCATGGCCCCCATCTCCGAAGCCTTGGCGTTCCAGGGCGCCATCGGCTCCTTGGTGGCCTTGTCCTTCACCACCTCAATGACGGAGAAGAGGCCGATGTAGCGCACGTCCCCCACCGAGGGATGGCGAGCCTTGAGGTCCTCCAGGCGCTGCCCCAGGACTCGGCCCATGGCCGCTGCGTTCTCAATGAGGCGGTCCTCCTCGTACACCTGGAGGGTGGCCAGGCCCGCGGCACAGGCCAGGGCGTGGCCGCTGTAGGTGAGGCCAGCCCAGAGGGTGCGTTCCTCAAAGAACTGGGCGATGGGCTCCGAGACCACCACCGCGCCCAGAGGCACATAGCCGCTGGTGATCCCCTTGGCCATGGTGATGATATCTGGCACCACCCCCCAGTGGTCCACGGCGAACCACTTGCCGGTCCGCCCGAAGCCGCTCATCACCTCGTCCGAAATGAGGAGGATGCCGTACTTGTCGCAGATCTCCCGGATGCGGGGCCAGTACTCGTCCGGCGGCACCAGGATGCCGTTGGAGCCGGTCACCCCCTCAAAGAGGACGGCGGCGATGCTCTCCGGCCCTTCCAGGCGGATGACCTCCTCCACGTGGGTGATGCACTCGCGGTGGCAGGTCTCCCGCGTCCAGCCGAAGGGGCAGCGGTAGCAGTAGGGGTCCAGCACGTGGATGACCCCCGGCATGGCTGGCTCCGCGGGGATGCGGCGCGGGTCTCCGGTGAGGGCGATCGCGCCGTAGGTCGCGCCGTGGAAGGAGCGGTACCGGGCGATGACCTTGTAGCGCCCGGTGTACAGGCGGGCGATCTTGACCGCGTTCTCGTTGGCCTCTGCACCGCCCAGGCAGAAGAAGGTCTTCTTCAGGTTGCCCGGGGTCACCTGCGCCAGTTTCTCCGCCAGGAGGCCCCTGGGCTCCGTGGCCATGCCCGGGTAGACGTAGCAGAGTTTCTCCGCCTGCTCCTTGATGGCCTGCACCACCTTGGGGTGCTGGTGGCCGATGTTGACGTTCATCAACTGGGAGGAGAAATCAATGTAGCGCTTGCCGTTCGCGTCCCAGAAGTACACACCCTGCGCCCGGACCACCGGGATGGGGTCCACCGCCCCCTGCGCGGCCCAGGAGAAGAAAGTATACTCCCGGTTCAGACGCACGATCTCTTCCGCCGTCAGATGCTGCTTGCCTGCCATGTCCCTTGCCTCCGCATTGTGGATGAAGGCCTGCGCCTACAGTCGCACCTCGTAACTGGCCTCTATGGCCTTGATGAGGGCCACGAGCACCTCGTTGACCGGGGTGGGCACGTCCAGCCGCGCCCCCTCCCGGACGATGGCCCCGTTGATGACGTCTATCTCCGTGGGGCTCCCCCGCAGGACGTCCGCCAGCATGGACGATCGGTTGGGGGCCGTGGCCCGGCAGACCTCCTCCGTGCGGGCCACGGGGTCGTCGTAGGGGAGGGCGATGCCCAGGCGCTCCGCCACGGCCGCGGCCTCCTGCACGGCGCGGGCCATCAGGGCCCTCGCCGGGGGGATCTCCAGGAGCCGCCCGTTGTGCACCCGCAGGATGGCCGTGAGGGCGTTGATCCCCACGTTGACCACCAGTTTGCCCCACACGAGGGAGTTCAGGTCCGCGAGGAGGTGCACCTCCAGACCGGCCCGCTGGAAGAGGTCTGCCACCTGGCGCACCCGGGCCTCGTTTGCAGGGGTGTAGGCCAGGTGGGTGGGGCCCTGGCCGGCGTGGCGCACGTGGCCCGGGCCCAGCAAGGTTGCGCCGTGGGCGGTCACCCCCTGCACTGCCCGCGCCTCCCCCAAGACCTCCGCCACGACCTCGCGGTTGCCCACGCCGTTCTGCAAGGTGAGGGCCAGGCCGTCCGGTGTGAGGGCCTTGGCTGCCACCTCCGCCGCCCACCGCGTCTGGTGGGACTTGACGAAGATGAGGGCCAGGTCCGCCTCGCGGAGGGCTGTGGGGTCGCTCGTCGCCGGGAGGGACACCCGCACCTGGGAGCCGTCCAATTCCTCCAGGAGGAGGCCTCCTTCCTGGATGGCCCGCACGTGGGCCTCCCACGGGTCAAAGAGGACCACCTCGGCCACCCGGGCCAGGTACGCGCCGTAGAGGGAACCCATCGCCCCGGAACCGATCACCACCACGCGCATGGGACGCCCCCTTCCGCTTGCTCCCTACTCCAGTTCCCGCAGCAGGGCCTCGTAGACCTCGTCGGGCATGGTGAAGGAGTGTTCCCTGCCCGGGAAGGCCCCGCTGAGGACCTCCTGCCGGTACTGCTCCAGGGCCTGGGTGAGGATGGGGAAGATGTTGGCGTACCGCTTGACGAACTTGGGGGTGAAGCGGTCAAAGAGGCCGATGAGGTCGTGGATGACCAGGACCTGTCCATCGCAGTGCGGCCCCGCGCCGATGCCGATGGTGGGGATCTTCACCCGCTCGGTGATCAACTTCGCCAGGCGGTCGGGCACCGCCTCCAGGATGATGGAAAAAGCGCCCGCCTCTTCCAGCGCCGCGGCGTCGGCCAGGAGTTTTTTGGCCGCCTCCACGCTCTTCCCCTGCACCCGGAAGCCGCCCAGTTTGGAGATGCTCTGGGGGGTCAGGCCGATGTGGCCCATGACCGGGATGCCAGCGTCCACGATGGCCTTGACCGTGTCGGCCATCTCCTGGCCGCCCTCCAGTTTCACCACGTCCATGCCCCCCTCTTTGAGGAAGCGCCCGGCGTTGCGGACGGCCTCGCGGCGGTCCACTTGGTAGGAAAGGAAGGGCATGTCCCCCACCAGGAGAGGGTACTTGGCCCCGCGGGCCACAGCCCTGCAGTGGTGCAGCATCTCGTCCATGGTCACGGCCACGGTGTTCTCGTGCCCCAGGACGACCATGGCCAGGGAGTCGCCCACCAGGATGATGTCAATGCCGGCCCGGTCCACCAGGAGGGCGGTGGGGTAATCGTAGGCTGTGAGCATGGTGATGGGCTCGCCGCGCTGCTTCTTTTCCTGCAGGTCCAGGATGGTGACTTTCTTGCGCTCCATGGGCTCTGCTCCTCGCGTTGCAAGGGTTGGGAAGGCCCCTCTGCCGGTCCTATGGGGCAGGGGCCTCCTCGGAGTGGAGGGCTTCAAAGTTGCCGGCCACGCGCTCGCCGTACTCCAGGATGTGGCTCTTGAGCGTGGCTTCGGCGCGGTCCGGGTCGCGGTGCCGGATGGCCTCCAGGATGACCTCGTGGTACTGCACCAGTTGCTCCGGCGGGAGGCGGTGCTGGCTGGTGATGGCGACGAACATGCGCACTTGGGCGCTCATCCCCTCCCAGGCCTCCAGGAGGCGGCGGTGGTTGGCCGCCTGGCAGATGGTGCGGTGGAACTCCAGGTCCAGGTCGGTGAGGCGCTCCCGCTCCCCGCAGGCGGCGGTTTCTTTCATCTGCTGCACCAGGCTCTCCAGGCGGTCAATGACCTCCAGGGTGGGGGAAGTGGCCACCAGGCGCACGGCGAGCCCTTCCACCGCCGCCCGCAGGGTGTAGATCTCCCAGAGGTCGTGGCGCGAGACGTGGGCCACGTGGGCCCCGCGGTGGGGCTCGGCCACCACCAGGCCCTCGCTTTCCAAAAGGCGCAGGGCCTCCCGCACGGGTGCCCGGCTGATGCCCAGGCGTTGGGCGAGGTCCAGTTCCACCAGGCGCTGGCCGGGGCGCAGGACGCCGGAGACGATGGCTTGTCGGATGGCGGCGTAGGCAGCCTCGCGAAGGGACTTGTGGGGGACCTCGGCAAGTTCGGGCTTGTCGGACATGTTCCTGTACCCCCTACCAGGAGGGCGGAGGAGAGTATGTCTACTGTAGACAAAAGTGTAGCATATCTGGGCCGCCTTGTCAACATTTGACGCCTGCGGCCGTTCATGGTATAATGTCGACAATTCCTCCCAGCGGAAAGGGAACGAGCGCCCATGCCTGTGCACTCGGCCCAGCGGCGAAGCCCCCAGCCTTCGCCCGTTGCCTCCCTGGGGGTCGGCTCCCGACCCGCCGCCCTTGTCCCCTGCCTCTCGCCCCCGTCTTCCGGATGTCGGTGCCTCCCAGGACCCATTTTGAGCACGGAGGGGAACCATGTATAATGCCATCACCGATGTCCCGGGCCTGAAAGTCGGCCACTACACGGACCTGGATGCCGCCACCGGCTGTACCGTGGTCCTCTGCGAGGATGGTGCCGTGGCCGGTGTGGACACCCGGGGGTCGGCCCCAGGCACCCGGGAGACGGACCTCATGCGCCCAGTGCGCCTGGTGCAGAAGGTCCATGCCGTCGTCCTCTCCGGGGGGAGCGCGTTCGGCCTGGACGCCGCGTGCGGGGTGATGCGCTACCTGGAGGAGCGGGGCATCGGCTTTGACACCGGCGTGGCCAAGGTCCCCATCGTGGCTGAGGCCGTCCTCTTTGACCTGGCCATCGGGAGTGCCACCGTGCGGCCGGACGCCGCGGCGGGCTACGCCGCCTGTCAGGCTGCCAAAAGCGGCCCCGTGGAGGAAGGGTGCGTGGGGGCCGGCACGGGGGCCACGGTGGGGAAACTCTTCGGCCCTGCCTGTGCCACCAAGTGTGGCCTGGGCACGGCCAGCGTCCAGATCGGGGGCGGGGTGATCGTGGCGGCCCTCGTCGCCGTGAACGCCTTCGGCGACGTGGTGGACCCCGAGACCGGGGCCATCCTGGCCGGCACCCGGGACCCCCAGACCGGCCAGTTCGTGGATACAGTGCGCAGGCTCCACGGGGATTTGAGCGGCTTTGCGGGGGCGTTTGCCCTTTCCAACACCACCATCGGCGTCGTCGCCACCAACGCCCGCCTCACCAAGGAGGGGGCCAACAAGGTGGCACAGATGGCGCACGATGGGTTCGCCATGGCCATCCGCCCGGTGCACACCATGTGGGATGGCGACACCATCTTCGCCCTGGCGACGGGGGAGAAGGAAGCCGACGTGAGCGTGGTAGGGGCGGTCGGGGCGCAGGTAATGGCCCGGGCCATCGTGCGGGCCGCCCAGAAGGCCACGTCCCTGGCCGGGGTGCCGGCCGCGGTGGACCTGCGCGAAGCCCTCGCCTCCCCACGGCGCTCCTGAGCACCCCCTGGCGGCATGGGCGAGGAGAGGGGCTGGGAGAGGAGAACGGTGGACGAACGGCTTGCCTCCCGAGCAGGGGTGGACCTGGGGGGATCCCTCATCAAGATCGCCTATTTCTCCCCCGAGGGCCTGCAGGTCCAGTTGTTTCCGGCCACCAGCCTGGGTGAGACCATCGCCTACCTCCAGGCGCGGAACCTGCACCACCTGGTGCTGACTGGCGGCGGCTCCGTGCGGCACCGCCAGGCCTTTGACATCTTCCACGTGGAGACGGTGGACGAGTTCACGGCCAACATCGCCGGGGCCAACTACCTGCGGGAGGCCGAGGGACAGGCTGGGTTCCCCTACGTCCTCGTCTCCATCGGCACGGGGACCTCCGTCTACCGCGTCACGGAGGCTGGGGGCCAGCGGATTGCCGGCACCGCGGTGGGCGGGGGGACGCTCCTGGGCCTGGGACGCTTGCTCACCGGGGAGATGCGCTACGTGGATATCGTGGCCCAGGCCGCTACTGGCGACCGCTCCTTGGTGGACGTCCTGGTGCGGGATATCTACGGGCGGGACATCCCTGGCCTTCCTGGCGACATCACGGCATCCAACTTCGGCAAGAGCCTCTCTCCCCGCAAGGAGGACCTGGCCCGGGCCCTCCTCCAGATGGTGGGGGAGGTCATCGCCACGGTGGCCTGCCTGGCCGCCCAGTGCCACCAGATCCGGGAGGTGGTGTACATCGGCGCGTCCCTGCGGGAAAACGACATCCTGCGGGAAGTCCTGGATTCCAGCACGCGCTTCCTGGGCAAGGAGCCGCGCTTCCTGCGGCTGGGCGAGTTCGTGGGGGCCGTGGGGGCCCTGGTCCAGGGCCTGGCGCGGTAGGAGGGGAAACCCCACCCCCAACCCCCGCAAGCGAGGAGGGGGCAGGAGGAGGGGTGAGTGTGTATCATCTTCAGGAGAGGAGGTGCCTGTTTGTCCGAAGAACCCATCATCCGTGTGGAGAACGTGACCTTTGCCTACAACGCCGAGTCGGAGAACCCCATCGTTGCCCTCCGCGAGGTGAACCTGGAGATCTACCGAGGGGACTACCTGGTCATCGTGGGGCACAACGGTTCGGGCAAGTCCACCCTGGCCAAGCACTTCAACGCCCTCCTGACGCCCACCCAGGGGGACGTATGGGTGGAGGGCATGAACACCAAAGACCCCCGGCACACGTTGGACATCCGCCGGACCGTGGGCATGGTCTTCCAGATCCCCGACAACCAGATCGTGGCCACCATCGTGGAGCAGGACGTGGCCTTCGGCCCGGAGAACCTGGGCATCCCCCCCGATGAGATCGCCCGGCGCGTGGAGTGGGCCCTGGAAGTGACGGAGTTGAAGCCCTTCCGCCACCGCGCCCCCCACCTCCTCTCGGCTGGCCAGAAGCAGCGGGTGGCCATCGCTGGCATCATCGCCATGAAGCCGGATGTCATCGTCCTGGATGAGTCCACGGCCATGCTGGACCCGGTGGGGCGCGAGAGCGTCCTCGCGGCCGTGCGCCGGCTCAACCAGGAGGAGGGGATCACCGTGGTGGCCATCACCCACTTCATGCACGAGGCCACCGAGGGCAACCGGGTCATCGTGATGGAGGCCGGCCGCATCATCATGGAGGGGACCCCGCGGGAGGTCTTCAGCCACGTGGAGGAACTGCGCGACCTGATGCTGGACGTCCCCCAGCCCACGGAGGTCTCCTACGAACTGCACAAACTGGTGCCGGACTTCCCGCCCAACCTCCTGACGGTCCAGGAGGTGGTGGAGGAAGTCTGCCGCCGGGATGGGAGGGCACCATGACCTCAGCCAACGAGCCCATTATCCAGGTCAACGACCTGCACCACCGCTACCTGCGGGGCACCCCCCTGGAAGTGGTGGCCCTCAAGGGCGTCACCATGGAGATCTACCCCGGCGAGGCCGTGGGGATCATCGGGCGCACGGGGGCGGGCAAGTCCACCATCGTGCAGCACTTCAACGGCCTCATCCGCCCCCGCGAGCGGGGCAAGGTCATCGTGGACGGGATGGACCTGGCCGACCCAGACATTGACATCCGCGCCCTGCGCCAGAAGGTGGGGTTGGTCTTCCAGTACCCTGAGCAGCAACTGTTTGAGCGGTACGTGGGCGACGACGTGGCCTTCGGCCCCCTCAAGATGGGCCTGCCCATGGATGAGGTCCGCGAGCGGGTGCGGGAGGCCATGGAGATGGTCGGCCTGGGCTTTGAGGAGTTCAAGGACCGCTACACCTTCTCCCTGAGCGGCGGCGAGATGCGCAAGGCAGCCATGGCTGGGGTGCTGGCCCTGCGGCCCAAGATCCTCATCCTGGATGAATCCACCTCCGGCGTGGACCCCCGCAGCCGCAAGGAACTCCTCAGCCGCATTGACTACCTGCACCGCACCCGCGGCCTCACCGTCATCTTCGTCTCGCCCAACATGGAGGACATGGCCGGCCTGGTGGACCGCATCTACGTCATTGACGATGGCCGCACCGTCATGAGCGGGACCACCCGGGAGATCTTCTCCCAGCCGGAGAAACTGGTCCAGCATGGTCTGGGCATCCCTCAGATCACCGAAATCGTCCATGAACTCGGCCGCCGTGGGAAGGTTCCCCCCACCACGGTCCTGACGGTCCAGGAAGGGAAAGAGGTCCTATGGAAGATTTTGAATTCCTCCGGAACATAACCATTGGCCAGTACCTGCCCGGCGATTCCATCGTCCACAGGATGGACCCGCGGGCGAAGATCTCCATCATGCTCTTCCTCGTCATCGCCATCACCTTCAACATCTCCTACCTGGCCAACATCATCCTCCTGGTGGTGACGTTCCTCTTCGTCATCGCCTCGGGCATCTCGCTGGGGTACATCCTCTCGGGCGTCAAGCCGGCCATCCCCTTCATCGTGGTGCTGGCCCTGCTCCAACTCTTGTTCTACGGCGATGCCTACATCCCCTACAACGCCGTCTCCCGGACCCTCTTCCGCTGGGGCTGGATCCACATCACCAACGGGAGCGTGCAGTTGGTCATCGTCTCCACGCTGCGCTTCCTGCAACTGCTGTTCCTGGCCAGCCTGCTCACCAACACCACCACCACCTCCGAACTGACCCACGGGATGGAAGCGATGCTCGCACCCTTCTCCCGCATCGGGCTGCCGGGGCACGAACTCTCCCTGGTGGCGACCATTTCCCTGCGCTTCGTGCCCATCCTGGCCGAGCAACTGGAGATCATCATGAAGGCCCAGGCCTCCCGCGGGGCCGAACTGGGCGCCAAGGGCAAACTGCAGTTCATCCAGACCACGCGGCAGGTGGTGGTGCTCATCGTGCCGCTCTTCATTGACGCCTTCCGCCGCGCCGAGGACCTGATCCTGGCCATGCAGGCCCGCTGCTACATGGGCGGGCGGGGCCGGACCCACCTCATGACCCTGAAGTTCTCGCGGACGGACCTCATCGCCTACGTGGTCGTCCTGGTCTTCTCGGCAGCCATGGTCATCTTCCGCAACTCTTTCCCCTTCTGAGGAGGAACCGTCATGCTCACCGATCTGGAACAGCGCGTCCTTTCCTACGTGGACCCCGACGAAGTCATCCGCTGGACCCAGGACCTGGTCCGCATCCCCAGCGTCTACCGGCCTGAGCAGGGGGAGACGGAAGAGGAGGCGGCCCGGTGGGTCCAGGAGCGGCTGCGCGAAATGGGCCTCGCCACCCACTGGGAGGAGGCCGCGCCCCGCCGCCCCAACGTCATCGCCATCCTGGAGGGGGAGCCCGGGGGCAAGACCCTCATGTTTGAGGGGCATACCGACGTCGTCACCGAGGGCGACCGCAGCCAGTGGACCCACGACCCCTTCGGTGGGGATCTGGTGGACGGCCGCATCTACGGCCGCGGCTCCTGCGACATGAAGGCTGGGCTTGTGGCTGCGCTGGGCGCGGTCAAGGCCATCCTGCGGAGCGGGGTGCGCCTCCGGGGGAACATCCTCCTCGGCGCGCTGGCCGACGAAGAAGGGATGATGCTGGGGGTGAAGCACTTCGTCCGCCAGGGCTGGGCCCAGAAGGTGGACGCCGCCGTCATCTGCGAGCCGGAGGACAACCGCCTCTGCATCGCCCAGAAGGGGGTCATGTGGCTCCGCCTGCAGGCCAAGGGGAAGATGTCCCACGGTGCCATGCCCCTTCAGGGGATCAACCCCATCTACCCCATGGGGCCCATCCTGGTGGCCCTGCGGGAGATGGAGGCGGCGGAGATCGCCAAGCACGGCTCCCACGTCTTCTTGGGGCAGCCCAGCATCACCCCCACCATCTTCCGCTCGCCGGTGGCTGGGGAGCCGCAGAACAACGTCATGCCGGCCGAAAGCACCCTCACGTTGGACATCCGCCTCATCCCCGGCCAGTCGCCAGACGACATGGAAGGGCGCATCCGCGCCCTCCTGGAGGAACGGAAGCGGGCCGGCGAGCGGGTGGAGTTCTCCCTGGAGGTCCTGGAGTCCCGGCCGCCCACCGCCACGCCGCGGGAGGAGCCCCTGGTCCAGGCCATGCACGCTGCCTACCTGGACCTGACGGGCAAGGAGCCCACCTACGGCGGCGTGCCCGGCACCACCGACGGGACCATCCTCTTCAACTGGGCGGGCGTCCCGGTGGTTACCTGCGGGCCCGGCGACACGCACATCCCCCACCAGGTGGACGAATGGGTGGGGGTGGACCAACTGCTGGAGGCGACGAACCTCTACGTGCTGACGGCCCTGCGCTACCTGGGCACGGCCTAGAGCGTGTTATGAACTTCCCAGGAGTGGCAGGGCTCTGGCGAGCAGCAGGCAGGCAAAGGCGATGAAATGCAG
>Ga0272449_1002158_pt1 | contig 18719 bp, 19 predicted proteins | sample YNPCB0241_FD_198679 | JGI IMG/M metagenome (GOLD analysis project Ga0272449, IMG submission 198679) | Hot spring sediment microbial communities from Yellowstone National Park, WY, United States - YNP-CB-024-1 | ecosystem: Environmental > Aquatic > Thermal springs > Hot (42-90C) > Sediment... | reverse complement strand
GGCGGTTTTTAGCAAGACATTCAGGAGCCATTGACCATATTTCTTCTCTATTTCATCTCTTTCTTCTATAGCCTGAAAATTCTTCTCCCATGCGGGATCTTCAGGGTCAAACTCTATCTCATCTGTCTGGTCTTGATTTTCCTGCCTAAGGCAAGAAAAAGGAATTTCGTGTTTTTCTGCGTATTGCAGCTGGCGAGCTGCCTCAAGGCATAAAAGGCCAAAAAGATTTTGGTTTACTCTGTCTATTCCTGTATATCTCTCCATCGCAATCATGTATGCAGTCTGGAATATATCTTCTCCATCGTATCCATATTTGAGCCTGAGCCATTTTTGATGCTTTTGAAGTTGTTGTTCTGTCATAGCTTTCTATCTCCTTTCTTTATTTTTATGTGTATGTGTAGTGTTTTTATACTACACATTTATATATTATCATAACAAAAAATATTTGTCAAGTGTATAGTAAAAAAATACTTTTTTGTGTATATGTTTTTGCATTAATATATTAGAGACAAGAAAAAACTAAAAGGAGGGCTAAAAAAAATGAATATAGGAAAAATTTTAAAGATGGTTAGAGAAGCAAAAAATATTTCGTTAAGGGATATTGCTGCTATGGTTGGTGTTTCCTTTGCGGCTGTGGCCCAGGTGGAGAGAGGACTCCCAAGTTTATCGGAAACAAAAATTGCTGAAATTGCAAAAATTTATGGGGTTAAAGGCATTGAAAATAACAAAGTTATCTTTTATCCTGAAATGCTGCATATATGTTATATTCCAGTTTCATATCGTATTGTTCAGTGGGATTTCTTTTATTCTTTTTTGTCTCTCATTACTGCTGTTGAGATGGTTTTTTTTACAAAGCAAAAAAACTTACTTGCCATAGCAGCAAAGGATATCAACAATTGTATTTTTCTCTTTTTACCACGTTCTGGAGAAAAACTTGGAAAAACTGGCATTATTGAAAGTATTATTGAAAAAACTGGCATAAAAAAATCCCTAACAAAAACTGTTGAACTTCAAGAAAAAGACATTAAAACCATATCAAAAAACGAATTAGAGCAACATTTTTCTTCTGTTTACTGTTACACTACTTCCCGTATCGCTGTGTCAGCTCCTGATGGCAAAATTCTTTATTATCCTGTTGTGCCTATTTCAGTCATTCTGGAGGATTTTTATCAGTATCTATTGCATGAAAAGGATATCGATAGAAAAAAACATGCAATCGAAAGCTTGCTTTCGTTTGTTTTCGTACAAATCCTAAAAAATTTTGACCTAAAAAAATATGATGCAGCCATTGCAAAAGCAAAAGAGATTTGGGGTTGTAATTGTGTAAAATAAACTGTAACAAAACTGTCACAGTTGCACCAAAAATTGTTAATTTTCACAAATGACAAATCAAGCATACAAGCCATTTTTATTTTTCTTGCCACCTTCACACGGAAGAGGTCGCAGGTTCAATCCCTGCATCGCCCATTGTAAAATCAAGCCTTTCTGAATGCAAAAATTAAACTGTGTCAGTTTTTGTGTCAGTTGTTGCAAAGGTAGATTTATCAATGGTTTAAGCTATTTTTTGGTGTTTCTGGTTAAAGGCTAATAATTGCCATTATAGGCATGGTATTTGCTCATCTTTTAGATTTACTTGATTGTGTCAGTTAATGTGTCAGCTATTCCAGCTTATTTATTCTCAATGGCTCCTGTTGTTGGTGATTGTCTTGTAAAAATGCTATCTAAAACAGATACTGCTTTCTGTTTATGTTCTGGTGCTAAGTGAGAGTATCTCAGGGTCATTTTTATATCTTTGTATCCTAGAAGTTCTTTAACTGTGGTTAAGTCAACTCCAGACATAACAAGATGGGAAGCGAAGGTGTGTCTTAAATCATGGAAGTGGAAGTCTTTAATCTGAGCTTTTCTTAAGGCAGTGGTAAAGCTTCTTTTGATATCTTGATATTTTGTTCCCGTTTCAGGATTAATAAAAACATAGTCTGTATCAATTCTTCTTTCTGTAAATAGTTTCCTGAACAGGCTAAGTAACATATCGTTCATTGGTATTGTCCTGCTTTCACCATTCTTTGATGTTTCAACATAGATATAACCATTTTTCAAATCAACATTGTTCCTTTTAAGAGATAGTATCTCATCTTTTCTCATTTCTCATTAAAGAGCTCCAAAAAATGGGAACTTTTGGATTTATCTACAGAAAAATTTTCTTGAAAAGTTTGGATTTATTTAATCTTATACCGAACCCCTCAAACATTGGAAACAGGCAATTAGTAGAGGTTAAACTTTCTGCATATGCAGGGAGAAAATCTTTATAAAATAGGGTTCTGGATATTGGATAATGAATAATTACAACAGGTTGTATGTTCACAGTAGTTTGGGATATTTATCTCCTGAGGAATTTCAGTTAAAATACTACATACAAAAGGAAAAAAATGTTGCATAAACCTCTACAAATTGAAACACTAAAATGTTCTCACAGAAATGGACGAGGCTTTACGTAACTCTCTACAAATGGAAATACTAAAAAGTATAAACAAAAAGGGAGCAGTACAGGGCTCAGCACAATTGTATTATGTTATAATAGACTTTACCATGAGAGTACTTGTGACAGGTGGTGCTGGATACATTGGAAGCCATTGCGTAAAAAGACTTGGTGAGCTTGGATATGAAGTTCTCACAATTGACAATCTTTCAAATGGGAATAAATGGGCAGTCCTTTATGGAGAACTTAAAGTTGTTGACCTTTCTGATACAGCCAAAGTAAGGGAGATCTTGAAAAATTTTAATCCCGATGCAGTAATTCACTTTGCAGCTTCAATAGTGGTTCCAGAAAGTGTCAAAAATCCTATTAAATACTATAAAAATAACACAGAAAATACACTCAATTTACTTAAAAATCTCATTGAATTAGATATTAAAAACTTTATATTTTCTTCAACTGCTGCAGTTTATGGAATTCCTGATACTGTGCCGGTTAAAGAAACAGATCCGCTTAACCCTATAAATCCCTATGGAAGGTCAAAAGCAATGGTTGAGCAAATTCTTCAAGATCTCTCAAATGCCTATGGATTAAAATATGTTTCATTAAGATATTTTAATGTCGCTGGTGCAGACCCTGAAGGAAAAATCGGACAGGCATACAGAGAATCAACCCATTTAATAACAAGGGCACTGAAGGCAGCCAAAGGAGAGATTCCTTACATTGAAATTTACGGAACAGATTATCCAACAACTGATGGAACATGCATAAGAGATTATATCCATGTATCTGACCTTATTGATGCTCATTTAATTGCTTTAAAATATCTCTTAGATAATGGACAAAGTGATGTTTTCAACTGTGGCTATGGTCATGGTTATTCTGTCAAAGAAGTGATTTATGCTGTGAAAAAAGTTACAGGAATTGATTTTAAAGTAATTGAGGCAGATAGAAGACCTGGAGACCCACCCAGGCTTGTTGCAGACTCAACGAAGATTAAAGAGAAATTAAACTGGGGACCTAAGTACGATGACCTCGAATTTATCATAAAAACAGCCTGGCAGTGGGAAAAAACCATAAGTTAAAATTTTATTTTAGTTTTCTGCTTTTCATTGCTTCTTTTAAAAGTGCTACAAAAACTCCCAAAAAAATACCTGCTGTAAAACCAACTGCAATATAAAGCATTGGTTTTGGCTTTACAGGTTTTGAAGAAACAATCATATCTAAAGGACGTATAACCTGAGGATTTTGAAGCCATTTTTCAATATTCTCCTTCTCAGTCATTAAGTCTGCCAATTTGGAAGGATCAAATATAATGTTGCTTCTTGTGTTCAAATCCCTGATTGCTTTGTTTATATAAGTAAGTCTTCTATTAAATCTTTCTTTTGCTTCGTTAAGTTTTTCAGCAAAGATCTCTTTATTGATTATGTTTATCACCAGTTCAATGTTCCTTTTAGCATCATCGGGAGAACTACCCTCAACCTCAATCTTTCCCATATTGGGAGAGTTTTTTATTTGAGATATTTTTGTATTAAATGAAAACTTTCTATATTTTTCATAGGATTTAAAAACATCTGACAATTCAGAAAGATTAATAATCTGAAAGGTTGGAAATCCAAAGAAAACCTCTGCCCTGTATGTTTTTGGAATCAAAAAGGAGACTGCAATGGCAATTAAAGTTGTTATAGCAGTAATTCCTAAAATTAGCCATTTCTCATTATAAAGTTTCTGGAATAGTTCAAAAAGGTCAATTTCATCATTTTTAGGTCGTGTTTCCATTATTTATCCTCCAAAATTAGTTTTTCCTATTGTAAATTGTCTCAATGCTTCTTGCCAATCCAAAATCTCTATATCAAGTTCTTTACACAATTTTTCATTGCTCATTGCTGAAAATTTGGGTCTTTTTGCTGGCAGATTAAAGTCTGTCTGGTAGGCTGGATAGATAAATTTTTTAATTCCTTTTAGTCTCATAAACTCCTTTGCCCACTCATACCTGGAAGCATAACCAGAGTTGGTAAGATGCCAAAGTCCTGTGAGTCCCTTTTCAATTGCTCTCAGTGTAACATCTACCATTGTTTTTGTCGATGTAGGGGCAGAAAATTCATCGCAGGCTATTTTTAAATACTGTTGCGTTTCTGCCCATTGAGTAAGTTTATAGAGAAAGTTTTGTTTACCTTCACCATAAACCCAGCTTGTTCTAAAAATGAGATACTTATCTAACACTTCCTCTATAAAAAGTTCTCCAAAAAGCTTACTTTTACCATATTCATTTATAGGATTTGGTCTATCTTCCTCAGTATAAAGCCCTTCCTTTGTTCCATCAAAAACATAATCTGTTGAATAATGAATAAGTTTTGCATTAATCTCTTTACAGGCTATGGCAAGGTTGTAAGAGCCTAAAGCATTAACCTTATATGTTTGTATAAAATCACTCTCTGCACCATCAACATTGTTATAGGCGGAGCAGTTTATAACTATATTGGGATGAATTTGTTTTATGATGTTGTAAACTTTGTTAAAATCAGTAATGTCAAGTTCTTCACGGGATAAAGCAACAAATTCAATATCTCTTTGGCTAAGTTCCTTTATAAACTCTGTTGCTAATTGTCCTTTTGAACCTGTAATCAGAATTTTCATTTATACACCTTTGCCCAAAATTTACTGAGATAATCCATCTTATTTTCAACCCATGTAAGATTATTTATATACCAATTTATAGTCTCCCTTATCCCATCCTTAAATTTTGTCTTTGGATACCATCCCAGTTTTTCTATTTTATCCGAATCCATTGCATACCTGTAGTCATGCCCTGGTCTATCCTGCACAAATTTTATTAATTCCTTTGGTTTGTGAAGAATCTCAATAATGGTTTCTACTATCTGGATATTTCTTAGTTCCTCACTTCCTGGGACATTATAAATCTCTCCATCCCTTCCCTTTTCCATTACTTTCATCACTGCAGATGCACAGTCTTCAACATAAAGCCATTGTCTTATGTTTTTTCCATCCCCATAAACTGGTATGGGTTCATTCTTAATAGCTTTAACAATAACAACAGGAATTAGTTTTTCAGGATACTGCCAAGGTCCGTAGTTATTTGATGGTCTTACTGTGATTACCGGTAATCCGTATGTTCTCATATAGGCTCTGCCAAGCATATCCTGACCTGCTTTACTTACTGAATAGGGAGAGTTTGGCATAAGAGGTGAGGATTCTGTAAATTTTCCTTCTTCATCAAGTTCTCCATAAACCTCATCAGTTGATATGTTTATAAATCTTTGAATGCCATATTTTCTTGACAGGTCAAGTAGATTAAGGGTGCCTTCAATATTGGTTTTTATAAATATATTTGGCTCAAGAATGCTACGGTCAACATGAGACTCTGCTGCAAAGTGAACAACAACCTCTGGTTTTTCTTTTTTGAATACTTCTTCAAGGGCTGGTTTATTTGTTATATCAACCTTATAAAATCTATACCAACTTTCTACATTTTTAAGTCTTTCAATATCTCCAGCATAGGTTAAGGCATCAATCACTGCTACAGCATAACCTGATAAGACAGCTTGCTTTACAAATTCGCTTCCTATAAATCCAGCACCACCTGTGACAAGTAATTTCATTGGACTATTTTGATTTTCTTGTTTTTAAAACTTCATCTACTGTAAGTCCGCTTTTTCTAATAAGTCCTCTTAATAATCCTGGTGCTAATTCTTTATGATTTGGTATAGACAATGTTGGTCTTGATTCATAATAGAAAGTCATAGAAATATCTCTTTTTCTTCATATTTCTCTAATCTTCTATGTTTTTTTCTACTTCTAACCATCATTTTATCGCATCTTTTATATTTTTTATAGCTTCGTCAATTGTTTTGTCTTGACTCATGTATCCTAATAATTCCAGTACATATAAATAACCCTTCAAGAGCGTATATTATTATAATCTTTTTATAAAAATTTTTACATGTCACCTTCAATTCCGTAAATATTTTAAATTCATTGTAAGAAGTTGCATTAGGAGGCAAGACACTTCGTTCGGCTTTGACTCATGAATAGTTTTTAATTTTTATATGTTTCCCTTTACTATTTCTGGAAAAATTTCTATATTTTGTTCAATATACTTTATTACATCATGAACTTTTGGGACATCAAGTCCAAAAAAGTTATACAACTTCCTAAGATTCTCTTACTACATCTGAATAAGATTCTTCATTTTTCAAAAACTCAAGCATTTTGATTCTCTTTTCAGCTCTAAAAATATAATCTTCTACGAAAAAAAATTCACTGTTAAGACAGGCTTATAGGTCATTTTTGTATCATATTTTTCAGCTTCAATTATCGTTGGGTCTACATAAAGTGTATACTCTTTCCGTCCCTCTGAAGGAAGGCATTTTTTGATTCCTGTGAGTTTTCTTAATGCATTATCCATTCTTCTATAGTCTTGCCTCCTGTAAGCATAAGAAGTATTGGTTCAATAAACAGTATGCAGGATAACCCAATCTTTGAGGGACAAAGTTCCTCAAACTCTCCTTAGATAAAAATAAAGAATTTATCTTTTTGGGATACAAAAGTGCAAATCCCCTTTGAGAGTTTCATCATAAACTGCTAAGTCTGCTCTTACCGTTATTTCATCTTTTGTGTGGGATAACTTGAAAGAAAGTATAGTTTGTTTTATCATATCGATGAACCTCCTTTTTTTATTTATTTAATCTATTGGGGGATATTTTATATCACCCTTAAAATTAAAATCCTATAAAAAGGAGGCTCACTTTTTTATATGCCTATCGGCAATTTCAGGTGTAGTTTGTTTCTTGATTTTTTATGTAATAAGTGTTACATTAAAATCAGTTAGATAACATAAAAGGAGGAAAGACATACCACAATTGAGAAACATTTAAAAATTAGTCTTAAGAAAACAGGAAAGAATTATAATCTGGCTTGATGGAGATCCTGAAAAAAGGCTGAAAAACATGATATTACAAAGATTTATGAATTCGGAAGGTGGATAAAAGAGAAATATGGAAAAAAGGGCATTCAAGAATATATCCAGCATATCCATGATGATATAAAGGCTAAATTCGAGCATATCCAACATGATCTCGAAAAAAACCATAAAGGATACGCTGGCATACTTTAGTGTAAGATAGGAGGCTGTTATGAGTTATAAAATTCAGAATACAGACATAGAGATTTTGAGGAATGCTGGGGTTTTGGAGGATGATATAAAACACTGTATTAAAGTAGCTGAAAAGGCACTGGAGATTGCAAGTAGGATTGAGGTCTCTGCTCAAGTTAAATTAGACATGGAGCTTATAGGTAGAGGTGCCTTATTTCATGACCTTGGTAAGGCAAAGACTCATGAGATTGAACATGGAAAGATTGGCGCAGAGATAGGAAAAAAGATCGGATTACCAGAAGAAATTACAGCAGTTATGGAAAAACATATCAGGGGTGGACTCACTGAAGAAGAGGCAAAGGAGCTTGGATTGCCTGTAAAGGACTACACCTTGAAGAAGCTTGAGGAAAAAATAGTGATATATGCTGATAGACTTGTTGATATAATCACGGATGGAATTGTTGAGCTTAAAGATGAATCTGAGGCAGAAGAGAGGTTTGAAGAAATACTAAAGACCTATCCAAAATATGGTAAAAATGAGAAGACCCTCCAGAGGTATCTGGGTTACCACAGAGAAATACAAAGACTGATTAAGAAGGCTTAAATTGTGAAATTAAGTCCTTTTATGCTTTTATGCATCACGGGGCTTTTTGCTATCTTCAGCTCTACTATATCAAAAAGCCCTGTGCTTCCCCTTTTTGCTACCCACCTTGGTGCAGGACCTTCAGAAGTTGGTATAGTTGCCTCTGTCTCTGCCTTTACTGGAATAATTGCAAGCATACCAGCAGGAATTCTTTCTGATAGGCTTGGAAGAAGACGAATGCTCTTTTTTTCATTAATAGTCTTTTCAACTGCTCCATTTCTCTATATTTTGATAGATAATATATGGCAGCTTGCCCTCGTTAGATTCTATCATGGATTTGCTACTGCAATATTTGTTCCGGTTGCTATGGCTCTTGTAGCAGACCTCTTTCATAAAGAGAGGGGAGAGAAGATGGGATGGTTTTCTACTGCAACCTTAATTGGAAGATTTATGGCACCAATTGCTGGTGGGACTATAATAGGAGCTTTAGTATTTAATCCAGGACTTAGTTACAAAATTGTTTATCTTATATGTGGACTTGCTGGCATTATAGCCCTTATACTAACATTTAGATTACCATCTATAGATAAGAAGTTTGAAAGACAAAAATGGAAAGAAACATTTTCATCTTTCAAATCAGTTCTTTCAAACAGGCTTATCCTTACCACAGCAGGGGTAGAGGCAGGCATACTCTTTGCCTACGGGACATTCGAGACATTTCTTCCCATTTATTCTATAAAATCAGGACTCACTGCCTACGAGGTTGGAATATGTCTATCTGCACAGATTATAACCCTTGCCTTCACAAAGCCTGCAATGGGAAGGTTTTCAGATAAACATGGAAGGAAGCCCCAGATATTCTGGGGTGCCCTGCTTGGTGCATTGTGCATTAGCAGTTTTTCTCTTTTTAAATCATTTTTTCCTATTCTTTTAATAAGCATACTATTTGGCTTAAGCCTTTCAATTGTGACATCTGCTACATCAGCATTTATCGCTGATTTAAGTAAAAGTGAAGCCCGTGGATCAGCAATGGGGATATTGGGTTCTGTCATGGACATAGGACATACAATAGGTCCTTTGTTGTCAGGGATTGTGGCAATCTATTTTGGTATTGAAAAGGCTTTCATAGCTGCTGGAGTGGTTCTTTTAACAATTACCTTTGTTTTTTTTGTAAAAGTTTCTGTAATAAAAAATTAATGATAAAAATTATGCTTTCTGCTGATGGATATAAAACCTTTCCTAGTTTGGAAGTCCCCTTCATGATATAATTAAAAAATGTTTCATCCCATCAAAATAAAAGAATATAGAGCCTATTGGATAACACAAACTATTTCCTTAAGTGGTACATGGATGCAACAGATTGCTCAAAATTGGCTTGTATATGTTTTGACAAAATCTGCTTTTTATCTTGGGTTAATATCCTTTCTGTCTTCCTTTCCGATGTTAATTTTTACTCTTTTTGGTGGTGTTTTAGCGGATAGGTATTCAAGAAGAAAAATATTAATTTTTACTCAGATTTTTTCTCTTTTTCCTGCTTTATTCTTAGGATTGATAATCCATTTCAATATGGTTACTGTATGGCATGTAGCTATAGCTTCTTTTATTTTTGGAGTGGCTGCAGCTTTTGATATGCCAGCAAGACAAGCTTTTATTGCAGAAATTGTTCCTGAAAATATTTTAACTTCAGCCATTGCAATGCAATCTATGTCTTTTAATATCGCAAGAATAATAGGTCCTATTTTAGCGGGTTTTATTGTCACATATTTAAATTTTCAAATGTGCTTTTATCTTAATGCACTGAGTTTTTTACCACTAATAATAATTTTACTTATTTTATGTAATAAAAGCTGTGGTCATCCTTCAGAGCATGCTCCTATTAAAACCTTCTTTAAGGAAGGTTTTGTGTTTCTATTTAATAATAAAAATATTTTATATGTAATTTGTGCAGTTGGTTCTTTTACAATATTCGGTATATCCTTTATACCAATTTTGCCCATTTTAGCCGATGAAGTTTTAAAGGCTGGTGCTAAGGGACTTGGAATGATTGTTTCTTCTATTGGAGTAGGCTCATTAATGGCTGCTACTTTAATTGCCTTAAAAAAAGATATTAAAGAAAAACAGACTCATATATTTAAAGCATCTCTTCTATTTCCTGTTGGACTTTTGGGGATTGCTTTTTCAAAAAATATCTATATAGCAATGGCATTTGCTTTTCTATTAGGTTTTGCCTTTGTTAACTTTTTTACTGTTAGCAATAGTTTTATTCAGCATCAGACAGAACAAAGACTTAAGGGACGTATTATGAGTTTCTTTTCTTTTGTTTTTCTTGGTTTTACACCAATAGGTAATATTTTTGCAGGCATTTTGGTCGACCATTTAGGAATAAAGACAGTTCTAATAATATACTCTTTTTTATGCCTTTTACTTGGTACACTATTTCTAAGAATTTTACCTAGAAAATTATCTAATTAGCTAATGCTCCTATGTATGATAACTATTTATAATAGAAGAATGAAAAAAGTAATCATTATTTTGTTAGGACCTACAGCAGTTGGCAAAACTGAAATATCTATTAATCTTGCAAAAATTTTAAATACAGAAATAATAAGCTCTGATTCCATGCAAATTTATAAATTTATGGATATAGGAACAGCTAAACCAACGCCTGAACAAAGAAAAGAAATAACCCATCATATGATTGATATTGTTAATCCCTGGGAATATTTCAGTACAGGAGCTTATATTGATAAAGTTAAGATAATCATAGAAAAAATTTTTAATGAAGATAAAATCCCTTTAGTTGTCGGAGGAACAGGACTTTATCTTAGGGCAATGACAGAAGGAATTTTTGAAGGACCAGATGCTGATTGGAATCTTAGAAAACAATTAATAGAAACTGAAAAAAGGCATCCTGGTTATCTGTATAAACTTCTCAAAGAAGTTGACCCTGTAGCTGCTGAAAAGATTAACACTGCAGACCTTAGAAGAACAATAAGAGCCTTAGAAGTTTTTTATAAGGAAAAGAAAAAAATAACAGAAATGCAAAAACAATTTACCAGAGGATTACCTTATGAATTTCTAAAAATAGGCATTACCCGTGACAGAAAGGAACTTTACAAAATAATAGAAAATCGAATTGATGAAATGCTGGAAAAAGGCTTAATAGAGGAAGTAAGGAAAATTTTATATCTAATCAAAAAAAATTCTACCGATTGCAGTCAACCCTTACCAGCATTACAGGCTATTGGTTATAAAGAAATTGCAGGATATCTTTCAGATTTATATAGTCTTTCTGAGGCTATAAGATTAATAAAAAAAAGAACAAAAATGTATGCTAAAAGACAGTATACATGGTTTAAGAAAGAAAAAGACATTGTTTGGTTTGATATAACAAATCGTTTTGACAGTGACAAAATAGCAGGTGAAATTTTCGATTTAATAAAAACTAAGATATTATTGCCTTCTTAATTGCTTGTGCATCATTTGTAGGAGGCTGGCATTCGAAGTTTTTACACAAATAATAAGTTGTTTTTTCATTAATCAGATTCATATTTTTAATATTTGGAAATATTTTTTCTGTCTCTGAATCTCGAACTAAAATCAATAAGTTTGGAATAAAATCATTATTAAGTTCTATCAAAAAATTGAATGCCTCTGCTCGATTTTCTGGAATCACAACTAATTCAAAAGTTCCCTTTAAAATTAAATCAAGGGCAATTAATGAAAAAGCATAATTAGAAGGCATCTTAGATATTTCATCGGAAAAAGCTTTCAAGGTCTGCTTTGCTATATTCTCATATTCTATATTTCCTGTAATTCTTGCTAATCTTATGAGATTGTAAGCCATTACTGCGTTTCCGGAAGGCAAAACTCCATCATAGGATTCTTTAACTCTTGTAAGAATCAATTCTGAATACTGTGGTGTATGATAGAAACCATTGTTTTCATAATCCCAAAAATGTTGGATGGTATTATTATTTATTTCAATTGCCTTGGACAGATAAATGCTTTTAAATGTTGCTAAATATAATTCTATCAAAGCCCATATTAAATAGGCATGATCTTCTAAATAGGCATAAACTAAAGATTCTCCATCTTTGTATACATGTAAAAGTCTATCTTTGTTATCAAACATATGATTTGAAATAAAATCCATACACTTTTCAGCAGTTTGCAAATAATCATTTCTTTTAAAGGCAACTGCTGACTTTACAAAGGCAATGCAGGCAAGAGAATTCCAATCAGTAAGTATTTTTTCATCTCTAAAGGGTTTAACTCTTTTTTGTCTAATTTTAAGAAGTTTTTCTCTGATATTTCTTAAGTGAGTTTTTAAAAAATCTAAATTTATTTTAAATTCCTCAGCATATTCTTCTAAATCTTTATGAATGTAAAGAATGTTCTTGCCGGTTTTTTTTCTTTGAATTTCGTCATAAAAATTTCCTTCCTCTGACAAAGAAAAAAGTTTTTCTGCAATTAAAATTTCATCTTCTTTTAACTCCTTTTCAATTTCTTCATAGCTCCATATATAAAATTTACCCTCTTGCCCTTCACTATCAGCATCTATAGCAGAGTAAAAAACTCCTTTCTCATAATACATATCTCTTAAGAGAAAATCTGCTATTTCATTGGCAACATCTTTATAAAATTCATTCTTTGTGATTTGATAAGCCTCAGTATATGTAATCATTAAAAGAGCATTATCATAAAGCATTTTTTCAAAATGGGGAACAATCCACATTCTATCCGTTGAGTATCGATGAAATCCAAAACCAATTTGATCATATATTCCACCAAATCTCATTTTTTTCATAGTATAAAGATTCATCTTTAAAGCATCATTTTCTCTGCTTCTATAATAATATCGATGAATATACATAAGATTAAGGGGAAGAGGAAATTTGGGGGATATACCAAATCCACCAAATTCTCTATCAAATTGAGACTTCAACTCTTTATATCCTCTTTCAAGGATTTCTTCAGATAAATCATAGATACCTTCACTTTTTGATTTGATACTCTTAAAGGCTGAAGTTATGCTATCAGCGACCTCATTAATTTTCTCTCTATTTGATTGCCATATATGAATAATTCGGAGGAGTAAATTTTTAAGACCTATTTTCCCAAAAGCATCATCCTTTGGTATATAAGTATCTACATAAAAGGGCTTTTTTTGATAATTCATAAAAACTGTTAAGGGCCAACCTCCATGATTGTTAAATATATAACAAAATTTCATATAAATATTATCAATATCGGGTCTTTCTTCTCTGTCAACTTTTATAGATACAAAAAATTTGTTTAAAATCTCGGCAATTTCTTGATTTTCAAAGGATTCCTTTTCCATTACATGACACCAATGACAGGTAGAATAGCCAATTGAAAGAAATACGGGTTTGTCTTCAATTTGAGCTTTTTTAAATGCTTCATCACACCAAGGATACCAGTCAACAGGATTATAAGCATGTTGACGTAAATAGGGACTTTTTTCATTTATCAACCGATTAGGAGACATAATTTTAATTATAAATTTTTCAAATAAGCTATAATATGTTCTATCTCCTCATCTGATAAATCAGCAAAAGAGGGCATGTATCTGTAAGGTTTTTTAATCTGATTAATAACATTTTCAACTGTTGCAGGTTTTTTACTTACTGGTAATGACTTTTCTTTTAAAATATCTTTAAGCCCTGGTGCTGCTCTTTTGAAATCTTTTTTATCAGTATAATGGCACGAAGAACAATTTCTTTGAAAAAGTACTTTGCCTTTTTCAACATTACTTTGCCCATTTTTAGCAAATAACGGAGTTTCTATTTTATTTTCAATGGAAGATTTTTCTAAACTTCCTGTTACTAAACTATAACCTGTTGAAAAGAAAAGAAGATTGAAAGTAAGAAGAGCTATTATAATACCTAATAACTTTGCATAGGAATAAAACTGTCTATAATACCTTATAAAATTAATTTTTAACATTAAGAGCAGAAATATGGAAAGAGCTGAAAATACATGCATTGTTGCTCTCGGTGAAAGTTCCTGCTTTGATTGAGATAGATAGTAAATACAGAAAATAGCTCCAGCTAAAAAAATAATGAAAAATATTCTACCATTAATCTTGTGTAACTTTTTCAGTAAATCCATATCTTTTCTCCTTTCAGTTTTTCCAAAAATTTCAAACATAGTATACATTGCAAAAAGTGAAGAGATAATTAGAAGAATTGATAGAGAAATTTTCAATATCATAAATAATTTTATCATAATTTTTAAAAAAGTCAATCTATAATTCTGCCATCTAACATCTTGATTATTTTCTTTGTCTTTTTAGTTAAATCAATATCATGGGTTACCATTATGATTGTTTTACCTTCTTCATTTAAATTGCAAAAAATTTCCATAACAATTTCAGTATTCTTTGAATCAAGATTTCCAGTTGGTTCATCGGCAATAATTACGAGAGGTTCATTTGCAAGAGCCCTTGCAATGGCAACTCTTTGTTGCTCTCCTCCTGAAATCTGAAAGGGTTTTCTCTTTTCTTTTCCTTTAAGTCCTAATTTATTTAAAACTTCATAGGCTTTTTCTTTTGCTTCCTCTTTTTTTTACCTGCTTTTAACATGGGAGCCATAACATTTTCAATCAATGAAAATTCAGAAATTAAATAATGAAACTGAAATATAAAGCCAAATTTCATGTTTCTTAGATGGGCTATTTTTTCTGGATAATCATAATCTACTCTTTCACCTTCAATAATTACTTCTCCGCTGTTAGGTCTATCTAAAAGCCCTATTATGTATAAAAGAGAACTTTTTCCAGAGCCCGAAGGACCTATAACGCTTATAAAATCACCTTTTTGAATTGTTAGATTAATATCTTTGAGAATCTCTTCATCTCTAATTTTTTTATTGATATTTACTAATTCAACAATAGTATTCAAGCACTACTCCTGAAAATATCAACAGGATTAAGTTTTGATGCCTTATAGGAAGGATAAAAGGCAGCAATAAAGGAAAAGAAAAAGGCAAAAAGCACACCATATAAAAAATAAACAGGATTTCTATCAAGAGCAAAACCCTTTGTTCTAACTAAACCTTCTACACTTATATTAACAGAAGCTAAAAACTCTTGAAGTAAATAACCTGTTAGACATCCAAGAAGAGAACCAAAAAATCCAATTGTTATTCCATGAAAAACAAATATTTTCACTATATCTGAGTCTTCATAGCCCAGAGCTTTAAGAATGGCTATATCCCTCTTTTTTTCCAAAACTGTCATCATAATAATATTAAAAATACCAAAGGCAGAAACAATAAGAATTGCAAAAACAATCATATAGGTAATATAATTCTGAATTTTAAATAATTGAAGAAAGTTTCTGAAAGCCTTCTTCCAGCTTTCTGTGTAATATCCTGTATCTTTGTTTATTCTGTCAGCGATTTCATCGGCTTTATTTACATCCTTTACTCTGAATACTATCTCATTTACTTCATTTATTTTATTGAGTATAGTCTGAAGGGTTTTCAAATTCATATAAATTCTTGTCTGATCGAGCATTGTAATCCCAGATTCAAAAAAATCTGTAACTTTAAAAAGATGGGTACTACCATTCGGAGTTGTCAAAATAACCTTCTTGCCTAATTCATCTATACCGAGGTCTCTTGCTAAAAGTTTTCCTATAATTATGCTGTCTCTGTCAGTTATCAAGGTATCCAGTTTTTTATTTATTGTAAACCTATCAATTGGAGAAGTTGTTCTTTCTAAAACAGGATCAATGCCTATAAGGGAAGCAGATTTTTCAATTGTCCCATATTTAACAATACCTTGCCCTGTAAGATGTGGAGAGACTCCTACAATATCTTTGTCTTTTTCGTATTTTGCAATTATGAATTTAAAATCCGTAACTTTATCTTTTAAATCCTTAGGTTTAGCCCCGAAAACTTGATAATAAACATTGTCTCCATATGCTAATTTTATTATTTTACCTTTGTCAGGTTCATCCTTAATTTTCAATGTAATATGCGCGTTTACATCTAAAGCCTGTTCAATAAAATATTTTTGAAATCCATTCATCAAAGATGCCATAGCTATAAAAGCTCCAACACCAATTGAAACACCAACTATTGCAACCACTGTTTGTCTTTTTCTTTCAAAAAGAAATTTTAAAGTGACGAAAAATATATGTTTCATTTTATGATAACTTCCTGTCCCTCTTTAAGCCCGGAATTAACAAGAAGAAATCCATTAAATTTAATTGGAGATATGTCAACTCTGATTTTTTTTGCTTTTCTACCATCAAGGACTTCCACATAACCTTCCTTATAAGCAGATGCAGGAATAAAAAGTCCTTCTACTTCCCTTATTATTATATTTGCCTCAACAGTTAGATTAAAAAATACTTCCTTACCGTAATTAACTTCAGCTTTTACTTTTACTGTTCTTGAACTTCTGTCTGATTGCGCCTCAATGGTTTTTATTTTACCCTCAAATATCTCTTTCGGATAGGGATCAAGGGTGATTAAAACCTTCATTCCTTCTTTAACTAAAGGAATGTATTCTTCATCAACAAGAAGAACTGTTTCTAAATTTTTTTCGTTTCCTACAGTAAAAAGGGTATTATTCTGTTGTAAATGATTAATATAATCACCTTCATTGACAAACTTCCTTAAAATTTTTCCATTTATTGGAGATTTTATATAGTATTTATCTAATTCCGCTTTTATAGCTCTTTGTTTAGCTTTTAAGCTTTCAAATTCATATGAAAGTGTTTTTATTGCGTCATTGTAGATATTTAACTGCCTTTCATAATCTCTTTTTGCCACATCATAGGCTTTTTTAATTTCATCAAACTGTTCTTTAGAAACTAATTCTTCCTCATATAGAGCCTTTCTTCTTTGATAGTTTTTCTCAACATTTTCCAATATTGATTTTTTAATTTCTATGGCATGAAGTAAATCCTGTCTGAAATCGGAACCGGGTGCCAATTTATCTCTTAATTTACCAAGTTGTGCTTCAACTTCCTTAAGATTTTCTTTAATGGTCTCATTTGAAATTATGGCAAGAAGTTGTCCTCTTTTGACTAAATCATTTTCCTTTACAAAAATTTTTTCAATATATCCCGAAACTTCTGATTTAACAACAACACTATCTGAGGAATCAATAAAACCTGAGGCATAAACAGATTGAACCATCTTTTTTCGTTCAACTTTGTAAGTGCTTTCATAGGATTTTTTCGATAATATTAAATACAAAAGCAAAAAAAACAGAAGAAAAATTCCAATAATTATAAATGTTAGTTTTCTATTCTTGAGTAATCTCATCTCTGTACTTTCATATTTTAACATACTGTTTTTTTATATTTATGAGTTTGTTATTGTTCTTGAGAGAAAAACTAAATATTCTAAATTGGTATTGACATAATAAAATTTTTTACGGTAAACTTTTATTATCCAACTGAAGTTGGATCTACAATCTAAGCCATGAAGGTAAAGGGATGAACCCTTAAAACTTCATGGCTTTTATTTTTAGCTTCCATACTTGCCCCCTCACCCCTTAGTTGCCCCCTAAGGGGTGTCCCTCCCAAAGGAGACCCTTGTGAAAGGGTCTCCTTTTCTTATTTTCTTGATAAAAATGTTATCATAAAAAATGAAAAAAATTATTTTAGCAATTACAGGGGCATCTGGCATCATATATGGTATTAAACTTCTCAATTATCTTTTAGAAAGATTTCACACTGAACTTATTATCTCAAATTCTTCCATAAGTGTTATAAAACAAGAAACTTCTTTATCTTTTAACAATTTTGAAGATTTAAAAAAATCTTTTACTCATCCTAATCTAAAAATTTATTCTGATGCTGATATATCAGCTCCTACTGCAAGTGGATCCTATCAAACAGAGGGAATGTTTATAGTGCCTTGTTCTATGAAAACCCTTTCTGCAATAGCAAATGGTTATGCAGATAATCTTATTACGAGAACAGCAGATGTAATTATAAAAGAAAAACGCAAACTTGTAATAGCTCCAAGAGAAATGCCTTTAAGTGTACTTCATCTTGAAAACATGCTTAAGCTTGCAAAGATCGGTGTTATAATTGCACCTCCTATACCTGCCTTTTATCATAAACCAGAAAATATAGATGATATTGTAAATTTTATAGTAGGTAAATTGCTTGACTGTATGGGGATAGATAATAATCTATACAGGAGATGGAATGGCTAAAGTTGGTGTTTTAATGCTAAATATGGGAGGACCTGATTCTTTAGAAGCAGTAAAACCTTTTTTATTCAATCTTTTTAATGATCCCTATATAGCAAATTTTGGAATATTACAAAAACCCATGGCATGGCTTATTTCAACCCTAAGAAGTAGGAAAGTAATAGAAGCCTATAAACAAATTGGGGGAAAATCTCCTTTAAAGGAAATCACCCTCTCACAATCGGATTTGCTTGAAAAATCCTTAGGTGAAAAATTTTCTGTTAAAGTTGGTATGAATTACTGGCATCCCTTTATTGAAGAATCATTAAAGGAGTTTGAAAAAGAAAATATAAAAAATATAATTGCTT
>Ga0272449_1002156_pt1 | contig 18748 bp, 12 predicted proteins | sample YNPCB0241_FD_198679 | JGI IMG/M metagenome (GOLD analysis project Ga0272449, IMG submission 198679) | Hot spring sediment microbial communities from Yellowstone National Park, WY, United States - YNP-CB-024-1 | ecosystem: Environmental > Aquatic > Thermal springs > Hot (42-90C) > Sediment... | reverse complement strand
ACTTGTTAAGATTATAACAAAAATAAAAAAATGTGTCAAATCTCGCCTTTCCTCTCAATCCTCCTTATCCTAAATTTATGAAAATCAAGGACTTACAACCGCTTTTTCTAATGTCGGAATTTCAGAAAATTGGAATTTTAGAAAAATTGAATTAAAATTAAAAGATGTGTAAAAATTACAGAATTTTATTGACACTTGGATTTATATTATTTGGGAAAAACACTGAAGCAAAAATGGAGAAGAAAATGGAAGAAATTTTGTATGTTTCAAAAGATGGGAATGATAGTTTTTCTGGAAGAATACCTGAAAGAAAAAAGAATGATGGCCCATTCTTAACTTTACAGAGGGCAATTGATGAGATTTTAGATATTAAAAAGAAAAATGGTGGAAAATTAAAAAGAAAGATTTTAATTTTAATAAGAGAAGGAACATATTTCATAGATAAGCCAATAGAGATAAGACCAGAGCATTCAGGAACAGAAGAGTTTCCAGTTATAATAAAACCATATGGAAATGAGAAAGTTATAATAAGTGCTGGTGAAAAATTGAAAAATTTTAAAGAAGAAGTAATAAATGGGAAAAAATTTTCTGTTTTTAAAATAGATAGAGAAATAAGGAATTTGTGGCTTAATAATAAAAGAATTTATAGAGCAAGATTTCCTGAAAATGGATATTTAAAAGTTATGGGTTTATGTGAAGAAGATGAAAAGAAAAACTGGGATGAAGGAGTTTTCAAATTTAAATTCAAAAAAGGAGATATTAAAAAATGGCCTGATTTTAAAAATGGAGAAATTATTCTTATGTGTAAGTGGAGTGAATCAAGATTGCCTATTAAAGAAATTTATGAAGAAAAAGGAATTGTTGAGTTTGAAAAAAGGAGTATATGGAAACCACAGAAAGATGACCTATATTATATTGAAAACATATTTGAATTTATTGAAAAAAATAGATGGTATCTTGATAAAAATTTGATTTATTTTTATGGAAAGATTGACAGGGATGATGAGTTGATAGCACCGAAATTTGAAAATGTTTTAAAGATAAAAGGAAATCCAGAAGAAAATAAATATGTTGAAAATATTCATTTTTATAATTTAACTTTTTCCCATACTGAATGGTATTTTACTGAAAAAAGTTTAAGAGGAGAAAATGTTGGTGGATTTGCACAGGCAGCAGTTGAGGTTCCAGGAGCAATAATTTGTGAGGGTATGAGAAACTGTAAATTTGAAAATTGCGAAATATCACATACAGGAACTTATGGAATTGAATTTGGTAAAGGATGTCAGAATAACAAAATTATTAAGTGTAAGATTTATGACATTGGAGGAGGTGGTATAAAGATAGGAGAAAGGATTGTAAGAGATGAAAAAAATTTACAGACATACGGAAATGAAATAAATGGCTGTATTATTAAAGATGGAGGGATTATTTTCCACAGTGCAGTTGGTATATGGATAGGTCAGAGTTATGAGAATATTATTGAGAGAAATGAAATTTGTGATTTTTATTATACAGGGATAAGTATTGGATGGACTTGGGGATATGGTAAATCAATTGCAGGTGGTAATATTGTTAAATTTAATTGTGTTCATCATATAGGTAAAAAAAGTAATGGAGATGGTCCAATTTTAAGCGATATGGGAGGAATATATACACTTGGAATTCAGGAAGGAACTATAATAAAAAATAATATTTTTCATGATATTTATGGATACTGGTATGGCGGATGGGGAATTTATTTTGATGAAGGAAGCAGTTTTATAATTGCAGAAAATAATCTTGTTTATAACACAACACATGGTGGTTTTCATCAGCATTATGGTAAAGAGAATATTGTAAGGAATAATATTTTTGCATTTGGAAGAGACCAGCAGATTCAGATAACAAGACCAGAAAACCATAAAAGATTTACATTTGAAAGAAATATTGTTATTGGAGATACAGAAATATGGATAGAAGGTGGTTTTGATTTTAATTTTTTATTTGATAGAAACTTATACTGGAATATAAATAAGAAAGAGATAAAGTTTCTTGACAGGCAGACAAAGAAAGCATTTAATTTTGATGAATGGAGAGAAAAAGGGATGGATAAAAATACGATAATTGAAGACCCTTTATTTTACAATTTAGAAAAATTTGATTTCAGATTAAAGAAAAACTCACCTGCCTTTAAAATTAACTTTAAAGAATTTGATTTCCCCGAACATTTCCCGGGATTAAAAGATGGTATCAGATAAAGCCTCATAAAAATTGATGTATTTTCTATCTGGCCTAAAAATGAAAAATTTGACTTGACAAAAATAAAATTGTATTGTAAAATAGTATATAGATAAGTATACAGATATTTAATGGAGAAAAAATGAAGCCAAAATATGAAGAAATAAATGAAATACTAAAGAAAGAGATAAAAGAAAATAAGATAATGTTTTTATCGGAGAGGGAAATTATACACAGGTTTAATGTTTCAAGTATAACAGCAAGAAGGGTATTAAATGAACTTGAGGAGGAGGGATATATTGAAAGGAGGGCTGGCAAGGGAAGTATAGTGATAAAGAAAGTAAATGAAATAGGAATTATTTCTTATAATATAAGGGAAGCTTTTAGTTCTTTTATACCTGAGATAATAGAAGGGATAGAGGAAGAGGCAGAAAGAAATGGTTATTACATTCATTTATATACAACAAAGAAAAGGTCAATCATTCAGACAAAATGTATTTTATACAATCTTATAAACAAAAAAAGGATAGGAGGTGTTTTAATTTTATCTCCATTGCCTGTGGAGGACATAAGATTTTTGAAAGAAAAGGGTATACCATTTGTTGTAATAGCAAATTATTATCCTGATATTGAATGTAGTTATGTTATATATGATTATAAAGGGATTACAAAGAAGATATGCAGAATGTTATACAAAGAAGGGAAAAGGAGAATAGGGATTTTAATAAGCCAGAAGGGAGAATATGGAGCAAAAAGGAGTGGAGATTTAATATATGATGGTTATGAAGAGTTTTTAAAGGAGGAAGGAATAAATGAGAGAGTAGTAGTTGAAATTAAGGGTAAAGTAGATATGAAAGAGTTGATTGATTTGATGAAAAGAGTTGATGTTATGATAGTTGGTAGTACTTCTGTGAGTGATAATATTTTGGAAAGGGGCCTAAAGGGTAATTTTATTTTATATACTCACCAGAATATAGATGACCCGCAGGTTATATATTTTCCATTAAAGGATTATGGCAGGATAGGTTTTGAAATTCTTGATAGATTAATTAAAGGAGAAAAAGAGGATATAAAGGTAATACTTAAGCCAGAGATAAAAAGAGAGATAGTGATAGATAAAATTATATGAAAAGGGGTGCAAAATGAGAAGGGTAAATTTGATTAGTGGAATAAAAAGAAAGGAGGTGAGAGTTATGAAAAGACATGGCTTCACATTAATAGAGTTGCTTGTGGTTGTGGCTATCATTGCGATTCTTGCAGCGATGCTTCTTCCTGCATTAAGTAAAGCAAGGGAGAGGGCAAGGATGGCTGTATGTATGAATAATTTAAAACAGATAGGTCTGATTTGTATGCTATATGCTGAAGATTATGATGGTTTTTTACCAGGAAGTTATAATGGTGGTGCAAATTTCCCACAGGCATGGTATACAACAGGGTATTTTAAGTTAGGGCAACCAATGTTCCTCTGTCCTTCAAATAGAAGGCCAAATAGTAGAGTTACAAGTTATGGTCCTGTTTGTGGGACTGCAACATACTATGGTCCTTGTGCAGGAGGGCAGGCGTCAAGTAATCCAGCCCTTCGTTTTTTAGTTAAATATAAGCGAATTCCCTTTCCATCTCAAACACCATATTGGGTAGAGATTGATAACCGGACTAATTCTCATGGCATAGGGCCTTCTAACTGGTTAACTGTATTCTATAAAGATATTCATATCAATGGCTCAAATGTTCTTTTTGTTGATGGAAGGGTAAAATGGATAATCAGCAGTGAATGGAACAATACTGGTCCTGCACGCCGACTTTCTGATGGTTATGTAGCTAATGATTCATGGGCATATCACTTTTGTATAGATTATTCTAAACCAAACTGGTGATATTTTATTATGGAGGGGAAAAGATGAGGGTTTATAATAAATGCAACTTAATTTTCCTTATAATATTTTATTTTTTAATTATTCAGGGGAAAATTCTCCCATCAGATAAAATTTGCTATCTTTCTTTTGATAACATAGTCCGGACGCCACTGAAAATTAGGATAATTGCAGAAGGTCCTAATGGTCCTATTGGAGAAATAAGCATGAGTGATTCAGTGAAACTTGTGAAAGGCATTAAAGGTTTTGGGGTTTATTTGGATGACCCTTTTCAATTTTTATCTTTGCCTGATATTCCACTTAACCCAGAAGAAGGTAGTATTTCTTTTTGGTTTAGGCCTTTCTGGTTGCCAGAAGATAAAGATGAAAGACAGAAAATTATTTTTTTTGTTTCTTTTGAAAAAGGTCTATTCTTTTTGTGGAATCTACTGTTTTGTGTTTGTGATAAAAATAATAAATGGAGTTATCCACCAGCAAAAACCATTCCAGATATTTCTAACTGGAAAATGGGTGACTGGCATTATATTGTAGTAAACTGGTCAAAAAATAAAGGAAAAAGACAGATTTTTATTGATACAATTGAGGGAGAGGCAATTGATTATACTTCACCGGAAGGAAAGCCAAAGATATTTCTTTCAATGCCACCTACAGATATATCTAATCGTTTACCTGGTTGTGGAATTATTGATGAATTTACAATTTATAATAAGGCATTAAGTAAAGAAGAAATATTAGAAAACTATAAAGAAGGGCTAAAGAATCTTGAAAATTTTACAGCAAACCCTATTTTAGAAATTTCTTTATACCCGAATTCTGCAAAATGCGATTCTATTACTTTTTATCCACCACCTAATTATGAAAATAAAGGATGGACTTGCAATGGTCCAGAGGATAAAGATGATATATGTGATAATTTATGGGGAAGTGCCTTTTTTGGAAGTAAAAACTCTATTGGCTGGATGAATTGCTCTATTATAACTATAGATTTTGATTTAGGAGAATTAAAACATATTGATACCATAGGATTGAACATAGGTGGTGGCTCAGCAGGTGTTCGTTTCCCAAATGAAGTCAGTATATATACAGGAACAACTCCAGAAAACTTTAATAAGGCTGGCACAATAATACTTAACGAACCATATCCAAATCCAGAACATCCCAGATGGTATAATCGTCTAATTGGTTTAGAAGGATTAAATAAATTTTGTAGATTCGTAAAGTTGGAGATTAAAACATCCGGTTCTTTATTCTTAGATGAAGTATTTATTATAGAAAAAAATGCTCAACCTATTTTTGTGCCGGTGGATATATCAAAAATAAAGAGAGTTTCTGACAATTAATAAAAATTATAGTGCAATGTTGCACTATACTTTTTAGGGAGGGGAAGTATGAAAATATGGATATATGAAAAATTGAGGTTTTTAGTTGAGTTTTTTGTTCTTTTTACTTTTATAAGTATATCTCTTAAAGCAGAAAACTGGATTATTAGAAGAGTGGATGAAGCAGAGAGAACACTTCCTTTATTTCCTGGAGAGCCACTGAATATTGAAATTTCTTGTAAGGAAGGTTTAATAAAAGAAGTAAAGGTGTTTTATTCTTCAAGAAGATTATTGAAGGGAGATACTGTTTATAAAGGAGGGAAGGTAATTGAATATAAGAATTTTGAAATGGAAGAAATATTTCAAGGAGAAAAAACAATTGTTTTATCTTCAGATTCAAAAGGAATGGTAACAGGGAGATTAACGATAAACTTACCAGAAGTATATGGGTTTTTTTATCTTTCAGTAATTGTAAAAGATATGGAAGGTAAGGAATTAGTTAAAAAAGATATTCCTTATAATGTAGTTGTCAAAATTTCTATGGATACATTAGAAAATAATATTGCAGGTCTGGATGGTTTTGGATGGGTTTATTCTTGGGGAGATCCAAATACAGATTTCCCATGGCCCACCAAATTTGATTACGAATTTTTAAAAAGATATGGTTTTTCATGGGTTCATATAAGGGCTGACTGGCATAGAACCCATATCGCACCTGGAAAGATAACACGACTTGATATATTAGATAAATGGGTTGACGCTGCTAAGCAACAAAATGCAAAGATAATTATGTGTCTTGCTGATGCTGCCCATGCATATGGTGATAAAATTACAGGTATTGCCTCTCTTTCCGAAGATGCCGAACACTGGGATATGAATCTTTATAGGGAATGGGCTGAGGCGATTATAAGTAGATATAAAGATAAAGTGGAAGTCTGGGATGTGTGGAATGAACCTGATAGTAAATTTTATGCACAGCGAGAAGATAGAGATATTCAGGCAATTAAAATAGTATGGGAATTAAAAGAAAAATATTGTCCACATACAAAAGTTATTATAAGTCCACATGATGGATATGGGCTTAACTATTTAAAAAGAATACTTGAAAAAGGAGCGGGAAAATATTTGGATGGTATAGGACTTCATCCTTATAGAGGAATGCCTCCTGAAATTCCTGAACCAGATGGTTATATAGGAAATCCAACAGGTGTCCGGACTTTTCTTTCTTCATTAGAAATGGCACATAAACTTCTTATAGATTATAATGTAGTGCCTCCTGAAATATATATCACAGAAATGAACTATGCGCTTAACATACTCCCTCAATGGGATGACCTTGATCAAGCAAATTTTATGGTTCGTTGCAATATTTTATCCTTGACAACCGGTTATACCAAATGTTTTATACATCATGCTTTTGGGAATGGAAGATTAGCACCTTCTACTTATCCCAATATGGTAAACAATATGGCAAATACTAAGTTTATTAAAAAAATAGAAACTCAGGATTCTGATATATATGCCTATCTTTTTGAAAAGAAAAATTGCGATGAATTTATAATGCCCATATGGTCAATTAAAAATGAAAAGATAATTAAAATAAGTGGCCTTACTGAACAACCTGAACTTGTAGATATGTATGGAAATAAAATAGAGGTGGATTATGATACAAAAAGGGGTGTTGCAGATTTTGTCAGAATTTCTCAGTCCCCAGTTTATTTGAAAATTAAAAAGAGTAGCAATCCTATTATTTCTATTTCCAAACTATTAGAAATACAGAGTCCAAAATCTATTGAAAGGGGTAAGGAGTTTATTATATCGGTTAAGGTTAAAAATCTGAGAGAAAAAAAAGCGACTTTAAATTTACAAACAATCTCTGGATGGAGTATTGTACCATCCTCTATTTTAATTGAAAAGTCAGGGACATATGATTTTAAAATAAAAATACCCCCAGATGCAGTAGCGGATAAATATCCTTTAATTGTTGTTTTAAAAGGGGAGGGAGGGGAAATAATTTCAATTGAATCTATAGAAATTGAAGTTTTGTTACCGGAAGAAACGATGAAAAAAGAATTTGGTGTTGTTTTTTCTTCACAATTTGATAAAGAAGGGCTTATTGGCTGGGAAATACAAAAAAGTGAACAGAGTGAGGTTGATATCTCTTATGAAAAAGAAAACAAAGGTTTGAGAATTGTTCAGAAAGGGATTGATATACCTGCTGTAGTGAGAAGGAAATATGAACCTGTGAAATATGGTGTGCTGGAGTTTGACATTAAATTTTTATCTGAGGCACCTTTTAATCTTCTATTTGATGATATAAGAATTCTTTTTAAAGAAAAAAATATTATTTTACAGAGAAAAGAAGAAGGGGATTTCAAAATAGGAAATTATCAAATAGATAAATGGCAGAAATTTAGAATTTTCTTTTCTTCCCCTGATGGATGGTTTCGCATATGGATAGACGAAAAGTTTTTGGGTGAGTTTTATTTTAAAGAAAATAGTAAAGGATTTTCTAATCTTCTCTTTATGCCTGGCTTAATTCAAACAAAAAAACCAGGGACCTTTTTGATTAATAATGTATCTCTAATAAAGATTGAACCTGTAGAATTAGATTCAAATAAACAATTATTATGGAGTATTTGTGGTCCCTTCCCTAACAGAATTGACCCTTCAACCATGAAAAGACCTTTTGAGATGGATATAGATTACCTAACTCCTGTCGGTGGAGAAACTAATATTAATCCTTACCCGGGTTTACAAGTACCTACACCTGATGGTAAGATATGTAGATTCCTTCCATTTTATCTCCCACAAGAACAAGATAGAAATACTTATTTAATAGATTTTTTTCAAGTTAAATGGTTAAATCTTTTTCCCCATCAAGTAGATATCATATGCTATGCTGCCTGTTATTTTATAAGTAAAGAAGAAAAAGAAATAACAATTATTATTTCAAGTGATGATAGTCATGCTTTATGGATTAACCACAATTTTATTGGAAAATTTAATGCATGGCCCACTGGTTGCAGTATCGGACAATATCCCCAAAAATATAAAATTAAAGTTAAAAAGGGATTAAACCTTATTTTAATTAAAGTAGACCAAGGTAGTGGTGCCTTTGGTTTTAACTATACTATCAGTTATTAAAAAATGAAAAAGGAGGATGTTATGTATAATAAAAGATGTGTCCAGTTTTTAAGGCCTGAAGAGATAATTTATTATAGAAAAAAAACATCTTTAATTTATCTTCCGCTTGGGCCATTAGAATGGCATGGTCCCCACTTACCACTTGGCGTTGACCCTTTAAGAGCAGAAATTGCTGCAATAAGATTGGCAGAAGAAACCGATGGTATAGTTCTACCAACATTGTTCATTGGAACAGAAAGAGAAAGAAGTCCTGAAATTCTTAAAAATATAGGATTCAAAGGAGATGAATATATAATTGGTATGGATTTTCCCCAAAATACACTAAAAAGTTTATATTTTAAAGAAGAAGTATTTTCTTTGGTCCTCAGAAATTATTTGGAACTTATTATTGATGTATGGGGGTTTAAAAATATTGTGATTGTCAATGGACATGGTGCTGAAAATCATAAAGGAGTTATTGAAAGGTTAAGAAAAGAGTTTACTGCTACAAGAAATGTAAAAATTCTTCATATTATGCCAATGCTTGATTTTGCTTTTGGAATATTTCATTCAGGACATGCAACAAAGGAGGAAACAGAAACACTTATGGTATACTATCCTGAAAGTATAGACCTGAAAAAGTTACCTGAAAAGCCAGACCCTTTATTCAATATAAAATATGCAATTGTTGATGACCCTACGTTTAATGGTAGACCCTCTAAGGATTTTACTGTTAGAGAAGAAGAAGACCCGAGAGATAGTAATAAAGAAAGAGGTAAAGAAATTTTTGATGAAACAATAAAACAGTTGAAAGAGTTGATATTAAAAGAAATCAGGTAGGATGGAAATGAAAGAGAAAAAAATAAGAAATAAGCCATTACCATTTGAATTTCCTGGTGCTAACTGGTACGGCAAAGAAGAAGAAACTGCAGTAATTAAGGTTATTAGAAATAAAAGCCCTTTTAGATATTATGGACCAAACTTAACATATGAAACAGAAAAGTTTGAGAAGGAATTTGCAAAGTTCATAGGAACTAAATATGCACTTGGAGTAAATAGTGGAACACAGGCACTTGCAGTTGCTATGGCTGCCCTTGGTATTGGACCAGGAAGCGAGGTTATCATTCCGTGTTATATGTGGATTTCTATTCCTGCATCTATTATAAGATTAGGTGCAATTCCTGTTCTTGCTGAAATAGATGAAACCTTTACTATTGACCCTGATGATATAGAAAAAAAGATAACTTCAAGAACTAAATTAATTGTAGCAGTTCATATGAGTGGTGCTCCTTGTGATATGAAGCGTATTTTAAAAATAGCAGAAAATTATAATATACCTGTCCTTGAAGATTGTTCTCAGGCTATAGGAGCAGAAATAGAAGGGAAAAAAGTTGGTTCATTTGGTATTATGGCAACCTATAGTTTTCAGTTAAATAAGATTTTAACCACAGGTGAAGGAGGGATGATTACTACAAACTCTCTTCATCTTTTTAAAAGGGCTGATGCTATTCATGACCTTGGTTATCCACGGGTAAAAGGTCGCCTCATTACAAAAAATACTCCTTATTCTTTGTGGGGATTTGGTGGAAGAATGTGTGAAATTATAGGAGCGATAGGTAGGGTTCAATTAAAGAAAGTTCCTAAAATAATAAAAGCAATGCGTAAGGCAAAAAAGAAAATAAAAGAAGGGATATCAGATATAAAAGAAATAAAATTTAGAAAATTGGTAGATGAAAAAGGTGATACAGGTGCATTTTTAATACTTATACTGCCAGACTCTAAAATTGCTAAAAGATTTGCTGAAGAGATGAATAAAGAAAACCTTTATGCTGGCCTTTCTCCAACAATAAGGGTTTGTGACTTTGGTATGCATGTATATTACAATATACATTCTCTGGTAAAAAAACACTCCAATAGTCCGGATGGTTTCCCTTGGACACTTGAGGCAAATAAAGAACTTGTATATAATTATGATAAAGGGGCGCTTCCTCGTTCAGATGAATTAATGGAAAAAAGTATTATTATCCCAGTGCCTTCTATAATGAGCAAAACAGATATAGATGATGTAATAAAAGGTATCCATAAAATAGCTTCAAAACTATTTAAATAAGTTTTTATAAAGGAGTCAAAATGGAGGATAGAAAAATAAGAAATATGAAGAGAAAATTAGAAGAAAAAATATGGGAAATACCTGTTATGGACATTCATACCCATCTTAATGCAATTAATCCATCGGCAAAAGATTTAACCGATATTATCTTTTATCATCATGTAGGAAGTGAACTTATTTCTTCAGGTATGCCCCCTGAAAATATCTGGAAAAATGAATTACCACAGGAAGTAGTATCTCCTGAACTTCCACCTAAAGAAAGGATAAAAAGAAGTTTACCATATTTCAAAAATATTTCTAATACAACACTATATTGGTTTCTTAAAATCATTTTGAAAGATATATTCGGTGTTAAAGGAGGTGAGATTAATGAGAAAAACTGGGAAAAGGTTTACAAAGATGTTAATTTGAAATTATCAAGTCATGGATGGTCAGAATATGTTCTTAATACCAAGTGTAAAATTTCTCGTTCAATAACTGTTTCAAATGTTTTTACAGTGGAACCGAATAAACAGTTTGAACTGGCAAGCGAATGTCCAGATTTTTTTATGCGATGCATGAAATCAACCTCCCCTCAAGAAGTTCTTAAATCATTAGAAAAAATTTTTGAAGGCGAAATTACTAAAGCCAGTATTTACAAAAAATATCTCATAAATTATTTTGAAAAGGTTTTTAAAAGAAAAGTTAAAGCGATTGGCATATGGATACCAAGGCAATTAATTTATGAAGAAGTTTCAGAAAATAAAATGGACAGTGTAATAAAAACTATAAAAAAGGGTGAAGATAATATGGAAATTCGTAATAGTTTTGCCTGTTATTCAATCAAAAATATACTGGATATTATCCGGGAAAGTTCAGTTAAAGTGGTGCAATTTTTTCTGGGCTCTGATGTTCACCTGCCACACCGTTCCCTAACTGTATGTTCTGGAATTTTGGTAAGAGAGTTATGCCTTTTTACAAATCAATATCCGGATATAAAGTTTGACATACTAAATGCAAGTGAACATTATATACATGATACAGCCATTGCTGCAAAACATTTCCCAAATATTTATGTATCAGGCTATTGGTGGCATTCTCTTTATCCTTACTATATTAAAAAAACAATTCAAACCCGTCTTGAAATAGTTCCATTTAATAAAATTATTGGGTTTTTCTCAGATGCTTATCATTCAGAATGGTGCTATCCTAAATTGAAAATGGTAAAAAGCATACTTGCAGAGGTTTTAACAGAAAAAATAATTTCCGGGTATTATACAGAAAAAATGGCTCTTTCTATCGCATCAAAAATACTTTATACCAACCCCAAAGAACTTTATGAATTGTAAATTTACAGAGGACAGAATAAGATTGATCTATAAATAAACAGGAGGTTAAAATGAAGAATTTCCCAAAAAGAGCAATACATCTTGATTTTCATACAATGCCTTATGTTTATGATGTTGGAAGTGATTTTGAACCAGAGGAATTTGCAGAAACACTTAAAAATGCATATGTTGATTATATAACTGTCTTTGCAAAATGTAATTTAGGGTTTGCATACTATCCAACAAAAATAGGAATTATCCATCCTGGACTAAAAAGAAAAGACCTTCTCGGAGATATTTTATCTGCCTGTCATAAAAAAGGGATAAAAGTTTCTGCATACTTTAATGTTGGACTTGACCATGAAAATTCTCTTTTACACAGAGATTGGTGTAAAGTAAATAAAAATGGTCAGGTTTATGAAGTTGACAAAATGGGTCATTTTTTCAGGAAGATGTGTCTTAATACTGTTTATAAAGAATATATTTTAGGCATGATAGAGGAAGTTATTGATATTTATCCTGTAGATGGTATATTTCTTGATTGTTTTACACTTTCTCCTTGCTATGGTTTTGAATGTATAGATGGAATGAAAAAAATTGGTATGAACCCTTTTGATGAGAATGATGGAAGAAATTTCTGCTGGATAATAACTCAAAAATTTACAGAGGATGTTAAAAATTTATTAAAGAAAAAAAATAAGGATATATTTCTTTATTTTAATGGCCTTCCTTATAGACATCAACCAACACATATAGAACTTGAAGTTTTGCCAACAGGTGGATGGGGATATGATTATTTACCATGGGCTATAAGATATGCAAGGACACTTAAAAAACCTTATTTTACAATGACAGGAAGATTTCATAAGTCATGGGGTGATTTTGGTGGATTAAGACCTACTCACTCATTACTATTTGACCTTTATAATTCAATAGCAAATGGTGGAACATGTTCAGTTGGAGACCATATGCACCCAAGAGGTAAACTTGAAAAGTCAGTATATGAGATGATAGGAAATTGTTACTCAAAGATAAAGGAGATAGAAGAATTTACAGAAGGAGCAAAAGTTGAAACAGATATTGTTGTTATAGAACCATTGCTTTCAACATATCCAGGTTTTTATTTTGACTATTCAAGTGTTGCTGGAGCGACAAGAATGCTTATGGAATTGAAATATCAGTTTGATGTAAGTGATGGCATAGATGAGATTGATAATTATAATGTAGTAATTCTTCCTGATAATGTTTCCCTTGATGAGAAATTGAAAAAGAAAATAGAAAAACATATTGAAAAAGGAGGTATTCTTATAAGTTCTGCTTTTTCAGGGATAGATAAAGAAAAAAAAGATTTTGTTCTTGATGAGTATAAAATTGTTTATGAAGGGGAGGAAGAGAATAACCCATCATTTTTTATATGTGAGAAAGAGATTGCAGAAGGATTGCCTGATATGCCTATAAGAATTTATCAAAAAAGTATTTCAATGAGAGGAAAAAATGGAGGGAAAGTTCTTGCAAGGCATATAAAGCCATATTTCAATATTCAATCCTGGGACTGGAAACATGAAAATTTATATACTCCTCCTGAAAAAGAAACAGGCAGGGCAGTTTTAATTCAGTGTGATAATATATTTCATTTTAGTTTTCCTATTTTCAAAGGGTATTTTAAAGATGCTGTTGTCTGGTATAAGGTGCTTCTTAAAAATTGTTTGGAGATGGTATATAAAGAACCACTTATTAAATACAAAAATCTTCCTTCATTTGCTCAAGTTACTTTAACATCACAGAAGAAAAGATGGATAGTTCATATAATTTCATATATTCCAGAATTAAGAGGAGAGCAGATGCAAATTATTGAAGAGCCAGTTCTTTTAAAGGATGTATGTATAGGAGTAAAAAATATAGAGAAAAGAAATATAAAAAAGGTTTATTGTGCCCCTTCATATAAAGAGTTAGAGTTTAGGATTGAAAAACACTATATATGGTTTACAATACCTGAAATAAATGGTTATGGAATTGTAGTTATTGAAATATAAGACAAATTTAAATTATCAAAATATTATTTTTCTTTTTTTGTTATAATTTCTGGAGATTTAAAAATTTGTAGTAAAGCCCTTTCTTTTCAATCAATTGCTGGTGGGACCCTTCTTCAAAAATTTTGCCATTTTCAAGAACTATTATTTTATCTAAATTTTTAACTGTTGATAATCTATGGGCAATAATAAAAGCAGTTTTTTCTGACATTATCCTTTCAATTGCCTTCTGAACAATTTCTTCTGATTCACTATCAAGAGATGCAGTTGCTTCATCAAATATTAAAATTTGAGGATTTTTATATATTGCCCTTGCTATTGAGATTAATTGTTTCTGGCCGCCTGATAAATCAACTCCCCTTTCTCCTATAATTGTATTTTCTTTTTCTGGAAGTTGTTCTATAAAGTTTTTAAGTCCAACCATTTCTATTACTTCATCAAATCTTTTTTTGTTTTCATCTCCAAATGTTATATTTTCCTTTATTGTTCCATAAAAAATCACTGGTTCCTGAGGCACATATCCTATATAATTTCTATAAGAATTCAATTTAAAATTTTTTATATTTTCCCCATCAATAGTTATTTCACCGGAAACAGGATCATAAAATCTTAAAATTAAACCCACTAAAGTGCTTTTTCCTGAGCCAGTCCTTCCTACAATACCTATTTTTTCTCCCTTATTAACTGTTAAATTTATATTTTCAAGAACAAAATTTTTATCATATGCAAAAGAAACATTTTTAAATTCAATCCTTTCCTTCAATCCATCAAAAATTTCCTTACCTTCATCATCAACTTTTAATTTATAATCAAGTATATAATATATTCTCGGTAAGGCAGAACTTGAATGTTTAATATTTGCATATGTTTGCATAATTGTTTTTAATGGACTTATTATTGAAAAAAGTGAAAAGAAAAATAAGAATAAAAAACCAGAAGAGATTTCTCCTTTTACAATTTTTGTTCCACCATAGTATATAAGATAACTTGAGGCAAAAACTCCTGAAAATTCAATAAAAGGAGATATAAAGAGTGTTCTCTTATTTATTGAAAGGACTATTTTGAAAATATTTTCATTATCTTTTCTGAATTTATTTATAAAATTTTCTTCCTGATTGTATGCCTTTATAACCTTATATCCAAAAATACTTTCATTTATGATATTTGCAATACTTGCATATGCTTCCTGAATTCGCCTTCCAAGTTTCCTCAATTTCTTTGTTAGATTCAAGACAGGTGCAAGTATTAAGGGATAAATGAAGATAGATATTAAACTGAATTTCCAGTCAATAAGAAAAATTATTATAAGATAACTTAAAACAAGTAAAATAGGGAATAGAAAATTGGGAAAAAATGACTCAAAAGTAGAGTTTAAAAGTCCAACATCATAAACTATTCTTGTTGTAAGTTCTCCTGTTTGTTTCTTTGAAAAAAAATCAAGAGAAAGATTTAGAAATTTTTCATATATTTTTTCCCTTAAATCAGTTGAAATTCTTGTTGAAAAGACCCTAAAAAAATAATTTGAAAGGAAGATAAATAGTCCTTTTAAAAAAAATGCAATTATCATGAAAAAAATTAAGTATTTCAGTATTAAAAGTGGAGGGAAGGAATTTAGTTTTGTAATAAGTGATTGTAATTTTAAACTTATAAAATAAGGTAGATTTGATGGCAATGTTATTTTTCTCTGCGAAAGAACCCTATCCATAAGAGGCACAATTGTTGATAATGAGACACCATTTAATGAGATACTTAAAATTGAAAAAATAATTCCAAGAAAAAGATATTTCCAGTCAATTTTCAGATAATTTTTAATCTTAATATATTCTTTCCACATTTTCAATTATAAATTTTGCAATATTTTTACTTACTTCTTTTTCTTTTACAATTTCCTTTAATTTTTTAAAGCATTCCATCTCTTCATCATATAATTTCTTTTTTTCAATTAATTCAAAAGTATCTTCAATTACCCTTTCTATTTTAAAAAACTGTATATATTCAGGAATTATTTTTTTCCCGACAATTATATTTACCGGACTTATTATATTTAATTTTACCACCAATTTTGCAAAAACATAATTTAAAAAAGAAGTTCTATAAAAAACAATCATTGGTTTTTCAAAATATGCAACTTCAAGATTAACTGTTCCTGAGACAGCAAAAATCAAATCGCTATTGTTTATAAGAAGGTATAAATCATCAATAATTTCAAAATCAGAAAAATCTTTAAAAATCTTTTTAATATATTTTTTAAAATTTTCATCAGAGGATGAAATTAAAACATCAAATTCAAATTTTTTCTTCAATTTTTCAACCACTTTCTTCATCACAGGCAAATTATATTCAATCTCTTCTTTTCTACTTCCAGGTAAAATTCCTATTTTAATTTTCCCATTCTTTTTTTTCTCAAAATCCTTATGTTTTATAAGGTCAATAAATGGATGTCCAAAATAATAATTTGGTATATTTTCTTTTTTGTAAATTTCTTTTTCAAAAGGGAAAATTGGTATTACAAAATCAATATATTTTCTTAAAATTTCTATTCTTTTATAATTATGAGCCCATATTTTTGGAGGAATATAATAAATTGTTTTAAATTTTCTTTTTAATCTTTTTGCAACTTCAAGATTAAATCCTGGATTATCTATAAAAATAATTAAATCTGGTTTTTCTTCTTTTATTTTTTTAACCACCATTTTTAAGAATTTGAAATATGAAAATATTTTTTTCAAAACACCTGTAAAACCCATCTGTCCAAAAGGAACATTTTTTATTAAATCAACTCCACATTTTTCCATCTCTTTACCGCCAACTCCAAAAATAAAAATATCCTCTTTTAATTTCTTTAACTCTCTGCATAAAACTCCTGCATAATTATCACCTGATTTTTCACCAGCAAGTATACAAATTTTCCTTGACATTTTTTAAGTTTATTATATTATATTTATTATGGAAATTAAAAATCCAGGCCCAGAATATTATGAAAAAATATTAAGATTTCTTGAAGATGTTTATGGTCATTCCTATAATTTCTTTCCATTTGCATACCCACATGTCTGGAAAAAAGAGAATGTAGATTTTGATAATATTTTTATTATAGAAAAAGATGGAAAAATATGTTCGCTTGTCAGAAACTTCCCAATAAATACAATTCAAAATGGAATAAAAGTTAAATTTGGAGGTATTGGTTCTGTTTCTACTGATTATAATGAAAGAGGCAAAGGATATATGACAATTTTATTGAATGAAGCAATTAAAAAGATGGAAAAGGAAGGTTATCCTCTTTCAATTTTATGGGGAGATAGACACAGATATATAAATTTTGGATATGAATATGCTGGTAAAGTTATAACACTTTCAATTACAACAAGAGGATTTGAGAAAACAAAAATAAATTCAGTTAAAACAAAAAGATATCTTGGAGAAAAAAATATTCTTGAAAAAATAATTGAAACATATAACAGAAAAAATTATAGAATTGAAAGGGATTATAATTATTTTGTTGAAATTTATAAAAAAATAAGAACCGCAACATATTACACAGAAGAAAATAATGAATTTGCATATGTTGTTATAGATGAACTTGGCCCTGAAACAAAAATTTATGAATATGGAGGAAATCCAATTTTAATACTCGGGATTTTAAAATATCTTTCAGAAAGGTTTGGAAAAATTAGATTTTTAATTGACTTCACTGATTTTTCTGATATCCCTGAAATAATTCTTTCAAGTTCCTCTTACTGGAATATCTCACCAGCAGGAATGATAAAAATTGTCTCTTTGAGGAAAATAATTGAAACATTTTTGCCTCTGATTGAAAAAAATATGAAAGAAAATGATGAAATTCTGTTTGAGATAAAGGATAAAGAAAAAGTTGGGATAAAGAAAGAAAATGGCAAAATAAAATTTATTGAAAAAAGTGAAAATTGTATAATATTGGATGAACCAGAGATGGTAAGATTATTTTTTAATGTATCAGAAATAGGGGTTAAAATTGATGAAAAATTAAAAAATATAATTAGAAGTTTCTTACCAGTAAACATATTTTTTCCAATTTTAGACCACATTTAAAAGGAGGGATAGATGAAGAAAAGTGTTAATTTGTGGATTCTGCCGGGCAATGTCAAGTTTGAAGATGGTTTAAAGATGATTAAGGATGCAGGATTTGAGGCAGTTGAAGTTAATACAACAGAAGATGGAGGGGTATTAAATTTAAATTGCAAAGAGGATGAAGCAAAAAAAGTTGCTGAAACAATAAGGAAAAATGGACTTGAAATAGCAAGTTTACTTGTTGGCCAATTCTGGAAGTATCCACTCTCAAGTCCAAATCCTGAAATAAGGAAAAAGGGAGAGGAATTACTTGAAAAGGGCATTAAAATTGCAAAATATCTTGGAACAGATGCAATACTTGTTGTTCCTGGAATAGTTGCATCTTTATCGGGTGAGGGAGAAATTGTAAGTTATGATATTGCTTATAAAAATAGTCAGGAATCAATAAAAAAATATGTTGAACTTGCAGAAAAAAATAATGTCTATATATGTGTTGAAAATGTCTGGAATAAATTTTTGTTAAGTCCAATTGAAATGAAAAGATTTGTTGAAGAGATTGGTTCTGAATATGTAAAAGTTTATTTTGATGTTGGTAATATTTTAATAATTGGATTTCCTGAAATGTGGATTAGAATTCTTGGTAAATTGATTAAAAGGATACATCTAAAAGATTTTAAATTATCAGTTGGTAATATAAATGGATTCTGTGATTTACTTGAAG
>Ga0272449_1002155_pt1 | contig 18754 bp, 15 predicted proteins | sample YNPCB0241_FD_198679 | JGI IMG/M metagenome (GOLD analysis project Ga0272449, IMG submission 198679) | Hot spring sediment microbial communities from Yellowstone National Park, WY, United States - YNP-CB-024-1 | ecosystem: Environmental > Aquatic > Thermal springs > Hot (42-90C) > Sediment... | reverse complement strand
CCGCGTGAAGCATATGGAGCGAGCCAGACGCATCCTCTTCTGCCTCGTCATCGCGTATCTCGCCCTGACACTGATCGGCGTCGCCTGCCACCGAGCTGGTCAGGCCAGAAAGGTCTGCAAAGACAAGACGAGCGCCGCCTGGATGGCCTTGCGCCTCTTGGCTATGCCTTGGATCCTCAAGCCCCGACTGATCCGACGCGCTCTCTTCACCTACCGATGGTCTCTCGCCTATGAAAGTGGGTAAGAGTCAGCTTCTGGCCTTCCACCAGGGCCTTTCAAAATTCTAATAGAGAGGTAAGGTGAGCAAGCTCAGGCCGTAATCTGGCATGGCGGCCACCTTGCGTCGGGCACTCGGGATCGAGGGGGCCACGACCAAGCGGCGCAGGAGATTGAGAGCTGCATTCCGAATCCCGCTCCATCCGGCCCCGATCTTTCGCCCATGCAGGCGGTCTTCACCCATCGTCACATCTCGCACGTAGAAAACCCCATTCTCAATCCCCCACTTCCCTCGCAGCAAGGCCGCTGCCTGGGGAGCGCTCAAGGGCCGCGCAAAGGCTCCCCCAGCGATCCACACATGCATGGCCTCTTCCTTCCAATCCGAGGCCCAGAGGGGGCGGCGCCGACATGCTATCCAGCCGCACCACTGGACCCCCGGCCACCCAAAGGCTTCGGCCAGATAGGACCGCATATCTGCCTCACAGGACACGATCCACAGCCGTCGTTCCTCCAGCCGTCCGTGTCCCTTGTCCACCTGCCGCCAATCCGGCGGAGAGCTCTCCCCCTCTCCCCGGCAGAAGCGTATCCATTCCTCCAGGGCCTCCTTCAGCTGGGGCTGGTTCTCCTTGACGAGCCCAATGTAGGCCCCCCTTTTTCCACCACCTTCTGGGCCAAGGGAGCTCGCAGCAGACCCGCATCGGCACTCACCACCTTCCCCGCCAAGGGGATCTCTTCTATCATCCGCAAGGCCGCCTCCAGCTCATCCTGGCCTTCCACCCGATATTGCCCCACCATCCCCCGCAGGTGCTGCCCAGCCATGGTCAAGAGCTGCAGCGCCTCTTCCCCTCTCTGCCGTTTGCTCCCCCGCAGCGTCTTGCCATCCATGGCATACGCCTGCTCCTCTCCCCAGCCAGCCACCCACTCCCGCAGCACCCTCTCCAATGCCCCCACGTCCAGGTGGCACAACGCATACCAGAAGGTGCCCAGGCAGGGCAGATGCGGCCTCCCCCATAGTCCCAACGCTACCTGGTTGACCAGTCGGGCCTCCCGCTCCTTCGCCCATTCCCACATCCCCAAGAGAGAATTCTCCCCGTGCATCGCCGCCAGGATCAGCACCGCCAACAACCCATACAACGGATATACCCGCCCTCGCCGGCCGCGGGGATCGGGAATCATCTGCAGCAGGTCCAGTAGTGATCTTGCCATCTTTTCCCCTCGCTCTCGGTTTTTCAGGTCCCTACTTTATACTCATTGTTATACCTTTGAAAAGCCTTAGTGGCTCAGCGGCCAGTATTGACATTCTCCCAATTCTATGGTATAATGATTGGGAAAACGTTTTCCCGCAGGAGAGCAACTATGCCTACCATCGCAGATGTGGCAAAACGAACAAACGTCTCGGTGGCAACGGTCTCGCGAGTTATAAATGGAACCAAGTACGTGAGCCCAGAGCTTCGCGAGTGTGTTTTGAAGGCCATGGAAGAACTTAACTACCGTCCCAACCTCATCGCCAGTAGCCTTCGCAAACGGGAAACTCTCACCATTGGCCTTATTGTCCCGGATACCGCGAACCCCTTCTTCGGGGAGCTAGCAAAAGGTGTGGAGGATTTTGGGTTCAAACACGGCTACAGCGTTATCCTTTGCAACTCAAGTTATGATCTCGATCGCGAACGGTCTTATGTCGAGGTTTTGATAGCCAAACAGGTAGACGGTTTAATCTTCATACCTTCCGGAGCAAGAACGGATCATGTACACGAACTCCTTTCAGAAGAAATGAACGGCCGGGTGGTCATTGTTGATCGATATACCCCCGAGCTCGAAACCGACTCCGTCGTGGCCGACAATTATACCGGAGGATGTCTGGCTGCCCGACATTTGCTGGCTCTAGGGCACGAACGCATCGGTTGCATCATGCGGCCCAGATATCTTGCTCATGTCGAGGACCGCATCCGTGGTTTTCGAGAAACTTTGCAGAAAGAAGGGATAGATATCCCTAAGGCTTTATGCGTGCGCGGCGGCTTTTCTTTCACCGATGGTGTTCGGTCCGCTCGAGAACTGCTGTCACGTAAGGATCGCCCAACCGCTATCTTCGCTTACAACGATATCATGGCCATAGGTGTGCTACGGGCCGCTCGGGAGATCGGACTGCGCGTTCCGGATGAGCTGGCTGTTGTTGGCTTCGACAATATTCCTCTGGCTTCTTACGTTACGCCTCAGTTGACAACAATCGACCAGCCGAAGTACCGAATGGGTGAGCTAGCCGCGGAAACGATCTTGAGGCGTCTAAAAGGGGACCTTACTGGTGGGCCAATTCGCCAAGAGCTTGAGGTTCGGCTAATCGTGCGCGAGTCCAGTGATCCCGAAGCCGTTGCGGATAAACTTCTTTTCTGAAGGAGAAGTTGATTATGAAACTAGCTATAGGATCTGATTTCGTCGGGTATCCTTTGAAAGAGGGCCTTAAGCTGTTTCTCATATCCCGGGGCTTTGAAGTTCTCGATTGTGGTACGGAATCGACCGATCCGTGTGACTACCCAATTTTTGCTCGCCTCGTGGCGGAGGCAGTTGCCAAAGGAGAATGCGACCGAGGGATCGTAATCTGCGGTACTGGAATTGGCATGTCCATTGCCGCCAACAAGGTGCGAGGGATCCGCTGTGCCTTATGTCACGATATCTTTACTGCTCGTTTGGCGCGCCGGCATAATGACGCCAATGTACTTGCACTGGGAGCCAACGTCGTCAGCCTCGTCCATGCCGAGCAAATTGTCACCGCGTGGCTGGAAGAAGAATACGAGGGCGGGCGCCACGATCCCCGTCTGCAAATGATTGCCCAAATGGAAAAATGATCATCTCTGTTACATTGTGTCCACAACATACTTCCTTTGCACCGCTACTCTACGTCGGCCGGCTGGAGCATGGCCTCCGCCGTATCGCAGAACTAGGATGTGACGGGGTAGAGTTCAATATCCGCGACCCGGCAGAGGTAGATGCCGAGACACTCGCAAAACGGGTCGCCTCGCTGGGATTGCGCGTAACGGGGTTGGGCACAGGCCAGGCCTATCTGGTGGAAGGGCTGAGTCTGGCTGACCCTTCCCCGAATGTTCGGAAAGCAGTGTATACTCGCTTATGTGCCCAGGTAGATCTGGCAGTTCGCCTTGGCGGCGCCTCGGTCATTCTCGGCGGGATTCGAGGGAAGTTGAAAGGGGAACGAGAAACATGGCCAATCCAACGCTTGGCGGCCATTGAGACCACCCGAGCCGTAGCCGAATATGCTGCCTTACACGGCATTACCCTTTTAGTAGAGCCAATTAATCGGTACGAGACGAACTTCATAAATTCCGTGAACGAGGCCTTGCTGTGGATCGAGGAACTCGCATGCGAGAACGTTTCTTTGCTGATTGACACATTTCACATGAACATTGAAGAGGCTTCATTAGAGAAGAGCATTTTCACAGCAGGTCCACGATTGGCTTACGTTCATTTAGCCGACAGCAACCGTTGGGCTGCCGGCTTTGGGCATCTCGATTTTGATCGCGTCTTTGCCGCTTTAAATGAGATCGGCTACGATGGCCCTCTATGTGCTGAGGTCCTTCCTCTTCCCGATGACGACACAGCCGTTCTCCAACATGTCCGATTCGTGCGCACTCATTGGGGAAATACCCCAACGTTTCCATAGAACGAAAGGCTGAATTTGCGATGTCAGTGACTGCTTCAGAAATTGCCTTTCTTGAGGCCAAAGCCAAAACCATCCGTCGGCACATCGTCACCACGATCGCGCGCGCTCGGGCCGGTCATCCTGGAGGAAGCCTCTCGGCAGTAGACATCCTGACCGCTTTGTATTTTCACATCTTGCGTGTAGATCCCACTCGTCCGAGCTGGCCAGATCGGGATCGATTTGTTCTTTCCAAAGGACACGCTGCCGTTGCACTCTATTCCACTCTTGCCGAGCGCGGTTTCTTCCCTGTGGAATGGCTAGAGACCTTTGGTCAAATCAATAGCCCTCTGCAAGTGCATCCAGATATGCACAAAGTGCCTGGCGTTGAAATCTCCACTGGCGCGTTAGGAATGGGGCTCTCAGTCGGGCTAGGAATGGCATTGGCAGCTCAGGCCGACCAGCTACCCATTCACATCTATGTTTTGCTTGGAGACGGGGAAAGTCAGGAAGGGCAGGTGTGGGAAGCAGCTATGGCTGGGGGACATTATCGTCCTCCCAACCTGACCGCCATTGTGGATTACAACGGGATGCAACTTCTCGGACCACTGTCGAAAGTAATGGAAATCGCCCCGCTGGCTGAAAAGTGGCGCGCCTTCGGTTGGCAAGTCCTTGAGATCAATGGACATGACATGTATGCCATCGTCAGTGCACTGGAGAATGCTCGTGATGATCGCGAACCGACAGTCGTCATCGCTCACACAGTCAAGGGGAAGGGGATATCGTTTATGGAAGGTAATGCATCCTGGCACGGCCGTGCCTTGAATGCGGAAGAATTAGCTCGAGCACTGGAGGAACTGGCGTGAATGAGGTAAAGCCAATCCGCGAGGCCTTTGGTGAAGCGTTAGTAGCACTAGGTCAGGAAGATGATCGGGTAGTCGTGCTGGATGCTGACCTGGCAACTTCAACTAAAGTGATTTACTTTGCTGAAGCTTTTCCACACCGTTTCTACCAAATGGGCGTGGCAGAGCAAAACATGGTAGGGGTGGCGGCAGGGATGGCTTTGATGGGTAAGATCCCCTTTGTCAGTACGTTCGGGGTATTTGCCAGCAAACGGGCCGCTGATCAGGTTTCTATGCTTTTGGGCTATGCCCGCACAAATGTCAAACTCATCGGAGCCTATAGCGGCATCGTCAGTGGCAACAATGGAGCTACCCACCAAGCCATTGAAGATTTGGCAATAATGAGAGCAATTCCTAACATGGTGGTCGTCGAACCGGCTGACGATGTCGAGATGAGCCAAGCGGTGCGCGCGGTAGCCTATCATTATGGGCCGGTATACCTGCGTGTAACCCGAGATGCATGGCCGCGTGTGAGCCCGCCAGGATATCAGTTTTGCATTGGCAAGGCGTGCACCATCCGAGAGGGCACTGATGTCACGCTTATTGGTAGCGGGATGATGGTCAGCCAATGTATTGCTGCCGCCGAAAGGCTTGCGGAGGAGGGGATCTCAGCCAGAGTGATTAATATGTCGACAATCAAACCGATTGATCGCGAAACGATCATTGCAGCCTCACAAGAGACGGGGGCTATCGTCACAGCCGAGAATCACAACATCCTGGGCGGGTTGGGTAGCTGTGTAGCTGAGGTGGTAGTAGAGACAAGTCCTGTCCCTGTCCTTCGTGTCGGTCTGTGCGACACGTGGGGTGAGTGCGGTCCTAACCAGGCTTTGCTAGAGAAGTACCGTATGGGGCCTGAAGCTATCGCGGCTGCGGCTCGAATCGTCGTGCGTCGCAAAGCAGAAAGGGACCAGATGCCCATCCCGGATAAATGGGGTGAAAAAATTACCAAGAGAGAGGGAAGAATTGCAACGGTCCGAAGTTGATGCTTTCCTACGCGTTGATATGGGTACAGGTTCAGTGACCAAGCTTCCCATGCCGGCAACATGGCGGTTGCTCGGCGGGCGAAGCTTAGTGGCACGCATCGCCCTTGATGAGATTCCTCCTCTATGTGAACCGTTGGGAGCGGAGAACCGTCTGCTGATCCTGAACGGCCTTCTGGCCGGAACTCCCCTGCCTTGTTCTGGCCGGCTGTCAGTGGGTGGGAAGAGCCCGCTGACCGGGGGCATAAAAGAAGCGAACAGCGGTGGAATCTGTGGCCACATGCTGGCTCGCTTGGGACTGAGAGCCATTGTCGTCCAAGGACAACCCCTGGACGACCGCTGGTATCTCCTCTACGTTCACCCCGAAGGTGCAAATTTACTGCCGGCTGATGAGCTAGTCGGCTTAAGCACCAGCGAGACGGCGGCTCGACTTCGGGAGCGGTTTGGTGGCCGAGCAGGCTTCCTGGTAATTGGGCCGGCGGGGGAGATGCGGATGAGCTCAGCAAGCGTAGCCGGCACAGACATGGAGGGACGCCCTAGCCGCTTCTCCGCGCGCGGAGGAATGGGAGCGGTCATGGGAAGCAAACACCTTAAGGCGGTTGTCTTGGAGCCTGCCCGACACAACCCACCACTGGCCGACCGAGAACGGTTTATGCACGCTGTACGACGATTCATCGAGTTCATCGAGAGCACCCATCAGACGGCCGTGGTCTATCCAATCTATTCTACCGCGGCGATGGTGATGGTTGCCAATTCGATGGGCTTTCTACCGACGCGCGGCTTCTCAGCAGGACAGTTCGATCAAGCCGAGACCATCAGCGGAGAGGCATTACACGACACGATCCTTGCTCGAGGTGGCGAAGGGAAAACAACCCATGCTTGTATGCCCGGGTGTATTATTCGCTGCTCCAATGTCTGGCCTGATCCCACTGGACGGGAATTCATCTCCCCCTTGGAATATGAGACCATCGGGTTACTGGGCTCTAACCTTGGCTTGGGCAATCTGGATGAGATTGCGCGACTGAACCGGCTATGCAATGAAATTGGCCTGGATACCATTGAGATCGGTGCAGCCATGGGAGTGGCCGCACAGGCCGGCCTGGTCCCATTCGGCGATGCCGAGGGATTTGTTCGCCTATTGGAAGAAATTCAAGCCGGGACTCCGCTAGGCCGCATTCTGGGCAACGGCGCAGAATTTGTAGGGAAGGCGTATGGTGTGCTTCGGGTCCCTGCGGTCAAAGGGCAAGCGATGCCTGCTTATGACCCGCGCGCGTTAAAGGGCACCGGTGTCACCTTTGCCACCTGTCCGCAAGGGGCTGATCACACAGCCGGCCATACCGCGCGTGCCAATCTAGACCATCTTTCCCCAGTTGGACAGGTTGAGGCTAGTCGCGCTGTTCAGATTGCTGTAGCGGCGCTGGACAGTCTGGGGCTTTGCCTGATGACCGCTCCTGCCGTCGCCGGCCAATGGGAGCTTTTGGCCGAATTGGTCTCAGCCCGCTTTGGCGTGGAATGGACAGCACAGGAGATAGTCGAATTAGGGCGGCATACCATCCGCCTGGAGCTGGAATTCAACCGACGAGCAGGCTTTACCTTCGCCGACGACCGCATCCCGGAATGGATGACTCACGAGCCACTACCGCCCCACGGCACCGTCTTCGATGTGCCAACAGAGGAGATGAAGAAGATTTATGACTTCGCGTGAGGGCTTGGTATACACTCTGCCCTATGGACGGACGGCCCAATTGGTCGTGTTACCTCCTACTGCTACAATAACGGTGTTGGAGCCGGCCGAAGAGCCTGCCACATCGCCACCAGAGGAACTGATCGCCACGGCTTTAGCGGAGCCAATTGGCTCCCTTCCGTTGGTAGACTGTATACGCGGTGCAGGGCGAATGGTCGTGGTCATCAGCGACAGGACGCGACCATGTCCCTCAGCTCAGATGCTACCACCGTTGCTGGACACTTTGAACGCCGCCGGCGTTCCGGATGATAGGATTACTGTCCTCTGTGCCTTGGGCTGTCATCGCCGTCAGACTGACCGAGAGCGGCGTGCGTTGGTAGGCCAAGCGGTATGGCAGCGGGTCAAGGTCGTAGACAGTAACCCTGAGGACACCTGTTTGTTGGGTGTAACCACGGCCGGCACACCTATCGAGATAGACCATCGACTCCTGGATGCGGACGCGGTGATCGTCTTGGGCAACGTGGAATATCACTACTTCGCTGGATACACCGGGGGGCTCAAAGGGATCGTTCCGGGTTGCGCATCGCTACGCACTATCAGCGCTAACCACAGCCTTATGACCCGACCAGGGGCAGTTGCGGCATCCTTGCAGTCTAATCCGGTACGCATGGACCTGGAAGAGGCCGCCAGAAGTGTCAACGTCCCCTTTATTCTCAACGCTGTGTTGGATGGGGAACATCGTATCGCATCTGTCGTCGCCGGCGATCCCATCACTGCCCATCGAGCGGCCTGCCGAGTTCTCGATGCGCGCAATAAAGCACGCCTGTCTGCCCCGGCCCCCGTAGTTATTGCCAGCGCCGGCGGCTATCCCAAAGACATCGATCTGTACCAGGCACAGAAAGCCTTGGATAACGCAGTGAGGGCATTGGTACCAGGAGGCACTCTGGTGCTAGTCGCCGCATGTGAGGACGGCCTTGGCCACCCAATCTTCGCCCGCTGGATGCTAGAAGAATCGGATCCGACCGCCCGGATCCAACGGCTGGAGAACGGTTTCGTCTTAGGAGGACACAAAGCGGTGGCTGTCTCCCGAGCAATGCTCCACGCCGGGCAAATCGCCTTAGTCTCCTCTCTGCCGGCAGACGAGGTAAAGCGAATGGGATTTGTTCCTTATCTCACTGCACAAGCGGCCGTAAACGCAGCCCTGGCTTGTCATGGATCCAGCGCAACAATCGTCGTAATGCCTCATGCGGCGGAAACATTGCCAATCCTGAATGAAGCTCTATAGATGAGGAGGTGTGCTATGTTGTTAATCAGAGGCGGAATCATTGTTACGATGGATGCCGATCGCCACATTTACCGCAATGGCTCTATCTTGGTAGAGGGCGACAGGATTCTCGAGATTGGTCCAGCCGAGCAAATCACCGCCCCGCCCAATGCCGAGGTAATAGAAGCCGGCGGTATGATAGTACTACCCGGATTCGTCTCCACCCACAACCACCTCTACAGCGCTGTAGTCCGCTCTCTACCCTACGCAGGTTACGATAACATCGATTTTTCCTTTATCTCGTGGATGGAACGATTCTGGTTTGCCCTGTTGGAAGATCGTGTCACCCAGGAGCAAATCTACGCTGGGACGTTGGCGAACTGTGTGGATCAGATCAAGCGCGGCATTACCACCACTAGTGACACGGTCGAAGGATCATATGCCTTGCCGGGGGCGCTCTTTGCAGCAGACCGGGCTTGTATGGAATCCGGGATTCGGGCGGTGCTCGCCTTTGAGACCACTGGCCGTATCAGCGATGAGAACGCTATCCTCGGTTTGCAGGAGAACATCGAATTCTTTGAAATGGCTCAGAAACGTAATGGAAGGGTCACCGGTCGTTTCGGCGTCCATACCACTTTTACGTGCTCTACGGAATTGATCCAGCGCGTCGCCGAGGAAGCCCGCAATCGAGGCGCCGGCCTCCAAATGCACTGTTGCGATGACCGATGGCACAGTTTTGACACCACCCGCCGCTTCGGTAAAAGGGCAGTCAAGTATCTGGAAGACATCGGCTTCCTCGGTCCAGACGTGTTGCTGGCTCACTGTTCTTATATCGATCATTTACAAGATCCGCCTATTTTTAAAAAGTATGATGTCAAAGTTTCTCATAATGCTGAATCCAACGCTATTTTCGGCTTTTGGCCTAATATGATTCCTTTGCTGAAGGAGGACGTCACTGTCGGCCTGGGGGTGGATGGGATGACCCACTCGATGTTCGAGATCATGCGCACAGCCCAGATGATCCATCGCATTCGCTACGAGAATTTAGAGATTTTGCCTGATGAACAAGTGCTGGCGATGGCAACTATAGAGGGAGCGAAATGTCTTCAGATGGAAGATGAAATCGGTTCATTGGAGGTTGGCAAGAAAGCGGACATTCTGATTCTGAAAAATCAATCTACCGTGCCGCTTTTTGAACGCAACGTGGTGACCCATATCGTGAGTAGTTCCGATCGTGCAGATGTGGACACGGTTATTGTTGACGGACAAGTTGTTCTCCGCCACGGTAAAATGCAGACAGTAGATGAAGAGGCTGTATTAGCACTTTGCCGCGCTGAGGCGATCAAGCTGTGGGAGGCGAACGGATGGCCAATCCCCTGATTATGGAGCAGGTGTTCAGTCAGATCGACGAAGAAGAGGTCATTGCCTTCACCCAGGAAATGATTCGTTTTGAAAGCCAGAATGGTAACGAAGGCCCGATTGCGCAGTGGTTGGCCGACCGGTTGGAGCGTATGGGAATGGAGGTGCGGCTGACCAATGTTCATCAGGGCCGGCTCAATGTAATCGCCATGCTACCAGGGAGAGAGGGAAGGATCGGCTTGCTCTTCCATGGACACACGGACACCATCCCGTTCTTGAACATGGAAGATCCCCTGAGCGGCAAGATTGTGGATGGCTACATTTGGGGAAGAGGGTCCTGCGATCAGAAGGGTGGTCTAGCAGCTTCCATTATGGCAGTTCAGGCGATTATTCGCGCCGGCGTCCAACTGCGTAAGGGAATTGGGATAGCTGCGGTGATTGACGAGGAAAGCGAGCATCGGGGCTCCTATGCGCTGGTGGAAGAAGGGCTCCAGGCTGATGGAGCCATTGTCACCGAGCCCTCCGATCTACGGTTGTTGCTGGCCTGTAAAGGCTCGGCTCCTTTGCGTATCACCTTATACGGGAAGATCGCCCATGGATCCACCCCTTGGCTGGGTATTAATGCCATCGAGAAGGCCGCCAAGGTTGTGTTGGCTTTGGGTGAGCTGCCCCTTGAAGTAGCAGAGTTGCCGGGATTGGGCACGATGCGCGGCTCAATCAATATTGGTGTGATCCAGGGAGGCACAGCCTACAATAATGTGGCCCACGAGTGCTCGATTTTCCTCGATCGCAGGATGGTCCCCGGCGAGACGCAAGCTACCTGTATGGAGGAGATCCAGCGATTATTAGATCGTCTGGCGTATGAAGACCCCGATATCCGCGCGACATTGGAGGTCGCCCGACCTGACTGGAAATGGCACCGCATCAAGGAGCGAGGGCTTAAGCCGGCTGTTACTTCACCCCACGCATCCGTCGCCCAGGCACTAATGTGGGCGCATCAGGTAGTGGTCGGCGAACCTGTTGAGTTGGGATACACTCATGGTTATATGGATATGGACTTCTTGGTCAATGACCTCGGGATCCCGACTGCCAATTACGGACCCGGTGATACTGCCTTTTCCCACACCCACCAAGAGCGGCTTGATATCCAAGAGTTGTTGATAGCGACCAAAGTGTACGCATTGGCGGCGCTGAAGATGTGCTTATGATTGACCTTTTGATCACCAACGGCTTTGTTCTAACCCTTGATTCGCACGGAACTGTATACCAGCGCGCGGCCGTGGCGGTAGACAAGGGACGTATTGTTGCTTTGGGGCCAGACAGTGTGCAACCAGCCCGGCGAGTGATAGACGCGCGAGGTAATGTCGTAATGCCCGGCTTCGTAAATGCCCACATGCATGAGACGCTCACTCGGGGGCTGAACGAGGACCTGCCTCTGGCCGAATGGCTGGAAAGGATCTGTTTTCCCATTGACAGGGCCTATACACCAGAGATTCTGCGGGCATCAGCGCTGATGAATCAGCTGGAGATGATCCGCGCCGGCATCACCACCTTCGTGGATATCTACAGGTATCCTGCCGTAGCCGCCGAGGTCGCGTTGCGCTCCGGTCTGAGAGGGGTCTTCACCCCCCAAATTATCGAAATTCCACCTGGAGTAGGAGAGACACTGGAGAGCAATCGAGCATTCGTGGAGGAATGGAATGGCCGCTGCTCGCGTATCGTGGTTGGATATGGCCCCCATGCTCCTTATACTTGCTCCGACTTCCTTTACATTGACGTGACCCGCCGTGCGCGGGAAACTAACCTACGGGTACATACTCATCTCTCAGAGACCACCTTTGAGGTGCAAAGGTTCCTCCGAGAGAAAGGCTCCACTCCCCCTCAATGGCTTGATCGGCTTGGGGTATTGGGGCCATGGCTGTGGGTCGCCCACGGCGTTCACCTATCGGACGAGGATATAGACCTATTAGCCCAACGAGAGGTCGCCGTGGTTTACAATCCCACCAGCAACATGAAGTTGGCCTCCGGCGTTGCTCCCGTGACAAAGATGCTTGAACGAGGCGTGACCGTGGCGTTAGGGACTGATTCTAACCTGAGCAATAATAACTTGGACATGTTCGAAGAGATGCGGGCTGGCGCTACGTTACAGAAGCTTGTTACTGGCGATGCAGCGGTGTTGTCCTGCGAGACAATGCTACGGATGGCTACGATCTGGGGAGCGCGGGCGTTGGGGATGGAGAAAGAGATTGGCTCATTAGAAGTTGGCAAACAGGCGGACATCATTATCGTCTCTCTTGAGTCTCCCCATTTATGGCCTGCATTGACTGGTGATGTCCGTAATGTAGCCGAACATCTCGTGTACTCTGCCAATGCGGCCGATGTGCAGACCACGATCGTGGAAGGACAAATCCTGATGGAAAATCGCCATGTATTGACATTGGACGAAGGAGAAGTCCGTGTTGCGGTCGAATGTGCGGTGCGGGAGTTGTTAGAACGGGCCGGCGTGGTGGAGTACCTCCGTACTCGGACCACTCGAGAGCAGGGGAAATAGGTGCGCGAACATTAGGGCCTACGTTCATCCTTCGCGGTTAGCTAATGCGGTTAGCTAATAGGTTGGCGATAGTTGGGATGCATTTCAACGAATCGTGGCGGCCATTACGTAGTTGCACACCTTATAATAAAACACGTTTCAAGTGGAGGAATTTGAGATGATAGACTTGCTGATTCGGGACGGCGTCATCATCACAATGAACCCAAAGCGCACCATCATTGAAGGTGGTCAAGTCGCCGTGGATAAGGGCGAGATCATCGCCGTGGGCTATAACCTGGAACTCCCCGCCCGCAAAGTTATCTCGGCTTCTGGCTGTGTCGTATGCCCTGGCTTTGTTAATGGCCACACACATATTTACCAGGCCTTGATCGAAGGCATTGGTTATGATATGCACTTTGATCCCTGGAACTGGCGTTTCCTCTTCCCAATTGTCTCACAAGTGCAACCAAGGCACGCAGAAGCAGGGGCGGCATTAGCCGCGCTGGAAATGATTCGCTCCGGAACGACTACTGTATCCGATCACTGGTATTTGCACACCAATTTGGACAATATCTATCGGGTCACGGAGGTGCTGGATCAAGCAGGACTTCGAGTACAGATGGTTTATGGTTTGCTGGATCAGACCTTTGCTGGCGAACGAGTGGAATCTGAGTACATGACAATGATCCAGCGCGAAGAGGTGCTTGTGCAAGAGGCGCGTCGGTTCCATGCTGAATGGCACGGCAAACGGCGCGTCACCGTTGCGCTTGGCCCCGGCTCTACCGAGGATATCAGCGAAAGCCTGATGCGCAAGACAGTTGAGCTAGCGCGAGAACTCGATATTAACGTCTCCACCCATGTTGCAGGCTGGATCGAAATCAACTCATATTGTCTGCGGCATTTCGGTGAGCGAGACCTGGAACACCTCCACCGTATAGGACTTACCGGCCGGCGGGGCGTGATGTTCCACGCTGTGTGGCTTTCCGACAGGGAGATCGAGATTATAGCCCAGACCGGTACAAAGGTTATTCACTGTCCTGTCGCCAACGCATATCTGGGGTACGGCGTGGCACCAGTAGCACATATGCTCTCGCGGGGGATCACCGTGGGACTGGGGACTGACGGCGCGGCTTCCTATACCTATGACATGTTCGAAGTCGCTCGCACTGCCGCGATGATGCAGAAAGCGATCAAATTAGACAGCGAAGCGATCACCGCCGAAGAAATTCTGGAAATGCTAACCATTGGTGGTGCCCGAGCATTGGGGTTAGAGGACCAGATCGGCTCCATTGAGGTTGGCAAACGGGCTGACATCATTGTGGTGGACTTCAACCGTCCACATCTTTTGCCCACCGGGCGCTGGGTACCCAAGTTGGTGTACAGTGCTCGAGGATCTGACGTGATTCACTCCATCATTGACGGACAGGTGGTGATGGAAGGCAGCCGGGTGTTGACATTGGATGAGCAACGGGTGATGGTAGACGCTCTGGTAGCGCGCGAGGATTTGGTAGCACGAGCCGGCTCTGAAACACATCTCCTTCTAACTGCCCCGTGGCCGCGCACGGGTCCATATTGGCGTTCGATCGTAAAACGGGAGGGTGAGGATGATTAATCTGACAGTAAATGGCCAACATGTTTCTGCCGATGTGCCTGGCGACTGGACATTGTTACGCTTTCTTCGTGAACGGCTGCGACTGACCGGTACCAAGCAAGGTTGCGACGGCGAAGGAACATGTGGGGCTTGCACGGTGATCGTAGACGGCGTGGCTACGCGTTCCTGTAGTATCAGGATGGCCGAAATGGAGGGGCGGATTGTCGAGACCATCGAGAGCCTAATGCAGGACGGAAGGCCACACGTCATCCAGCAAGCCTTCATCCAGGAACACGTTTTCCAATGCGGCTACTGCGCACCAGGTGTGTTGATGCGGGTCAAGGCGTTGCTTGATCACTCCCCTAACCCCACTGAAGAGGAGATCGTGCGCGAACTCTCTCAACACCTTTGCCGATGCAGTGGCTTAGTACGGGCAGTCACTGCAACCAAAAAGGCGGCGGCAGCTTTACGCGGGGAGTGTGATCTGGGGTGGACGGATCGAGACACGGCGAATCACCACCTCATGCTCGAGCGCCTCACTGGTGCTGCTCGCTACACGGATGATATCCAGTTTGAAGGAATGCTCTACGGTCGCGCTCTTCGCAGTCCTCTGCCTCATGCAAAGGTAATTTATGTCGATGTAAGCGAAGCAGAGCAGGTGCCAGGGGTTGTGCGGGTGCTGACCGCTAAAGATGTGCCAGGCGTGAATAGGTACGGTCTGTTAATAGCAGATCAACCGATTTTCTGCGATCAGATCGTGCGATATGTAGGAGATTGCCTGGCCTTAGTCGTAGCTGAGACGCCCGAGGCCGCTGAGGAGGCATTAGGGAAGATCAGGGTTGAGTTGGAACCCTTACCAGTGGTAGCCTCGCCTCACGAAGCCATGGCCGATGGTGCTCCCGTGTTACACGATCGAGAGGATGGGCCCAATATCCTCAAGCACATCACCATCCGCAAGGGGGACATAGAAGCCGGCTTTTCCCAAGCCGATGTTGTGGTTGAGGGCAACTATCATGTGGGCTTTATCGATCACGCTTTCCTGGAGACGGAATGTTCCATCGGTGTTCCAGAGCCCGATGGGAGTCTTACGATATACTGCGGTAGCCAGGGTCCAGTTTTTGACAGGCGGCAAGTAGCTGCAGCCGTCGGATTGCCGGAAAACAAGGTGCGTATCGTGCACATGTTGACTGGAGGGGGATTTGGCGGCAAGGAAGATGTGGCTGGGCAGATCTTGGCCGGCCTGGCCGCCTTTATCGTCGGCCGGCCAGTCAAGGTGCGGTTCAGCCGGCGAGAGTCCATTCGAGTTCATCACAAGCGGCATGCGGAGTGGATCCAGATGAAAACAGGAGCCACCAAAGATGGCCGGCTGGTGGCAGCGGAGGTAAATATCATCGGAGATACCGGAGCGTATGCCAGCACCGGAGAAGCTGTTCTGTTTCGCTCCGCGACCTTTGCAGTCGGGCCATATGTTGTGCCCCATGCCCGGGTGGATGCCCTCGCCGTCCATACGAATAACCCCACCTGTGGGGCGTTTCGAGGCTTTGGTAGTCCCCAGGTCTGCTTCGCTGCCGAGGTTCAAATGAACAAACTGGCTGTTGCATTGGGGATAGACCCTTTCGAATTTCGGATGCGAAACACTCTAGACATTGGATATGCTACGCTTACAGGCCACGTTCTGACCGAAGATGTGGGAGCAGGGATAAAAGAGTGTTTGCAGGCCGTCAAAACAGCCCTGGATGCCACTCCGCTCCCAAGTCTCGAGCCACCCTGGAAGTTGGGAATTGGCATAGCTGCGGCCTACAAAAACGTGGGGCTGGGCTCCGGCATTCCAGATGAGGCCGGCGCACAAATTCTCCTCCAGCCCGACGGAAGCTTTCTCCTCCGGGTAGGATGCACCGACTTAGGGCAGGGATCGTCCGAGGCGATGGCTATCATTGCGGGACGAACACTCGGTATCGAGCCGGGCATTATCAAGGTTCATGAAGGCGATACACGAGACGATCCAGATGCGGGTATGACCACTGCTTCGCGCCAGACGTTCGTCAGCGGGAATGCTGTGCTCGGAGCGGCTCAAAAGCTTCGCCGGCTTCTCTGGTCCTATGTCTCTGAGGAGTTCGAAGTGCCAGAGGAACATATCGAAATACAGGACAGCAAGGTGTTTGTTGACTCCCAAACGGGAAGGGCCTTGATCACATTAGCGGAACTGGCATCACGAAGTCAAACTTTCGCGGCCGAGTATCGTTACAGCGCGCCGGAAACCAACCCGGTTCCAGCTTGGATACCCCCTGATCCAAGCAAAGAAGGAAGCAAACATCGTCTTCACTTTGCTTACTCTTTCGGCGCACAAGGTGCAATCGTAGCTGTTAATGAGGAAACAGGCAAAGTGCGCGTCTTGAAAGTGGTGGCAGCCCACGATGTGGGCAAAGCCATCAGTGTTGCCAACTGCGTCAATCAGATCCAAGGGGCCGTGGTGATGGGTCTGGGATATGCTCTGCAGGAGACATTCCGGGTGAACAAGGGGCAGATCGAGACCGAGCATCTTCGGGATTTGGGCTTACTTCGGTTGCGAGATTTGCCTGAAATCGAGGTAATCCTAATAGAGAACCCCCATCCGTTGGGGCCTTATGGGGCCAAAGGAATAGGAGAGCTGGCCATATCTCCGACGGCTCCGGCGGTGATCAACGCGATCCATGATGCTGTCGGTGTGTGGATCGACGAACTACCCGCAAGACCAGAGCGAGTACTGGCGGCAATCAAGAGCAAGAGAGGGTAGAAAATGTCGGCACAAATAAATATGTGTGTAGACCTGGCTGGTTTACAGTTGCGAACCCCCCTTGTCCTTACAGAGGGGCCCCTTTCGGGTTCTGTGGAATCGATCCGTCGGGCGGCAAGGCACCGATTAGGAGCAATCATCACAAAGGGACAGCGTCCAGAGCCGGCTAAGTCGCCGAACCCTTACATTTTCCAAACGCGAGAGCAGTCCCTGATCAATGCCGATTGGTCGGACATGGGCTACACCGCATGGTTACAAGCTGTGCCCGTTCTTAAGACAGATCTACCGGTCCCTCTGATAGCAAGTGTCGCCAAGAACTATGTGACTCCGTCAGTGGCGGCAGAGCAAGCGGAAGCGCTGTCCGAAGCAGGCGTTGATGGCGTTACCTTGTGCGATTACAATGTCCCGGCCCTGATAGAAGCTGTACGCCTTGCCCGTCCGCGCGTCAAGTGCCGGCTATTTGCTAAGCTGATCCCCTTTATCCCCAATCTTGAGGAAGTTCTCCAGGCACTGCTCAAAGCGGGAATTGACGGGATCGCGGCTATGGATGCCGTCGGGCCTGCAATGGAAGTGGACATCGAGACCGGCTTGAGCACAATGGGAAGCCCCGACGGGGAGGGATACCTATCGGGGCGAGCAATCCGTCCACTTACTGTGCGGTATATCTACGAGATCAGCAGATATGTGAACGTTCCTGTGATAGCCGTAGGAGGGGTCACAAACGCTGAATCTGCCATCGAGATGCTGATGGTGGGAGCCACTGCAGTGGGGATGTGCACCGCACCTTTGTTACATGGGCTGGAAGTCTTTGACAAGGTAGCTACTGCAATGGAGCGATGGCTGGGCGAGCATGGGTTTGCCGACGTGAATGAGATCCGAGGGCTCACGCACCGGCGACAGGCCAAGCGGGAGATAACGTCCGACAAACGCGCCGCCGTGGATATGGAACGGTGCACCCAGTGCGGTCGCTGTGTCCGCTCCTGTTTTGCGGCCGCACCGGAGCTAGTAAACTCGATGCTTGTGATCCATACGGAACGCTGTACCGGATGCGGCCTGTGTGTGAGTATCTGCCCGGTTGATGCGCTCTCCCTACGTTGACTGTGCGTACAGTGCCTAGGCGATAAAAGGGAACGGGCCGGCAGGTTTTATTTTGCGCCAGCGCCTTAGGATTATGCAACCGTTCTCCGGAGGAATTGATCTAATGTGGGAGACATCAAGAGGACCTGCCGGCCCCCCGCAGTGCCTCCCGCACCTTCTCCAGCAGGGTCGGCAGAGAAAACGGCTTCATGATCCACCGAGGCGTGCCCAGGGATTCCCATTCCGCGGATTGATCCAGAGGATAGCCCGTCATCACCAGCACCGGACAGCAATATCCGCCGGCCCGCAGCGCGGCAATCAGCTCCGCACCGCCCATGCGCGGCATCACCATATCCGTGATCAGTAGGTCCACGGCGCCGGCCAGCTCCTGCAGCCTTTCCAACGCTTCCACACCGTCCGCCGCCCACACTACCTCATAGCCGGCCGAAGCCAACGCCTGCCGGCAAATCTCCCGCACCCGCTCATCGTCCTCCACCAACAGGATGCGCTCCCCGTGCCCAGCCACCAACCCCGTATCCGCATACGACCCTTTCTTTATGTCGAGTGAGCCGATGACGGTCAGTTCCGGCAGGTATACCGTAAAGGTGCTCCCCCGCCCCACCTGGCTCTCCACGCCGATATAGCCGCCGTGCTGTTGGACGATGCCGTACACCTGGGAAAGGCCCAGGCCCGTGCCCTTGCCGGCGCCCTTGGTGGTGAAGAACGGCTCGA
>Ga0272449_1002153_pt1 | contig 18761 bp, 11 predicted proteins | sample YNPCB0241_FD_198679 | JGI IMG/M metagenome (GOLD analysis project Ga0272449, IMG submission 198679) | Hot spring sediment microbial communities from Yellowstone National Park, WY, United States - YNP-CB-024-1 | ecosystem: Environmental > Aquatic > Thermal springs > Hot (42-90C) > Sediment... | reverse complement strand
AATATGGGTGTGTGATATAAATTCATATTATTTGTTTTCTGTTTGGTTATTAATAATTTGGTTATTACCTAATATTTTTTCTGCTAATGAAGCAAATTGTTCATCGCTTAAAGAGTTGCTTTCGTATATATCTTTATCCCAGATTGCTATTTTATCGTCTTGTCCTGCTAAGACAACTTCCGACTTAATTTCGGCCCATTCCAATAATCTTTTCGGAATAAGCAATCGGTTGTTATTATCGAGAATTATTTCTGCTGTTCCTTTAAAAAATTCTCTTAAAAATTCGGTATGAGATCTGTTGTATGGGTTAATGTTGGTTCGTAAAATGCTTATTTGTCGCTTCCATTCTTCATAGGGATATAAATATAAACATTTTTCGAAAATGGCTTTTTTAATAACAAAACGATCAATGACCTTATCTCCCATCTGTTTCTTAAATGCAGATGGAAGTAAGATTCTTCCTTTGGAATCTAACTTACAATAATAATCACCAGTAAAACTTATCATACAAATTTTAATTCCCAAAATTAAATAATTTTTTTCCACTTTAAAACATTTTTTCCCATTTTTTACCACATTGTTAATAACTTTTTTATTTGGTTAATTTTCAGATATTTATTTAACTCGAGAAAAAAAAATTTTCAAAATTTTAATAGTTTGTTTAAATTTGTATAATTTTGGGTAATTAAATATTAAAAGTTATGGCATTAGCAAAACGTCCATACGAAGGTAAAACTTTAGGTATATTGACAGGTGGTGGCGATACACCTGCGCTAAATGCTAGTATAGAAGCAATTAAGAGTCGTGCATCGGCCTTAGGTTTCAAGGTTTATGGTGTTCGACGAGGATGGAAAGGTTTATTAGGTGATGGAGACATTGTAGATTTAACAAATCAACCGTATGACGGTGTATACGGAGGTACAGCTTTAAAAAGTAGTAGAACAAATCCGTTTTCGGGATCTGATCCTTCTCGTGTTGAGCAAATTATAAGGAATTTAAAAAGGTACAAAATAGATGTTCTTGTTGTAATTGGTGGTGACGATACTAATGGAGCAGCAAAACGCTTATATGAATTAGAAGGAATACCTGTCATAGGTTTTCCAAAGACAATAGATAATGATTTACGAACAAAAACGATTCATAATTACAATGGTGAATTAATTGAGGCAGTTTTGTGTCCCGGTTTTCCTTCTGCTGCAAAGGGTACTGCTGAATTTGTAACACGTTTAGCCACTACTGCAGAATCGCATTCTAGGATAATGGTTATAGAGATTATGGGTAGAGATGCAGGATGGTTAACAGGTGCAGCAGTAATGGGTGGAGCACAAATGTGTTTAATACCAGAATATCCTATAACAAAGGAAAGAAAGAAAGAATTTTTCGAAAAAGTTAAGGAAGTTTATAGTAAGTCAAAAAAACAGTATTTACTTTTAGCTGTTGCTGAAGGTGTTCGTTGGTATAATGAAAAGACAGATAAAGTTGATGTTGTATATGCAAGCAGTGAGGTTGATGAGTATGGTCATCCTCGGTTTGGAGGCGTAAGTGGTGTCATTGCAAGCGAAATAACTAAGGCAACCGGTATCGACGCAAGGGCTCAAAATTTGGGGTACCTTGTGCGTTCAGGCGACTGCCGAAATTACGACAGAAGATTAGTAAGTGCCCTTGCCGATAAAGTTGTAGATTTGATGATAAGGGAAGATTATGGTAAAATGCCTGTTTTAGCTAAATTATCTACATATCAAGAACTTGAAGTCTATAATACAGATACATTAGATATGGGCAATATTGGCAATCAACCTTTACCTGAAATATATTACGATGGAGCAAACTTCCAGTTTAATGAACGTTACGTAGATTTCTTATCGTATTTTATTGATAAGCCTAAACAAATTCGTTTCGATCATAATTTTCCAAAAGTTAAACCTTTAATATAAAAATGTTATGTACGGGAAATTTCAAAGTTATTTAAGAGAAGAGCTTCAAAAAATTAAAGAAGCAGGATTATACAAAAATGAGAGAATTTTAGTAAGCCCACAAGGTGCAAAAATTAAATTAAATAACGGGCAAGAAGTACTAAACTTTTGTGCTAATAATTACTTAGGCCTTTCGAATAATCCAAGATTAATTGAAGCTGCAAAAAAAGCTCTTGAAACTCATGGTTATGGGATGTCGAGTGTAAGATTTATTTGTGGTACAACCGATTTACACAAGCTTTTAGAGCAAAAAATTGCTGAATTTTTTGGAACCGAGGATACTATTTTGTATGCAGCATGTTTCGATGCAAATGGTGGAGTTTTTGAACCACTGTTTACCGAAGAAGATGCTATTATTTCCGATGCTCTAAATCATGCTTCAATTATTGATGGTGTTAGGTTATGTAAAGCAGTAAGATACCGTTATCAAAATGCTGATATGGAAGACCTTGAAAAACAGTTACAAGCAGCACAAGCTCAACGTTTTAGAATAATAGTTACAGATGGTGTTTTCTCAATGGACGGTAATGTTGCTCCGATTGATAAAATACTTGAATTAGCAGAAAAATACAATGCTTTAGTAATGGTTGATGAGTCACATAGTGCAGGTGTTGTTGGTAAAACCGGAAGGGGTGTGACAGAATTGTTCAATTGTAGGGGACAAGTTGATATAATCACTGGAACACTCGGCAAAGCTTTCGGCGGTGCAATAGGCGGATTTACTACAGGTAGAAAGGAAATCATAGATATGCTTCGTCAGCGCTCAAGACCTTATCTTTTCTCAAATTCATTACCACCAATGGTTGTTGCTGCTGGAATAGAAATGTTTAACATGATGTCTTCGACTAATGAACTTCAAGAAAAATTGCACAGAAACGTAAAATATTTTATGGAAAAAATTCAAAAAGCAGGATTTGACATTAAACCTACTCAATCTGCTATTGTTGCAGTCATGTTATACGATGCTAAACTTTCGCAAGACTTTGCAAATGAATTGTTAAACGAAGGTATATACGTTATAGGCTTTTATTATCCTGTTGTTCCAAAGAGTTTAGCTCGTATTAGAGTTCAACTTTCAGCTGCTCACGAACTTGAGCATATTGATAAGTGTGTTGATGCATTTGTTAAGGTTGGTAAAAAGTTAAGTGTTTTAAATTAAATACATAACTTGTGAAATTTATTATAAAATGCAGGTTTTCGTGATATTTGCGAAAATCTGCATTTTTTTTAAAAATGACTTAATTGATGAATGAGAAGAGATAATACACGTTCAATTGCAGAAGTTATTAAAGAATTAATAGAAGCATATAAGCTTGACGATAAGCTTATTGAATCAAAAATTATCAAATCGTGGGAAAGCATTGTAGGAAATTATATTGCTAGTAAAACGAGTAAATTGTTTATACACGATCATAAACTATATGTTGGTATACAAAGTTCTATTATTAAGCATGAATTAATGATTGCTAGTGATGATTTTCTTGAAAAAATTAATGAAATAGCTGGTAAAAAGTATATAGAAAAAATAATTTTTATCTGATAATATTAATTACTCCGGTTTCTTCGTGCAATCTGTTATGAGTATCTTTAAATACACATCTCCAAGTATATGAGCCAACAGGTGCTATTTTTCCGTTTTTAACTTTACCATCCCAAGCTTCGCTTCTTTCTGAATCAGGATAGAATTTAGTTGTGCTCCAAATTATTTCACCCCACCTGTCATAGATTTCAAGTATAAAATTATCGGGTAATATAGAATGTGCCATAATGAAGAAATAATCATTTACTCCGTTGCCATCCGGGCTAAATGCTGTTGGTGCATAAAATGTATATTGTTCTAATACTTTAATTTTTGCATAAACAGTATCTTTACAATTTTTATCAGATATGGCCACTAGCATTACATTATATGTTCCTGCTTGTGGATATTTATGAACAGGATTTTTAACATTGGAAGAATCTCCGTCTCCAAATGTCCACACATAATCAATAGCTCCGGTAGAATAATTGATAAAATTAACAACTGGTTTAATTTCATTAACAACTTCAGGTTCCCATACGAATTGAGCATTTGGTTTAGGCCAAACGGTAATCATATCGTTGTAAATGTTAACGGTTTTACAACCATTAGGTGAAGTGACTGTAAGAGTTATATCATAAGTACCAGGCGAAGTATATGTATGTACAGGATTCTTTGCAAGTGATAAATTACTCATATCGCCAAAGTCCCATACGTATTGTTGACCACTATCTGGATTAGTTTCAATGAAATGAACCGTAAGGGGTACGCATCCCTGGACTGTATCGGCTAAAGCATTTGCTGGGGGTAATGGTAACACAGTGATAAATACTCCTGCAGAATCCCAAGAACCACAAGCATCTTCTGCTTTTATCCAGTAGTAACCTGAATGCGATGGATAGATGTAAAACGGTGGTGTGATAATATCTCCGTTCTGATAGGTAATTGTGTAAGGTGCGCCTGTTCCACCATATACAATTGGTGTTAGTAAAACTGCTTCACCTGGGCAAATTTGAGTAGGATTTGCTATTAAATTAGCTACAACTTGCGGCGAAACATAAATTGTTGTACTTTCCGTATTGCTTACACAACCATTTGCGTCTATAACGTATGCACTATACGTGACTGTTGTAGTTGGATTAATAGTAATTTGGGCATTTGATTGTTGTGCATTCCAGTAATATGTATAAGGTGGTGTTCCACCAGTTGCTGTTATTAAAAGTGTTGCAGATTGACCATAACAAATAGTATGGCTTGGCGTTACAGAAATTACAAGTTCATTTGGTTCTGTTATGGTTGTACCTATTGTTGTTGAACAACCATTTGCATCAGTTATTGTAACAGAATAAAAACCAGCTGGCAAATTTATTAAGTCTTCGATATTCGCACCGTTATTCCAGTTATAATGATAAGGAGGTGTACCTCCGTTTACTGTCAGATTTATTGCTCCAGTGTTTTGGCCATGACATAAAATATTATTAGTAGTTATAGATGTTGTCATACCAGCTGGATTAATTACTTGAACAGAAGTTGGTGGAGAGGTACAACCATTTTCTGAAACTGTTAAACTTATTGTATATGTTCCAGGTGTATTCCAAGTAACAACATGTGGACCTATGCCTGTTCCAGGGATAGCATTACCTCCACTCCAGTTCCAATTAAATGTTGCATTAGAACTTGCGTTACCTGTGTAAGTGATAGTTGAGCTTCCATTAGCACATTGTATCGTTGTAGCAGTAAAGCTACTTGTAGGAGTTTGTAAGAAATTAATTAATACAGTATCAGAAGCAGAACAACCGCCATTATTTTCTGTCCAAATAAAAGTATAAAGTCCAAATGACGATACCGTAACAGTTGTTTGAGGATTTGTATTGTTGTTAAAGTTTATTGCACCGGGTCCATATCCTGTCCACGAACCTGTTTGTGTAGAAGGAATAGCATTTAAATTATATGTTAGTCCGCATATTGAGTCGTCTATTCCAGCATTTGGGTTAGGTAAAGGAACTACTTGAACATTTACAGAAGCTGTACCCGTACAACCAGAATTATTTGTAACTGTTACAGAATAATTTCCAGGTGTGTTTACATTTATAGTTTGCGATTGAGCGTTATTATTCCATAAATAAGTTTGGTAACCAGGTCCTGCGTCGAGAATAGTTGAACTACCGGCACAAATAGTTGTGTTTCCGGTAATTATCGGTGTAGGATTTTGTGATACTGAAACAGTAACTTGTGCTGTACCAGTGCAACCACCTGCATCCGAAACAGTTACAGAATAGTTACCTGCTTGTGTTACAGTTATAGTTTGTGTTGTCTGTCCGTTGCTCCAGTTGTAAGAAGCATACCCAGGTCCTGCATCAAGTATAGTTGAATTACCAGAACATATAGCTAAGATGCCCGATATTGTTGGTGATAAATTAGAAGCCTGCGAAACAAGAACAGATGCTGTGCCAGTACAACCATTGCTGTTGGTTACTGTTACCGAATAAGGTCCGGCAGTCGATACAGTTATAGTTTGTGTTGTTTGTCCATTACTCCATAAATAAGAACTATAGCCACTGCCAGCGTCGAGTGTAGTGGAGCTACCCGCACAAAATGTTGTTGATCCCGAAATTGTTGGAGTAGGATTTGGGCTACCTGCATTTACTGTGTACGAAGCTGTTGCTGTGCATGTTGCATTTGTGGCATCTGTTACAGTTACGTTGTATGTACCAGGTGATAAGTTGTTAATGTCTTGTGTATTTGCAGTAAAATTATTCGGTCCAGTCCAATTGTAATTATATGTGCTATTGCCTGTCACAGTAATATCGATAGCTCCGTTGTTCAAACCAGCACATGTTTCGTTAGTAACATTTCCTTGGATAGTTGGATTAGTACAACCACTACATGGTGGTATTTGAGATAAGCTGTTAAAAGTAAGAGTATTGGTGCCATCGGTAACTTGTAATGGCCAAGAAGAAGGGTATGCGGCATTGTTGCCTGTTGCGTATGTTGTCCATACTGTTAAATTGCAGATAGGTACTGTGCAAACTCCGAATAACCATTGTCCTCCACATTGTTGGCATTGTGTTTGATTTTGTGGTTGTATTATTTGTGTTTGTTGAACTTGCCATTGTAATATTCCTGCTCCGCCACTACCTTGTAACGAAGTTCCATTATTGCATACACTAATTGGTTGTGAGCAATCAATTACAGTGATAATAATCGAATCGCTTCCACAAGGAAGTGTGTAGTGTATTGTATGATTTCCTGGTCCAGCTACAGATGGGTCGAAAGTGCCAGTAGTGCTATTCGTTATTCCTGTCCCACTCCAAGTGCCACCTGAAGTACCTCCTATTAGGTTTATAGGTTGATCTGTAGTACACATCAAATCTACAGGACAAATATTTGCATCGCAACATTGCATAACATATTTCGGACAGGCATTTAAGTTAACAGATTGAACATATCCTACTCTGTTATTATTGCCGCTTTGACCAGTTGTACCACATAAAATAACATCACCATTTGTACCTATTGCAATATCAGAAACTCTGAAGTTTGTATTCGACGAAGCAAGTTGATTTAAGTTTGCATCGTATTTTATTATTCTATCTTTAGATCCTATGTACACATTTCCACATGTGTCTATGTCGATACCATTATTATCAGGTGCATTAAAGCCAGCTGTTGATTGTGTGCCTCCCCCTGGTATATTTGCAGAAGTTATAACTGAACCATTTACTAATGATCTTTTATCTACTTTTACTCCGTTTTGAGTGTATACAAAGTTTTTATTTGCTTTTATTGCCATATTTGCTCCGTTACCGTTTTCTGGTCTAAAATTTTCGCTTTTATAACCGAATTTGTATGTATGATTTATTGCAAATAATGGCTCATCGTTAGGACATTGTGAAAAATTTTGAGTTATTGCACCGATGGTGTCTAATGTTAAGTAATAGTATTTAGCATTGTAAGCAGCCGACATCGATCGAACTTCTTCAATATCGTTAACCAATCCTAATGCACCGGGTCTATTAACTCCAACTTGAACTATACTTATTACATTTCCGTTATTTGGATTAATGTCAAATAATACTCCATAACCAACAGGCGATGGGAAACCAACTAATCGTGTTCCGCCAACAATAAGTTTTGTTTGGTCGCAATTGAAAGCTATTGCCCAGTATTCATCCATCATTCCTCCGTTCTGATGATAAAGCATTGTGCCACTTGGGTTAATCTTTTCTATCTCAGCAGTAGATCCTGCTGTAATGTAACTATTACCATTATTATCGGTTGCAAGAGTACCTAACCAATACGAAGAAGTATCCCATGTGGTTGTGTAGGTCCATTGTAAAGTACCACTTGTATTGTATTTTTTTAGTTTTTGTGGACTTAACATGCCATCGCCAATTATATAAGCATTTCCAGCAGCATCTGTTTCGCATTCCCATACTCCGTTCGATGAATTTGAAAAGGGAGTTTGTGTCCACGGGTCAATTACTATAGGTTTAGATGTGTTCATGTTCTTGATTTTGAATGAAATAATGTTGTCTTTAATAAAGTAAGATGAAGTTATATATTTGTTATTTTCGTTTAAATAAAAAGTTTTTGGTGAATGTTCTATAATATTTCCAAATTTTGTTTTTACTAATACTTTACCATCAATTGTTTTTCTTATGGGATGAGAATATTTTAGTTTTACGTTTTCAATATTTCCACCAGGGTAAACATAAATTGAGTATTTTATACCTCCTTCAGGATGGAATTCATAAACAACATCAATATTAGGATAAAGGTTTTTAAAAGTAATTTTTTCGTACGAAGGAATATAATTTATATTCGTTAATTTGCCATTTATCTTAAAGGTATAACTATGATAATAAGATGTAGTTTTTTCTGGAATTATTTCTACATTAGGATTTGCATTTAGCCATTCTGCAATAACATATTCTTCGGTAATTGAATTTCTAAATTCTTCTATTTCGTGTTTGCGATATTCCTCAGCTGTCATGTTTTTCTTTTTTTCAAGTTCGTTTTTTTCCTTTTCTTCTTCATTTTCTTTCTTGTAATCAGCTAATCTTATAATTAGTTTATTTTTAGTAAGAAAAAAGGCTTCTTTACTGCCTTCGTAGCCAAATTGAATCTTTGTTTTATCAGGAATTTTATATAAAGCTTCAAATTGGCCTTTGTTTTCTATAAATGCTTTTTCTTGACCCCAACGGATAGTCCAATTTATTCTTTGAGCAAATGCATTAATTGTAACTATTGTCAAAATTGTTATAATAATCCTTTTCATATGTTTTATCTTATTATGTTAATTACACCTACTTCTTCATGAATGTTGTTAAAATTATCTGTAAAAACGCATCTCCATGTATATGTTCCGACAGGAGCAATTTCGTTTCCTTTAACTCTTCCGTCCCAATATTCGCTTCTTTCAAGATCTTTGTAGTATTTATTTGTTTTCCAAATAATTTCGCCCCATCGGTCATATATTTCTAATAGGAAGTTTTCTTCTTTTATTCCATGGGCAAATATACAGAAAAAATCATTTTTTTTATCACCATCGGGGCTAAATGCAGTAGGAGCATAAAAAGTATATTGCTCTAATATTTTAATTATTGCAGTAGCAGTATCTTTACATCCTTTTAGTGAAGTGCTAATTAGTTTAACTTCATATTCTCCTTTAGCAGGGAATTTATGTTCGGGATTAATAAGACTGGAAGAATCGCCATCGCCAAAGCTCCAAATATATTCAATAGCATTAGTTGACAAATTGTTAAAGTTAATAATAGGTTTTATTTCAGTAGCAATTTCTGGAGTCCAGGTAAAGTATGATGTTGGCTTAGGCCAAACTTCAATCATTTGGTGTATTGTTTTTGAGTTTTTACAACCTTCTGCAGATGTTACTGTTAAGGTTACATCAAATTTCCCAGGGGTTGTGTATGTGTGAACTGGATTTTTGGCAAGCGAAAGATTGGTCATATCTCCAAAATTCCATTCGTATGTTTGACCATTATTAGGCGACGATTCTACAAAATGAACAGTTAAGGGAACACATCCTTTTAAAGTGTCGGCAAAGAAATTAATTGGTGGTAAAGGATAAACATTTATATAAACGCTAGAAGTATCGAAAGAACCGCAAACATCTTCGGCTTGAACCGTGTAATAGCCACTTTCGGTAGGATAAATTAAAATAGGTGGTGTTACAACTTGGCCGAGGTGGTTATGCACAATATAAGGTTGTCCAACTCCACCTGTAATAACTGGTGTAAGTAAAACAGGGTCGCCTGGGCAAACATTAGTTGTGTTTGCTAAAAGAGTTAGTTGTAAAGGTGGGGCAACATAAATAGTTGTATTTAAAACAGGGCTTGTACATCCGTTAGCATCTACTACGTAAGCAGAGTATGATGTTGTTGTTTGAGGAAAAACTACAACTGATGAGCTTGACGATTGTTGGTCAAAAAAATATTGATAAGGAGGAGTACCACCTACTGCTGTAATAGATATGTAGGCAGGTTGTTCAAAGCATATGTATTGATTTGGGGTTATAGAGGCTATCAACGCGGGAGGTTGTGTTAAGGTACTTCCTATGTTTTTTGTACAGCCGTTTGCATCGGTTACTGTTACTGTGTATATTCCTTGAGGTAAATTGTTTATGTTTTGACTTGTACTGCCATTATTCCATGCAAATGTATAAGGCGGTGTACCACCATTTACCGTTAGATTTATGCTTCCATTAGAATCGCCGTAGCATAATGGGTTTGTAGAAGTGGTTTGCAAACTTAATGGCGGTGGGTTATATATTGTTATTGTAGTAGGTTCAGATGTACACCCGTTTTCTGTGACTGTTAAGGTGATTTCTATATTTCCACTTTGTGACCAGCTTACTTGATGTGGCCCAGGACCTGAACCTGGAAATACTGTGCCATTATTCCAATTCCATGTGAAAGTTGCATTACTTGATGCATCGCCTGTATATTGGACAATGCTATTATTTCCATAACATAATATTTGAGTTGCAGTGAAGGTACTTGTCGGTAAAGGTATTACTGTAAGAGTTACATTAGCTGTAGCAGTACAACCAGCAGCATCGGTTCCTGTTACATAATAAGTTGTAGTAGTTGGTGGATTAACTTGAATGTTGTTCCCTTGACCAATATTCCAATTATAATTTATTGCACCTGTTGCAATAAGAGTTGATGTTTGACCAAAACATATTGTTGATGGATTAGCAATTGCAGATACTACTAATTGCGGTGGTTCAGATATATTTATTGTTCTAATAGTTGAACAACCATTTGCATCTGTAATTGTAACAACATATGTACCTGCCGAAAGGTTATTAATTGAAGTTTGGTTTTGACCATTATTCCAGCTAACATTGTATGGTGGTGTGCTCCCTGAAATAGAAATAGTTATGCTTCCGTCGTTACCACCATAGCACGTTACATCAACTTTATTAATGTTAATTTGAAATGAATCAGGTTCTGTGATATTAACACTAGAAATATTAGTGCAATTATTTGCATCGCTTATTGTTAAATAATATGTTCCTGGTGATAAGTTGTTTATGCTTTGAGTGTTTTGGCCATTAGACCATGAATACGTGTAAGGTGGTGAACCACCAGAAATGCTAACTGTTGCACTTCCATTGTTGTATCCATAACAGGTAGAATTTGATGAATTTATCTGAACAGAAGGTAAATTAACAGTAATAGGTTTAGTTATACTTTGTTGGCAGTTTCCATTCGAAATAGTTAGTGTTACGTTATATGTACCTTGGATAGTGTATGTATGAGAAGGATTTTGAATATTAGATGTTGTTCCATCTCCAAAATCGTATAACCAACTTGTTATGTTACCCATATTTATTGTTGAAAGATCAGTAAAATTAACTGTTAGGCAATTTGTTGAATAATTAAAATCGGGATTAAGTTCAATTATTTCAATAGGGAAAACATACCAGAAGCCACACAAACCTGTAGAAGTTGAAGAATTAATAAAAACACTAATGCTACTATCAGCATAATTTTGTGGGTTTATAGTAATAGTTGGTGTTGTCTCTCCCGTTGACCATGTAAATGTCATTCCTGGATCGATATTTGGTACAGTTAAATTTGCTGAAGTAACATTATTGCAAAAATAATTTGGTTGAGTTAAAAGTGTTGAAGGGCAGATAAAATCAATATATCCGTATCCAAAATGTCCACCTAGTGCACAATCGGCACTTGTGACAACAATTGTTAATGTTTGTCCTATGTAAGAGCTAAGATTTATTCCTACAGTTGTCCAAGGTTTATACCATACACCATTACCCGCATAATGAAAACCCGGAATACTTCCACCTGCTACGTATTGCTGATAGCTACATGGGATTATTTGGCCATTTCCATCGTACATTTTTAATTCAAAATAAGGTTGTTCTGCCCATGTGTGTCCAGGGTCTTCAAATACTACTGCATATTTATAAATGAAATTTGTGTCTTGTGGTCCAACAACAAAGGAAAATATAAGTTGCTCAGCTTGTGCACCATTATTATTATTTCCTAAACGAACAGAAAAATTACCCCCACCAGGTGCAAGTTTTGGAAAATTTCCGTAAGGATCATTTCCACCCGTTTCAATAGTATGACGATTAGCAACTGGACCTGTTGTTGTCCATCCGCCTGCTGGGTAACCATTATTTTCACCTGTCTGACAAGTCCAATTGCTAAAATTGCCGTTTTCAAAATCTAAATTTGAGCATAAGCTCGATTTTAACGATTTTAATGAGCTTGAATTCAAATTTTTATGCCTATATTCAGTAATATACTTATGTAACCAATTATCGGCTAATGTGTCTTCTCTATAACGAGCAATAATAAAGGCTTCAACATTATTGTCTTTTGAAGAGAATTTATTCAAAAACTTTAAAGTTGTATCGTCTTTGGGCCTTTTATGAATATGTTCTGATTTAATTGTATTTTGGCTTATTAATGAAATACTTGATAATAAAAGAATTAATATTATTAATTTCATTAATTTCATTTTTAACTTCACTTCATAACCTTATGACGAAAAATCGTTTTTTTGGTTGCCTAATTTAATTTAGATTATAAAAAATTCAAAAAAATTTTTATATTTTTAACTTATAGCTTAATTTTGTTTTGAAAAAATTAAACATGTTTTTTAGACTTATATTGATATTACTGACTTTAATGCTTGAAATTCGATGCAATGCTCAGATTTTTACAAAAATAAATCTTAAAAACCATTTTAACAATGCAAGAAGAAATATATTACTTGGTAACTACTTAAAAGCTATTAATTACTTAGATTATTTATTAAAGAGAGATTCCTTGAATGCCAATTATAATTATATAATGGGTTTATGTTATTATCATTTGCCTTTGAAAAAGCCTATTGCATTAAAGTTTTTTTTAAAAGCTATGAATAATATTTCTACTGATTATAAAGATTTGTCTTTTAAAGAAAAAACTGCACCTACAAGAACATATAAGTATATTGCCGATGTATATCATTATATGTATAATTTTGACAAAGCCGAAAATTTTTATGCAAAATACATGGAATATTTATCGCCAAATAGCAAAGAATATAATGAAGCAAGTAGGATGATTGAAATATGCAGAAATGCTAAAAAATTGATAAATGATTCAATTGAAGTTTCAATTGAAAATCTTGGACCTGTGATTAATAGTGAATACGACGATCATTCTCCTTGCTTATCACCTGATGAAAATACATTAATTTTTACATCTCGAAGAAAAGGTAGTACAGGTGGAAATTTAACAGACGATGGTCGTTTTTTTGAAGATATATACATTTCTGTCAAAGAAGGAGATAAATGGGGAACACCACAGAAAATAAGTCCTTTGATTAATACAGAATATCATGAAGCAAGTATTTGCTTATCGCCTGATGGAACTGAACTTTATATTTATAAAGATGATTATGGTGTAGGGAATATATATGTTTCTTATAAAGATGAAAATAACAATTGGACTAAGCCCGAAAAACTTGAACCTCAAATAAGTTCTTCTGCTAATGAAACACATGCAACAATATCTGCCGATAATAATATGATAATTTTTTCCAGTGATAGAGCAGGTGGTTTTGGTGGAAAAGACTTGTATTATTCTCTTAAACTGCCCAATGGCAATTGGGGTATTCCACGAAATCTTGGTCCTAATATTAATACACCTTACGACGAAGATGGCCCTTTTTTAATGCCTGACGGTTCAACTCTTTATTTTTCTTCGAAAGGGCATAATACAATAGGTGGATACGATTTATTTGTTTCAGAATTGCAAGAAGATGGAACATGGGGACCACCAAAAAATCTTGGATATCCAATAAATACTACAGATGACGAAGTTTATTTTTATGTTTCAGCCGACGAAAAAAGAGCATATTTTTCCTCAATTAGAGAAGACAGCTACGGAGGTAAGGATATTTATGTTATGAACCTACTAACATTACCAGAAAAATCTTCTGCTGTTGTAAAAGGTAAAATTTTCGTTAAGGGACAAGAAGATACTCCAGTAAAAGATATAATTATAAAAGTATACGACTCAAAAACCAATAAGCTTATTGGGCAATATAAACCAAATAAAGAAACAGGTTATTATGTGATGATCTTAAGACAGAATAAAGAATATTTAATTAAGTGCGAGAATAAAGAATGTGAATTTGAACCACAAACTTTTTTTGTCCCAGAACACTCATCATTATATGAACTAGAACATCCTTTAATAATAGAACCTTTGAGTAAAATAATTTTTAAAGAATAAAAAAATATACTATGAGTAGTTTTTTAAATACATCGGTTGGAAAAAAGATGATAATGAGCATTAGTGGTTTATTTTTAATTGTATTCCTTATAGTGCATTTAAGTCTAAACTTTTTAACAGTTTTGGATAATACCGGCGAGCTTTTTAATAAAGCTGCAATGTTCATGGAAACAAATTTTCTAGTTTCTATAATGGAATATGTTTTGGCACTGGGATTCATAGTTCATATTTTTTACGGAACTTTATTAACGATTAAAAACCAAAAAACACGACCTATTCCTTATGCCGTATCAACAAAAACAGATATTTCTTGGTCTTCAAAAAATATGTGGATAACAGGAGCATTGATTTTAGGCTTTTTATTGCTTCACCTTTATAACTACTTTTATAAATTTAAATTTACAGATATAATCGAAAGTGGGCAAATGACTAAATATGATTTAGTAATCGGATTATTTAGTTATTCAAACTGGATATATACATTGTTATATATTACTTGGTTTATAATTCTTGGTTTACATTTAAATCATTCATTTCAATCTGCTTTTCAAACAATAGGTTTAAATAATCAAAAATGGTTAAAGAGACTTAAGTTTATAAGTACATTATATGCAATATTTATTTCGAGCGGTTTTAGCTTTATTGCTTTGTATTTTTTCATTAAATCATTGTTAAATTAGCAAAATTAACTGATATATGATAGAATTAAATAGCAAAATTCCAGAAGGAAGTATAGATAAAAAATGGTCAAATTTTAAATCTACTTGCAAGTTAGTTAGTCCGGCAAATAAAACTAAACTTGATATTATTGTTGTAGGAACAGGATTAGCTGGTGCTTCAGCTGCAGCAGCATTAGGTGAATTGGGTTACAACGTAAAGGTTTTTTGTTACCAAGATAGCCCCAGAAGAGCTCATAGCATAGCTGCGCAAGGTGGAATTAATGCAGCAAAAAATTATCAGAATGATGGAGATAGCATTTATCGTTTGTTTTTGGATACTTTAAAAGGCGGTGATTTTCGTTCACGTGAAGCAAATGTATATCGGCTTGCAGAAATAAGTGGACAAATCATTGACCATTGCGTTGCTCAAGGTATTCCTTTTGCACGAGATTATGCAGGTTACCTAGATAATCGATCTTTTGGTGGAGCACAAGTTTCCAGAACCTTTTATGCTCGCGGACAAACAGGACAACAATTATTGCTCGGAGCTTATGCTTCACTTAATAGACAAATTAAAGAAGGGAAAGTCACCTTATATACACGAAGGGATGTATTAAATATAGTAATAGTAAATGGTAGAGCAAGAGGTATAATTGCCCGTAATCTTGTAACAGGTGAAATAGAAAGATATTCTGCTCATGCAGTTGTTCTGGCAACAGGTGGCTATGGAAATGTTTTCTATTTATCTACGAATGCAAAAGGATCAAATGCTACTGTTATTTGGCAAGCTTACAAAAAAGGTGCTTTCTTTGCAAATCCTTGTTTTACTCAGATTCACCCAACTTGTATACCAGTTCACGGCGATTATCAATCTAAACTAACATTAATGAGCGAAAGCTTAAGAAACGACGGAAGAATATGGGTTCCTAAAAAATTAGAAGACGCAAAAAAATTACAAAGAGGAGAAATAACCGCCAATCAAATACCTGATGAAGATAGAGATTACTATCTCGAAAGAAGATACCCTGCTTTTGGTAATTTAGTCCCACGTGATATAGCTTCGAGAGCGGCAAAGGAAAGATGTGACGCAGGTTATGGTGTTAATAACACTGGTTTAGCTGTTTTCTTAGATTTTTCGGATGCTATAAAAAAGCACGGCAAGGAAGTTATAGAAAAGAAATACGGCAATTTATTCCAAATGTATGAAAAAATTACAAACCAAAATCCTTACGAAACACCAATGATGATATATCCTGCGGTTCACTATACAATGGGTGGATTGTGGGTAGATTACCATTTAATGACCACTATTCCTGGCTTATTTGCTATTGGAGAATGTAATTTTAGCGATCACGGTGCAAATCGCCTCGGAGCATCTGCTTTAATGCAAGGCTTAGCCGACGGATATTTCATTTTGCCCTATACAATTGGCAATTATCTTGCCGATATGGTAAAAGAACCAAGAATTGATACAAAAACACAAGAATTTGACCAAGCTGCTTCGGAAGTAGAACAAAGAATAGAAAAACTTATGTCTGTTAACGGACACGAACCTGTCGATTATTTCCACAAAAAATTAGGTAAAATAATGTGGGATAATGTTGGAATGAGTCGAAACGAAAAAGGATTAATTGATGCAGTAAAAATAATAAAAGAAATAAAAGAAGAATTTTGGAAAAATGTAAAAATACCAGGGAAAACAAATGAATATAACGCAGAACTTGAAAAAGCTGGTCGTGTAGCCGATTTCATCGAATTAGGTGAATTAATAGCAATAGATGCTTTGCATCGTAAAGAGTCTTGTGGTGGACATTTCAGAGAAGAGAGCCAAACAGAAGATGGAGAGGCAAAACGCAATGATGAAGAATTCGCATATGTAGCTGCATGGGAATTTAAAGGCGATGATAAAGAACCTGTTTTGCATAAGGAAAATTTAATCTTCAATGAAGTAAAATTAGTTCAACGTAATTATAAATAAATCTGATAAGCTATGAATTTTACATTAAAAATATGGCGTCAGGCTAATCCAACTGATAAAGGGCGTTTTGAAACATATTACATAGAGAATATTAGCCCTGATGCTTCCTTTTTAGAAATGCTTGATATTTTGAACGATAAATTAATCCGTGAAGGAAAGGATCCTGTAGCTTTTGACCATGATTGTAGAGAAGGTATATGTGGTTGTTGTGGCTTATATATTAATGGTAGGCCTCATGGTCCGGATGAAGATGTTACGACCTGTCAATTGCATATGCGAAAATTTAAAGACGGAGATACAATTGTAATTGAGCCATGGAGAGCAGCAGCATTCCCTGTTATAAAAGATTTAATAGTAGATAGAAGTGCTTTTGATAAAATATTGCAAGAAGGAGGTTATATATCGGTAAATGTTGGTTCTGCACCAGATGCTAATAGTATACCTATACCTCCAGAGGTAGCAGAAGAGGCTTTTGATGCAGCTGCCTGCATAGGATGTGGTGCATGTGTAGCAGCTTGTAAAAATTCGTCGGCAATGCTTTTTGTTGCAGCAAAAGTTTCGCATCTTGCTTTATTACCACAAGGTAGAATAGAAGCAGCCAAACGAGTTAAAGCAATGATTGCTAAAATGGACGAATTAGGTTTCGGTAGTTGCACAAATACAGGTGCCTGCGAAGCTGAGTGCCCTAAAAATATTTCAATTGCTCATATAGCTCGTTTAAACCGTGAATTTTTATCCGCTAAACTTAAAGAATAGCTTAAATTTTGCAGTTATAATTTAATAAAAAAAAATTTACAAGCTTACATTTCAATAAATTCAAAAGGAACCTTTAGAAGCTTTGAAAATCTAACACCCGATGCATACATGTCTGTATCGTCTTTAAGGTAATGCCAACGAATGAGCACCTCATTGTTTTGTGCTATTTCCTGCAAAATAAGCAGGATTTTAGCCAATTGCTTTGCCGAAGCTGTGTTAAAATATTCTAATTTAAAATTAAATATTGTTTTAGGAAGAGGAATTTTTTTATATTCGTTTAACCAGTTTAAAATTGGTTCGTAAAAAGCTATTGCATTTTCTGGTAAAGAACGATGACCAATTTCAAAAATGCCATTTTCTTTATCTAATATTACCGATGGCGTATCCTCTTGCTGTTGTATTTTAATTGCTTCTAACATATTATTCAACTGCTATTAAACTTTGTAAACTTAAAAATGAATAATTATTATTTATCGGTAAAATATCATAATATATTGGATGTCCACTCTTTAGTCTTATATCTATCATTCCAAGACCCGTTTTTTTAGAATTCGCACCTTCAAAGTTAAACAAACTATCGTTATAATATTCATCTATTTCTTCTTTTGTTAATGAATTTACTTTATCAATCTTTTTATTTAATGATACAAGTTGTTCATTATCAATAAAATTACCTGTCAGGATTCTATAATAATTATTAGAAAAGCCAAGAAGAAAAATACCAGGAACTAAATTTTTTTCATAATTTTCTGGAATATAGCCGTGTTTGATTATGTTTTGTAGCATTTCAACTACAACATAAAATACTTTTTTCTTGTAAATAGCAGTTCCAACCATTTGTCCTTCAAGAGAATTGAGTAAGGTTAATAAACTTTCTTGATTGAACGGTCCGTTATTAATTATAGAAATATTTTCTCTATTCAATATTTCATGAATTCTTTCTACAAAATGAAATTCATCTATTCCTAAGTTTGTTTTTGGTATGTCGTCTTCTAAAACAGGGACAGTGCATAAATAAAAATAAGAAACATCATTACTTAAAGGAACAAATTTATAAATAAGCTTATTTCCTGCTTTTCTAGCAATATCAATTAA
>Ga0272449_1002148_pt1 | contig 18777 bp, 21 predicted proteins | sample YNPCB0241_FD_198679 | JGI IMG/M metagenome (GOLD analysis project Ga0272449, IMG submission 198679) | Hot spring sediment microbial communities from Yellowstone National Park, WY, United States - YNP-CB-024-1 | ecosystem: Environmental > Aquatic > Thermal springs > Hot (42-90C) > Sediment... | reverse complement strand
GAACAAACCAAATGCTTCGAGTAATTCGTTTTCCTTTTCATAATTATACTATTGTAACCTGTAGTTCATATCAAGGAGAGGTAAAGAAAGGGTTTTTGTCACACTGGATTTATTTTGTCTACAAAAAAGGTGGGTGTGGTGAACATGCATCTCTTAAAGAGTTTACTGTAAAAACGGTTGATGGTAAGTCAAAAAGAATTGTGATGTGCGTTTGGGGGTTAACTGGTACTGGAAAATCAACACATGGTATGTATGTCTTTGGTGAGCACAATAAGCATTTGTTTGTTCAGCAATTTGGAATAGATCCGACTGAATATGTATCAGACCAAGTAATAAGAAATGATGACATCGTGGCAATATTTGAGGATCGAGTATATGGCTCAGAAAAGGGCTCTTGGACCAAAACTGAAGACGTAAATGAACTTCAGCTTCCTATTTGGCGCGCTGCAATGTCACCTAACGCTTTGCATGAAAATACAGAATTTGGACCTGATGGAAATCCAAGCTTGGAAGGAAAACTTTTCCAGTATTATGGGGCACAAAATCGAAATGCTAGGAGCGTATTCAATTTAGAAGATACTGGTTATTTTGATGGCCAAATAGATTCAAGTGGCCCATTAAATATGGCAGTTTTTATAAGTCCAGGAAATTTTTGTGACTATGCTTGGGTTAAGATAGAAGATTTGGCTTTTGCCGCTAAAGTGTTGGCAGATGGTAGAACCGTTGGCCATCCTGCCCAGTCTCTGGCTGTAGTTGGTAAAGAATTATACGAATCTAGATATTGTTTACCTTTTACTATTGGCATTGGTAACGCTGCGCATGTGGTTAGATTCTATAATATATTGAAGAAGAGAAAAGAGAAAGGTAGTCCGATTGATCTATACTTGCTAACTACTGTTGGTAAAATAGGTGCAGAATATGAGTGGGTCGAAGAAAAACTTGGTGATAAGAGTTACATGATGCCTAAATCAAAACTTAAAACAGGATCTAATGGTATTCCTAAGCCTGTTGGTGGTACGAGCCCAACAATAGAAGAAACAGAGTTATTCCTACTTCAAGCTGCTAGGGGGGCTGTTGAATATGAGCCTCATCCTATATGGGATGGAAAAGTGCTTGTATCGACTAAAGTTGAAGGTATTCCAAAAGAGAGGCTTAGAGATCTGAATCCTTTCACTTACCGTACCATGGAAGAAATGAAAGAGCTCATAAAAGCTCAAATAATTAAAAGTAAATACTACCTGAGTATTCAGTGCCCTGGCTTACCAGAAGAAATTCTCAATGCAATGGATTTTTGAAGAATTTAAGGAGAACGTTGGACAAATGTCTCGCATTCTTCCTATAATAGTCCTCCCAATTTCCAATCTTATAGTGAACTCATATCAAGAGCACATTTTTCTTCAGCATGCTATGATAAGTACGGGTTTAGAACCTTTTGATCCTTAGTCTAGCCTAGTTATATTAATTATTGAGGTGTTCCTCTTAATTTTAATCCGTGTATTAAGTTTCATTTTTAAACTTGAAGGCTATATGTTATGGAGTTGAACCTTTTATATTTGGCTGATTTCTCCTATACTTTATTTACTGCCTTCTATTGAGTAATGTTTTAAATATATAAGTCAGAAAGCGTTGTATAAAGCTAAAGAGTCTGAAGCATTCTTCTATTCATATTATCGTCTCGCTTTTATAGAGATCTAATAACTGGCATGATCATAGGTTTGAAAAGGACTAAAATAATAACTAACCAAACATTATTATCTTAGAATGTAGATAATGATGGTAAGCTTTGAATATGGGAATAAGGGTAAAGCCGAAGACACCCACTGATCTGCTCTTTGAAGAAATCAAGGTTAATAGGAACAATGCACCTCGCTATATTTTAAATGGGCTGGAGGTTGATATTTGGGACGAGCCATACATATCTTTTCACTCAAAATCCCCAGTAGACTATATCAGGGATAAGATATTAGAATTTGAAAAGAAAGGCGAAGATCCTTTTCCAGATGTAATCGGTAAGAAAAGAGAAAAAGAACTGATAAAGAGTGCTTTGCTTTCTGGCTCTTCAATACTATTTAAGGGGAAAAAAGGTTATGGTAAGACGACTTTTTCAAAATCCATAGCAAAGCTTCTTCCAGATAAAATACTAGCTATAAAAGACTGTAAGATTCATGATGATCCCACATATCCTTCTTGCTTCTCTTGCAAGGAAAAGATCATTGAGCATGATAAGGTTGAGATTACATGGGTTCCAAGGATATGGGTAAGAATTCCAGGAGATCCTATGCTCACTACAAGGCAGCTGATAGGTGGCATCTCTATTCAAAAGATTAGGGATGGTTACGATCTCGATCATCCAGAGGTATTCATACCTGGAAGGGCTCTTAAAGCCCATAGAGGAGTTGGATATTACGATGAGCTTGGAGCGATACCCTCGTCTCTTCAAACATTACTTCATGAACTTTTTGAGGAAAAGCAAGTAACAACCACAGAAGGGGATATAGTTCCATTCAGGCTTGATACAGTTATATTGGCTGCAACAAATCCTGCAAACTATAGAGGCACAAGCCCCATAAAAGAACCACTCTTAGACAGAATGGAAGAAATAGAGATAGGCCCCCCTGAAACCTTAGAAGAAGAAATAGAAATAGGAAAAAGAAACATGTATTTGGTAAAAGTGAAAGGATTAGAGCCAGGCATTCCCGATTGGCATCTAAGAATACTGGCTAAAATCGTTAGATACGCTAGAGATAAGGAGATGCGTGATATAGCAAGTAAGATAGATACAGAACCATCTTGCAGAGCTACAATAAAGCTCTTTGATCATATAAAATCCGTAGCCATTAGGAATGGGAGAGAGATTCCTTTGCTATCAGATTATGGAGATTCTTACGATACCGTAAAGCTGGCACTTATGGGCAGAATTGAACTTGTATATGGTGTGAAGGAGACAAAAGAAGAAATAATAAGAAGGCTTGTCGAGTTATCTTTAAATGATGTTTGCAGAGATGTTTACCAAAAAATTCCAGAAGATAGGTTTGAGGAATTTTATGAGGAATTAAGAAAGATTGGAGAGCCGTTGAATGGACAAAGCTACTTAAAAATAGATCAAAATTTAGTCCCAAAATTAAGAACGAATAAAGAGGTCAGTTCAGTCGTAGAAAGGCTCTTAGAAAACAAAAAGCATAGTGATGAGCTCTATCTCTCTGCTTTTGAAATCATCTTAGAATCTATGGCTAGGTGTATGAACACCCCTGAAAGAAAGTATGTTGAAAGAAAAGATCATGGTTACATTATAAGTGACCTAATATGAAGCCAAAATGTAAAATATGTGGGAAAGATGATAAAGGACTTTCATCCATTCTTGGAAAGGACTTTGTAGACGATCTAGTTTATGGTCTGTTCAATCCTGAGAGTTTACCCTCCGAAGAAGAACAGAAAATAGACATAGAAAATCTCATTCAGAATCACTTGAGTGAAACAGAAGAGGGTAGTGAAGAGCATGATGATTATTTAATAAGCTTAACAAGCCGTTGCTTAGAGGATTATTATAAAAAAGTCATAAGACTGAAGAGGGCAAAAGAGAAGGCATGGAAAGATATAGTCGAAAAGTTAGAAAAAGGAGAGCTGAAACCCTCCAATCTACCTTTAAAGCAAATGATAGAAATACTCCCAGAGATATTGGCAGAAGAGCTTAGAAAGGAGAATTTACTCGAACTAGTATCAGAGAGGCATCCTTTTAGTGGCCTTTATGATCGCTATTATGTGTTCACTCCAGAAGGTCAGAAGATAATAGCCCAAAAAGTGCTCGAAGAAGCCTTTATGAATCTAGAGAAATATGGTATAGGTCTTCATGAGATAAATGAAACAGGAACTGGCACCTATCCATCCTACATAATACGAGAGTATGATGAATTTCTGCATTCTTATGATAATTTGGACATTCAAGAGACATTAGTCTCAACAGCTTCTAGGGATCCAGTGAACATGAAAATTCTTGAGAGTGACCTTAGAGCCAGAATTCCTCTGGATAAAGCCAAGTCATCAAACGCTATTTTAATAGATAAGTCAAGCTCAATGTATGGGCGTAAGATCAAAGGTGCTATAATGGCAGCATTAGGACTAAAAGAGCTTTTAGAGATGAATTATAAAGAAGATGCTCTTCACATAATTGCTTTTGATTATAAGCCTTATTTAATATCCCCTAACGAGATTATACAGTTAAGGGCCAATGGCTCAACAGATATTGGGTATGCATTAGATTTTGCTAGGAAGATTTTGGCAAAAGAGGATGGTAACAAAAACATCTTCCTAATAACAGACAGCGAACCAACGATCTCTTACTATCCATGGCAAACACCACTACAAAGTGCTTTGAGGGCTTCTTATTTAGCTGGGAGAGAGGGCATAAGGATGAACATAATGATGTTAGATAATAATCTTATATTAAGAGATATATGTGATGAGATGGCAAGGATGAATGGGAATTCCACTGTTACTTTTATCGATGATCCATTGAACCTTAAAGAGTTTGTTATAAAGTCTTTTATAGATCATAAGAGAAAATTAAGAATGTATCAGTGAAGGTATCCTTAAGGCTAAAAAAGCTGATTAGAATTTATCGTTTTAGTGTCAGCGATAAAGGTTATCACATTGCTTATGACAATGGGATTTTGTGCCGTCTCAAAAAGGGATACTGTTCAAATAATCTCCCTGATTTCTCATATATTGTAGATAGACTTGGTGCTCAAAATCATTTGAACAGTATCCAAAAAGGATTAGAAAATGATTTAGAATAAGTAAAAAGGGTTTGAAATATGAGAACAGAGTTAGAGGCTGCCCTTGATGGCATAATCACGCAAGGAATGGAAATGGTAGCAAAGTCTGAGAAGTTAGAGGCAAGACTCATTCGAGAAGGTGTAGAGAAAGGTGAAATTGTAATCATGACCCGTAGAGGTTATGGCTCACTTGGAATTGGGAGAGGGCTAAGCACGAAAATAAATGTGAACATAGGAACATCCCCTATAGCGGTTAATCTAATAGAAGAAGTGAAGAAGGCTAAGATGGCTGAGAAGTATGGAGCACACACAATTTCAGATTTATCAATGGGTGGAGATATAGATGTTATTAGAAGAAGTATATTTTGCTGCTACAACTCTGCCCATAACTACTGTGCCCATTTACCAAGCAGTTGCAGAGCACCATTCTCTCCATAAAATTAGTCATAACGATTTGATTAGAATGATGGAGAAGCATGTCAAAGAAGGTGTGAGTTCAATTGTTATTCATGCTGGCTTTACACTTAAGATTTTGGAGAAGTTAAAGAAGCAAAGAAGAGTAATGGGCATGGTCTCTAAAGGTGGAAGCCTAACTGCAGCATGGATGATCGAGCATCAAGCAGAAAATCCTTTTCTTGAGAGATTCGACGAAATTTTGAAGATATTGAGGAGAAGAGACGTTATCTTATCTCTAGGTAATAGTATGCGCAGCGGTTGTATTCATGATTTGAAAGATGAACCACAGATACTTGAAATAAAGATGAATAGCGAACTCGCTAAGAAAGCAAATGAACAAGGAGTACAAGTTATAATCGAAGGCATGGGCGGTCATGTTAATGCTAGAAAGATTTGCAGATATGTTAAGTACCATAAGAAGATAATTAGGAATCGCCCATTATTCGTCGCAGGTCCTTTACCTACAGATGTTGCAGTAGGTTATGATCATATAGCTGCTTGCGTCGGTGCTAGCATTGCTGCTGGTGCTGGGGCAGATTATTTGTGTTACATTACCCCTAGCGAACATCTTTCCTTACCAACTGTAGACGATGTTAAAGAAGGTGTTATTGCATTTAGAATAGCTGCTCATATTGGCGACTCTATAAAATACGGGCTTTCTAATAGAGATTTAGAATTGGCAAAAAGAAGGAGGAAGCTAGATTGGGAAGGGCAATTTCACTATGCACTTTACCCAGAAAAAGCGATGGCTCTACATCCTCAGAAAAAAGGAACATGTACTATGTGCGGCACGTACTGCGCTATTAAAATAATGGACAAATATCTTAAAGAATAATTGAATCAAGTCACTTTGCTACCTGCACTAACTTGCTTATCAGGTTGAAGAATCGAAACATTAGAACCATCAAGGGCAGCGAGTATCATAACCTCGGATTCGACCCTAAAGACCTTTCTTGGCTTAAGGTTAGTGACTACAACTACAAGCTTAGATGATAATTGATCTGGCTTATAATTATCTCCTATGGCAGCCACAGAAGTTTTTATGGCTCCTCCTATGTCTATCATAAGTCTGATGAGCTTTTTAGAGCTAGGTATCGGTTGGGCATCTACTATCTTACCTATTCTTATGTCTATTCTAGAAAACTCTTCAAACGAAACTTTATCTTGATCCATCTTCCCTCTTTTTATTTAATACCGAACTTCTTAAAGAATTCTATCTCCAATTATAGTGTCTTTTTCCTGCTAATATTTTTCGCTATTGGACTTGCATTTATCAACCTATTTTTAATTACCGCCTTGTTTACAGATTCGCTTTTTATCCTTAAACCTAATAGTCTAGGGAGTTATTCTCGTTATTGTTCTTGGGAACAAAGTTGTTGCTCTTATATGCTTTAAACCACATACCCATCTAACAAGCCTTTCAATGCCAATGCCAAAGCCTGAATGAGGGGGTAAACCATATTTCCTAAGATCAAGATACCACGAAAAAGATTCTATAGGCAATTCTTGCTTTCTTACCCTTTCCAATAAAGTGTTGTAATCATGTATTCTTTGCCCCCCAGTTGCTATCTCACCATAGCCTTCAGGAGCCATAAGGTCTGAAGATAGGGTTAATCTCTCATCTTTAGGATCAGTCATATGATAAAAGCTTCTAGCACTTAATGGATAACCAGTTATGAAAAATGGTCCTTCAAAGCTCTTTGATAAAATATTCTCAGCCTCTGTAGGTATATCATCTCCCCATTCAAATTCTATTCCTTTACTCATGGCAATCTCTCTAGCCTCGTCGTAAGTTATCCTCGGAAAAGGAGGATTTGGTGGCGAGAACTTTCTTCCTATAGTGTTTAGCTCTTCAGAGCATTTTTCAACTATGCTATTAGTTACATAAGATACTAAATCTTCCTCAAGCTTCATTATATCTTCATGAGTGGCGAAGGCTTGCTCTGCTTCCAGCATCCAAAACTCCGTCAGATGCTTTGCTGTCTTAGACTTTTCTGCTCTAAAGGCAGGCTGTAGCACAAATACCTTCTCAAAAGCGCATATGGCAGCCTCTTCATAGAGTTGGGCACTTTGGGTGAGAAAAGCAATTTTGCCAAAATAATCCAAATCGAACAAAGTTGCCCCTCCTTCACAAGCTGATTGAACTAATGTTGGTGCATTTATCAAAAAGAAGCCATGCTTTCTAAAGAATTCTAAAGACGAATAGATCAACTCAGACCTTATCTTTAGTATTGATATGGCTTTTCTCCCTCTTATGGATAGATGCCTATTATCATAAAGAAAGGATGATGATTTTATGGCACTCTTGGTTATGGGCCACTTTTCTGCTAACGCTATTATCTGAAATTCCTTTACGGATAATTCTTTGCCTCCAGGAGCTCTCTCATCATCTTTTACTGACCCCCCTACCATCACAGCAGACTCTAAGCTAACCCTTTTCATAGTATCAAGAGTGTTTTCATCAGTAACTCCTTTCTTTCCAGCCACTTGAATGAATCCACTGCCATCTCTAATTAAACAGAATACTATGTTACCTATAGTTCTCTTTGATGCTACCCATCCCAATAGCCTAACATACTCTCCTTCTCTAGATTTTAGAACCTTTGATGCGCTATGAGTCCTAACTCTTAACCAATCTTTCTCTTCAACAATCTTGCTCAATAATAGGAAATTAGCATAAAGCATTTTAAAAATTTGATGATATTAATTATTGAATGGTCTTAGGATGACATGGCTTAAAAATATTTCAAGCTAATCTTGACCATCTTAATCATAGAATTAAAGGTATTTTCTCAAGGTAATAGATGAGTTAGATAAGCTTGAGATAGTTTTGTCTTATTGTTGAGCGATGTATTGTGTTATCTTAACATCATCATTAAATTTAGTAAGAACATCCCAATAGAATATAAATTAATTAAGCATATATTTATTAAACGGTAAATGCTTTGGGCAGAAAGGAATATAAACTCCAATCAAAGTTAACCCTTTTTGATGTAACAAATCTTGTAGTAGGATCAATAATAGGCGCAGACATTTATGTCGCTTCATCCTTTGGAGCAGGGTATCTTGGCCCCCTCTCGCTTCTTGCATGGGTTGTAGCTGGAATTATAGCCATAGTAATTGCTTTATGTTTTACTCAATGCGCTGCTTTACTCCCTAAAGTTGGAGGACCCTATGCATATACTAAAGAAGCATGGGGAACCTTCGCAGGATTTATTTTTGGCTGGTCTCTCTGGCTTGCTGAATGGGTATCCTTAGCAGTTTTTCCAGTGGCCTTTACTCAATATTTGATGTTCTTTTTTCCTAATCTTGGATTGATCGATCAAACCATCGCCAAAGGGCTATTTGTATCCTTCCTTATGGTGACAAATATCGTTGGAGTCAAGGCTGCAGGAAGAACGAATGACATTCTCACTATAGTAAAACTTGCTCCTTTGATTCTCTTTTCTATATTCGGTTTACTTTACATGATTTTACATCCTGCTGTAGTTATAACTAATTTATCACCTTTTTCTCCATTAGGATTTTCAAATTTTGGTAATGCACTCGTCTTAATATTTTGGGCGTATGCAGGCTTTGAGATTTCAACAATTCCAGCAGAGGAAATAAAAGATCCAAGTAGAACGATCCCTAAGGCTATAATACTTGGAATCTCAATCGTAATCGTTTTTTATTTAACAACAAACATCATACTTTTTGGGGTAAGGTCATGGACTCAGTTGGCTTTGGATACCACACCCATAGCCTTAGCGACTAATTCAATACTAAATACAAATCCTACATTAGCACTAATAGGTGGATCAATAGTAGGAATAGGTGCCTTAATTTCCATTGCTGGTTCTGACGAATCAGGAATGCTGGGCACTTCAAGACTTGGATATGCCCTCGCTGTCGATGGTCTTTTTCCACGAGTCTTTGCTAAACTTCATCCAAGATTCAAGACTCCTTATTTAGGAATTATGATTCAAGCTTTAACGGCATTAATGGCTTCGATCGTCGGTAATTTAAGTATGCTCGTAGCTACTTCTGTTTTCTTACTTGCAATTGTATATGTAGCAACATGTTCATCAATCTTCTTTTTACGCAGAAAAGGCCTAGTGTCTGAATTTAACCTTAGAGGGTGGTCAATTATTGCAATACTAGGAGTAATCTTCTCCCTTTACTTAATCACACAGTGCACAATCAATCAAATTACAGTAGGATTAATCCTGCTTCTAATCGGGGTGCCAATCTATATCAAATATTCTCCAAAGAAGGAAATTACAGAACTTAGAAGAGCATTACTCTCTAGAGAATCTATCTTAGAGAGAATACATATGCAAGAGCAGAGGTTTTTGGCCCATATAATATATCATATAAAAAGAGCGTATAGAAGAATTGTTCATAGCAAATGAATAGAATCTTCGCGATAGTATAGTTCTTAAACTGCCAATTCGTATCATGCATGACAGACTGATGCAAAGATTTAGAGGTATGAAGACCGATGAAATGCTAAAAGCGATAGACAAAATAGAGAAAAGGATAAGCTTCAACTTATCTAATGTTCAAAAGATTTTATTGACCACCGATGGCTCGATCACAAGGATTTTGGAAGTATTGACTAAGAAGCCTGTTGTGATAGAAACAAAAGTTAAAACAATCATAAAGGCTGACAAAGGTCTGGCTAGAGCATTAAAGATAAAACCTGATGAAACTGTGAATTTTAGAGTCGTTCATTTAAAGAACCCTGATGATAAAACGCTGATATTTGCAAAATCATGGACCCCTATAAGAGGATTAAATAATGCTTTAAAAAGAGATTTAACTTCAGTAGATATACCTATCGGTAAAATTCTTATTAAACATAAAATTGAGACGAGGAGAGAGATAACATCTATTGAGACTATTAATGCTGATGATGAGATGGTTAAGGCTTTTAATGTTAGATTAGGAGATTTGATGCTATCAAGATACTATAACATAATACATGAGGCTAAGATACTGATAAGGATAAATGAGATATTTCCTATATCGAGCTTCCTTTGAATGGCGAAATATTGGTATGATGAATTACTAAGGATCAATTAATTGAATGGGGAATAAAGAGATCTATGAAGAAGGTCACATAATCAAAAAATAAATTCGTCTTTTGAAGAATTTGTGCTAAAAGAAACTAGCTTTACTTAATCTTAGATAGAGCTCCCGTTATTCTGGCTAAATCATCACTTACATTATCTAATCTTTATCCTTATGAAGCCTATTAAATGATTTATCTGCTCTTCTTTACCTTCTCCATTATATCCATATATAGAAGAATCAAATTTACTATTTTTGCTTGTTTATCTAAATCTTCCTCTTTGCTCAAGGCATCATATAATCTTTGAATCTTACTTAACGCTAAATCTCCTAAATTTGTTGTCAATTCACTCATGTTAGCAACTTCTATGGAGCTTATGTCTGATAGATCATCACAGTTTATGCATAGAGTTCTGTTTTTGTATTTGACTTGAAGTCCTCCACACTTTGGACATGCTTCCTTTAATAGAGTTGCCCCTCTTCTTATGAGTTCTGTAGCATTGCTGATCTTTCCCCTCTTATCTTCAGTCAAGTCTGCTTATTATTTAGAGGAGATGATATGTAAACTTTAGTCTTTTATATGAGGATATTATCCATAACTCTTATTTATTTAGGCTAATGATCATCATAAGAACTTAGGGGGAGAGTTATGAGCTCGAAAAGGCAAAAGGAAAATGAGGAGAAGATTGCAAAGGCCATAAGTACACTACAAACAGTGGTAGATAGCACTATTACTCCAAGAAACATAAGAAAAGTAGTTAAAGATGCCATACTCATGCTTAACGATACAAAGTTAAGCATAGGCGTTAGAGTTGCCAATGCTATAAGCGTCCTTGATGAAATCTCTCAAGACCCTAATATGCCATCTTTTTCTCGTGTAACTATCTGGTCAGCTTTAAGCACTTTAGAAAGTATAAGAGAATGATTTAGAGAAATGTTTTCTAAGGAAATTGAACTAAAGCTAAGTAGTGATTATTTGAATGAAGGCTACATGTGCAAAGGTTTTCAAATATTATTCGAGAAAGGGTAAAATGGTATGCAGTGTGAAGTATGTGGAAATTCTATAACTGGTAAAATTTTCCTCATCCAAATCGAAGGTGCAGTTTTCAGAGTCTGTAGCTCATGCTCAAAGCTCGGCTCACCGGTTCGTGAGAAGAAAGATGTAAAGCCAGCTATTCAGATGCCCAGACCTTCTAACCAATTATTAAAAGAACCTGAATTGGAGTTAAGATACGATTATAACAAAATAATAAAGCAGGGAAGGGAGAAGCTAGGCTTGTCACAAGAGCAACTTGGGCGCAAGATAAACGAAAAACCATCTGTAATAAAACTCTTGGAGAGTGGGAAGCTCAAGCCAGATGATCTTTTGGCAAAAAAGATAGAGCATGCCTTAAAGATAAAACTCCTTATTCCTCCTGAAAGTGAAGAATAGTTCTAAAATAGTTTCAAAAAATACAATTGGCTTTGAACCCGACAGAGAAATTCTTGATGACTATTGACTACCTATTTGGCGAGGGTATAAGCCAGATCATCCCTCTGGATAAATTAAATTTTACATTCTCTAAAAGGACTGGCAAGATAAAGAGTGTATCATTAGATGATAAGTTAATAGCGACTTTCCGTCCTGATGGGGGCGTCGCTTTAACGATTCATGGAGCAGAATTATTGTTAAAGCATCCCAAATTCATTGAAAATTGTATAATCGTAAAGGATGAGGCAAAGGATTTCATAGCGATGGGAAAATCAGTATTTGTAAAATATGTGATGAAATGTGGGGATAGGATAAGGCCTAAGTCTGAGGTTGTTGTTCTTGATAATAAAGGCAATGTTATAGCTATTGGCAAAGCTTTACTATCAGCGAAGATGATGAAGTATTTTAAATCAGGAGTTGCAGTAAAGGTTAGAAAAGGCATAAAAACTTATAATTTATAGTCTAATTTGGTGAATGAGATGAGGATCAGTGATAGGCAAGCTAGAAGAATGCTGGAGAGAATGGGTGTTGATATAGAGCCTTTACCAGATGTAAAGGAAGTAATCATAAAGACAAATAGTAAGGATATAATAATAAAAAATCCTGATGTATCTGAGATGAAGGCTAAAGGAATAAGAATCTTTCAAGTTATGGGGGAAGCTATTGAAGAAAGGGTCACAGAAGCTCCTAAGTTCAGTGAGGAAGATGTTCTTTTGGTTGCTCAGCAGGCTAATGTATCAAAAGAGGTTGCAGCAAAGGCTTTAGAAGAATCGAATGGAGATTTAGCAAAGGCAATACTGAAGTTAACAACTTAAAGTCTTGGCAATAATCCTTTCTATGCTATCTTTATTTGTTAATCTCATTTGTTAACGTTACCTTCAATTACCAGAGTAAATATTAATATTTGTAAAAACATCTTTTTTATGGGCCTCGGTAGCTCAGCCTGGTAGAGCCAGCCAATGGCCTTGAGAGCGTTGCCTTGGTATCTTTAACAAATAGGCAGAGGTCGCGGGTTCGAAGCCCGCCCGAGGCTCTGGCAATTAATGAACACTTATGCGCGCATGTTGTAAATGCTTTTATATTCCGTTAAAGGTAAGATAAGGATTGTTGTTTTGGGAGGCTAAATATCTTGGCAAAGATAGGTGAGAAATATAAGTGCGAAAAATGTCATAATTAGGAGGGAAATGTAATTGTATCAAATTATTGCATTGACAAGTTTGATTTTGCAATTCATTATACTCGGATTAATCATAGTAAGCTTAGTTATGAAAAGAAGAAAAATGATTCGTGCTCATGGAATAACCATGTTTCTAGCTGTTGTTGTTCACTCAATAACCATCTTGGCAGTCATGATACCTTCTTTTTCTTTAGGCTTAACACCATATATATTAGAAAATTTTGCAAAGCCCATATCTATAATATCGATTTCCCATGGAGTCATAGGACTTTTGGCTTGGCTCTTAGGAATATGGATCGTTGCTGCTTGGCATTTAAGTCCATCAACACAAGCGTGTTATAGAAAGAAGTTTGCAATGAGATTTACTCTTGTTCTTTGGTTGATAGCGCTTATTCTCGGATTTGCAATCTACCTAAACTTATACACTGCAATCCTGTCGCTATAGCAAACCAAAATTTTCATGCATCATTTTACAACGCCATTTATGTTTAATTTACTTGTATTTTTGTTAAAAAGTTATAAATAATTAAGCTTCAAGAAATGATTTGAGGATTTTGAAATGAAGAAAGACAATTTTGAAAATCTATTCAGTGAAATACGAACCGGTGGCACCTATGACACTGCTGACCAAATAATTCCACCAATTTACTACGATAAACAAGGATATTTTTTCAGAGAGGCTTCTGAAATAAAGAAAACAGTGAACGTGCTAGTTATGCGCGCGCAAGGTAATAGATGCCATAAGAGAAGGTTTTTTGACCGGTGTCAGTACCTAAGATTTTCTACCATTTTTACAGTGAATTTTGGGCTAAAATAAAAAGGGATTTTAATGTATCCATCTACGTCGTCTGAGTTATTACGGCATTCTGATTTATCAAAAGTAAATATGTATACCATCCCTATTTCTGACTCCTTGTCTCTTCGAGTTTACTCTGATGCGCGACCTTATAACTGGAAAATAGCGAATCTGCAGAAAGGTTTAATCCTTATATTTAATGGTTTCGAGAAGGTTGGAGAAGGAACAGGATTTGGCTTTCCCGTAGTAGTTTATGCAGATGAAACGTATTTTTCGGGCACAGCAACAGTCTTTGTGTCTGAGTGCAGAAACTGCACCGTGGTCTCTAAAGAATTCCACATGGACAGAGTTTCGAGAAAGAGTTTTAAGCATGTCAAACTACAGAATCGTAAAGCCCGTGCACTACTAAGATATTTAGCAGACCTATATCAAAAACATCAACATTTGCGTTCCTTGCTTGTGGAAAGTTTTTTTGAGAAGATGGGGATCAAAAGCAATTTTGTAAAAACTCCATCTATCGGTAAAGTTCTAATTTCGTTTACCATAAACAAACGTTTCATTCATGTTAAAGCCGATTTTAGCCTTCTTGACAGAAAAAATCCACGAAAATTTTTCATTTTGAACGAACAAAGTTCAAAGTTTTTTAGAAGATATATAGATGCAAATCATTTGGAACTATTCGATAAGCAGATAGGTGCTTGGAACTTGGTTCAGGCAAATTGGGCTTGCATAACAAGTATAAACGGCAAAATAGGTTTTAAAATGTGGAAGTCTGATGGCATCCTGCGAAGAGGACGAGAATTCATCAATAATTCTTTAGACTGGGTGGGATTAGACTATGAAATTGATCCAAGAAAAACTGTTTTCGAGTATGAGATTGAAATTTTGGGAGGCTGATTTATAGTGACGAAAATTACCTTGGTTTATCCATATTTTCGCCCCTTCAATGATAATTCAATTTTTAGGTTTCCGCCTTTGGGTTTAGGCTACATAGCTTCTTCTTTAAGAAAACATGGCGTATCAGTTACTTTAGTGGACTGTACTTTCCTTACAAAAAAAGAAGCGCTGAAAAGAATTCAGTCGTCAAATCCAGATATTATTGGAATTTACTCCATGTTTTCCATGAAACAGCAATCTATTGAATTAGCGAAACTTCTTAGAAAAAACTGCGAGATGCTTATTGCTGGCGGACCTTTGCCAACACTAACCCCGAAGGATTTTCTTCGGGAATTTGATGTTGTTGTGATTGGCGAAGGCGAGGAAACTATTGTTGAACTTGTCGATGCTATAGGGAAGAATCTGGACTTGTCAGCCATCAAAGGAATTGCATATAGAGAAAAAGGCAGAGGCGAGGTCAAGATTACTCCTTCCCGGCCTTTTATTCAAGATTTGGATCGTGTGCCTTTTCCGTCTCGCGATTTGTTTGAAAATCAATCCTACAAAAATTATTATTCAAAGAAATTTGGCTATACGATTACGTCTATGATAACGTCTAGAGGTTGCCCGTTTAACTGTGATTTTTGCAGCCGCTCTGTTTTTGGCAACAAGTTTAGAACGAGGTCAGCGGTTAATATCGTGGATGAGATAGAAACTGTTCTGGCGTTGGGTTATAATAGAATATGGTTTGCTGATGACTGTTTCACGTTGAACCGCAAACGTCTTGTCGAAATTTGCGATGAAATAATCAACAGACGTTTAAGATTTGGCTGGGAATGTCTTTCAAGAGTGGACACAATCGACAGAGAGATTGTTGACAAAATAAGAGGGGCTGGATGTGTACGCGTCTTCTTTGGCATCGAATCTGGAAATGACTCAGTTTTGGCGGTTATGAATAAGCAGACTACAGTTGAACAGGCAAGGAAAGCTGTCTTTATTGTCAAGGAGGCTGGGATTCAAGTTGGCGCTTTTTTTATTTTGGGATATCCTGGCGAAAGCGACGAGACTGTTTTGGACACGGTGAAGTTTGCGTCTTCGCTTCCGCTGGATTATCTTTCTTTTACTTTGCCATATCCTATTCCTGGAACGCCCCTTTATGAGCAGGCTAAAGGTAAGGTTGAACTGGAGGATTGGGATGAGTCTAAGAATTTACATTTTATTAGGCACAAGTTGTTATTTCGTGGAGGTTTCAGTGAGGGTAAGCTGAAGTTTGCGATTAGGAAAGCCATGGTGCAGTTTTATTTGCGGAAATATCTAGGCAACCGTGGTTATATGTTAGTAGGTATGCCTTTTGAGCGTTTGACTAATTTAACATTTAAACTTCTACGCTGAGTGAGCGCATCCAGGAACTATTAAAGCATATGCATGGGTTGAAAATCGCGCGCATAAGTGTTTATAAAATGGTTTTAAGTCTGTTTTTGCTTATTTAGGTTTGTTATGGACCCCTTTGATGAACGTATCCTTAAAGTTCTTAGCGATGGCAAAGAAAGTACATCCACACAAGTTAAGGCATAGCAGAGCAACATTTCTAGCTTCAAAGCTTACAGAAGCACAGATGAACCAAATATTTGGATGGAAACAAGGTTCAGATATGCCCTCTATATATGTTCATTTATCTGGCAGAGATATGGATGATGCAATACTCGGTGTATACGGGTTTTCAAGAATAAATTCACAAGCCTTTTTTATGCGTTCATCCTTACCACTCGCTCCAAGCTCTGCCAAGACTATGAGTTGCCAAACAGTGCCCTTGTATTTTGATTTGATGTAGAAATTCTCAGGAGCCTCCCAAAAACCCTTATTCTTTTGTTTAGCCAGAATCTCGGGCACAACTCCTTTTTCCATGATCTCCATTTTTGCTCTTATAACTTCAGGATCGTTTTCAGGTTTTTCTAAAATATCGATCAAAGTGAAATATCTCACAGAAGGATTGTCTTCTTCTAACAGCCAGCATGTCGGATCAGCTCTCAAAAAGGTTTTCCAATCACTCATGCTTCTAACCAACTAGCACGTTATCTCAGAGAATTATATGTTAAATATTTATCCCACCAGAATTGCCTTAATGCTCAAGAACCTTGTTTAAAGTAGGAGAGTATTGATTTGGAGGCTAGTCCATGAAGGCTATGGTGCTTCATAAACAAGCTCCTATAGAGTCGGAGCCATTGGTTTACACTGATGTTGACAAACCTGAGCCAAAAGATGGAGAGCTTTTGCTTAAGGTTATTTGCTGTGGCATTTGTAGAACAGATCTTCATATCGTGGAAAGCGAGTTGCCTCTACCAAAGCTTCCTATTATATTAGGTCATCAAGTGGTAGCTATTGTGGATGAAGTAGGCGAAGGAATTAACGATGTCAATAAAGGCGATCGGGTAGGAGTGCCTTGGCTCTACTGGAGTTGTGGTAAATGCAAGTACTGCGGAAGAGGCTTAGAAAACCTTTGTGATAATGCTCTTTTCACAGGATATAGCGTAAATGGGGGTTATGCAGAATACATGATTGCCAAAGAAGGCTTTATCTATAAAATACCAAAAAATTATGATGATTTACATGCTGCCCCTTTGCTATGTGGAGGAGCAGTAGGATATAGAGCTTTGAAGCTCACAAGGCTTTTGGAAAGAAGAGAAGGGAATCTAGGACTCTTCGGCTTTGGATCTTCAGCGCACATGATTGCTCAAGTAGCCTTGAACAAAGGTTTAGAAATTTATGTCTTCACAAGAGATAAGAAGAGGCAAGAGTATGCACTTTCTCTAGGTGCTAGATGGGCTGGAGCACCAACAGATGTGGCTCCAGTTAAGCTAGATGCAGCTATAGTCTTTGCCCCAGCAGGCTGGATAGTGATAGAGGCTCTTAAAAAATTGGAAAAAGGAGGAAGAGTTGTACTTGCTGACATATATATGACCCCTATTGAGCAACTAGACTATGGACATATCTGGCTTGAGAAGGAAATTAAGAGCGTAGCCAACGTAACTCCAGCAGATGTAAAAGAGTTCTTAAACGAAGCATTAAAGGCTCATGTTAAACCAGATGTAACAATATATATGCTAAAAGATGCCAATAAAGCATTAAATGACTTGAAGCAGGGAAAGATAACTGGCTCAGGCGTGCTGAAAATAGCTTGAGATAGCCCACAATTAAGCTTATTTGAGCCTTATCAGCTTTGTCTTGTTTTCTGATGCTTTAACTTCTATAACATCTTCTTCTCTTATTTTTATGCCCTTTTGGTTCCGAGTTATGCCATAAAGTCGAGCATCACCCTTCCTTACAAGCTTTATTCTAATCTCACTACCATATGGTACAGTGTATCTTAAGGGATGTTCATTAGTACCTTCTCTTATCGTATAAGTTGGAAGAATATGATATATGCCCACTTGATCCTTTTTGATCAGAGTATAAGAATCAACGTTAAGGCTTCGTCCATCCTTAATTCTATCGAGACTTGAAAAATAGCCTGTTGAACCTAAAGAAGTAGTTACAACAACACCATTACCTATGGCAAAGTCTATGAAGCTAAAGCCTTTTCCTTCAACTTCCAATTTGTACCTTAAGCAGTTGCTATTTAAACCTCTCTCAAGATAAACATCAGTAAAAACATCTCCCAACTTCTTGCCATTTAAGAATACTGCAAGCCTATTATATTCAAAAATTTTATAATTTCCATTTTTTATGCGCTTTAGCGCAGTATCTAGTTCATCAAAATATGTTTCAGCCAAATAGGCTTTACTTTCTATTGGCTTTAATTTTCTTAAGCCGACGAAAAGAAGGGGAATCTTTCTAACCCTGCCATAGTAGCTGAATACACCATCGCCACCTATAACTATCCCAAAGTCAGGTCTTTTTGGGTCATAAGTAAGTCCTGCATTATTAATAACCCTCATGGCATCTTCTAAGCTAACTTTTGGCGTTATTGGGTCAAGTAGGATTATTGCTCTCATCAAATTACGAATTCAACTCTAGGGCTTAAATTTATCTTTAACTTTATTCCAATAGGAATAATTTTACCAAAAAACTATTTATAAAATGCCAATTAGGTTAGTTTTATGTCAGAAGAGCGTGGAGTGGAAAAACTAAGAACCTATGAAGATATAAATCAGAAGATAAAGAATGGCGATGCTAT
>Ga0272449_1002147_pt1 | contig 18788 bp, 13 predicted proteins | sample YNPCB0241_FD_198679 | JGI IMG/M metagenome (GOLD analysis project Ga0272449, IMG submission 198679) | Hot spring sediment microbial communities from Yellowstone National Park, WY, United States - YNP-CB-024-1 | ecosystem: Environmental > Aquatic > Thermal springs > Hot (42-90C) > Sediment... | reverse complement strand
TGGGATCATCCACGTAGACCCGGGCCTCCACCACTGGATTAGCCTCCCGACGGGTCCTCATAGGCCTAGCACGGCTCAGCCCCGCCGTTTTTCAACAGATAGCACCTCCCCCCGCCGAGCAGATCGGCGCGGTGTATCTCCACCAACGCGGAGACCTCCAGCTTGGCCAACGCGGCGAACAGCCGTCTGGCGTATTCCTCCTCCAGAAGGTCTACCCCGTCTATGAACAGAAGCGCGCCTATGCGCTTGGCGGCTGCAGCGGCGGCTGCGGCCTGCGCCAGCTTGAGCACGGCCTCGGAGACGGCATCCTCCTCGTACTCTTCGCCGTCCTCTCCGCGGAAGACTGCGGCGGTTTGTTGCGTGTAGGAATCGCCCCAGAGCTCCAGCTGGAAGCCCGCCGGCCCTAGAGCATCGTTCACAAAGTCTAAGGTCTCCTCCAACGCGCCGTAAGCCGGCAGAACCTCCTCCACAAAGCGGGAGAAGCTGTAGACGCCGTCTGTCTCAGTGCCGAAGAGCCTCACGCCGTCTTTCACCCATATCAGCGGGATGTCGGCGACGCCGACGCCGGTGTAGAGATCGCCCTCCAGCCTCCACTCGTGCCGCTCCGTCCTCACAGTTACGTGCCCCCACGCCAGCTCCACCGCGTGTCCCCCCAGCTCAATTATAGCTTTCTCGGCGCCGCGGTTTATAAGCGCATTCGTCTCTCTCGCCTCCACAGAGCCCCTCCCCAAAACCCTAGAAGCCACAGAGAGAGCCCTGGCCACAGCGGTCTTCCCAGCGCCGTGTGGACCATACAGAAGCACAACGCCAGAAAGATTAAGCTCAGCCTCCCTAATCGGCCCGACGTTGCTGAGAACGAGACGCATATCCATGTTAAAATAGATGATTAAAAACTACTGACCAATGGTAGCTAGCTCGGCGACCTGCCGCAGTTTTCGAGACCAAGCCGACGACAGCCACAGACCGGCCTTATCGCAGTCTGTGTAGGCGATGCAGACTATGGGGAGCTGCGAGGCGAAGTCTATCTAATCTGCCGTGAGCGACTTATTAGTCTCCTCGGCGTCTTTTGTCGTCTCTTTCCATTTCTTCACCAGCATCGTCGCGACGTCGGTGAGCCGGACGAGGCCGCGGCTTGTGACGTCAAGCGTGTAGAACTCTACGTCGTGTTCTTTCCTCAGCTCCCTCCGAGCCCTCAGCAACAGCGACAGGTAGATGACCGCCTGTGGGTTAGGCACCACGATCCACATCTTCCGCCTGCCGGCTCTCTCCACAGTCTCTCCACAGGCTCTCTTTACAGTCTCCACAAGCTTGTGAACCACGGTGCCTGTGCCGTAGAGAGTCTCCACCTCGACCACAAGCCCCTGGAGACTGCCGCATGTGACGACTACATCGAACACGGCGGCGCCCACTTCCTTTTCGGTCTCGACGCAGTCGAGGCCCACCTTCTCCGCCAAGTGGCGCACCACGAAGGCCTTCACCAGGTAGTGGAGTTCGGATTCCCGCTCGCCGGCGCTTGGCCTCGTCTTGTAGAGCACCTCGAAGTCCACCTCCCCCAGTCTACGCCAGTACTCGTCCTCCAGCCAAACCACAAACTCGTCGAAGTCGCGGAACCCGAGGCGTCCATAGTCGGGCACGGGGTCGGAGATCCGCCCCCACATGGCGTTTGCCAACAAAACGTAAAACGGGAGGCGCTCCGGCCTCATGGACACCTCCACGGGGCTCGGGACGACGGAGGCGTAGCCGCGCGCGGCCTCAGCCAGCGCCGGTTCCCAAATGCTCAACACGTCGCCGTAGATCACGAAAAAGCCGAACTCCTGCGAGAAGAGCTCCCTAAGCTATCCCTCAGCCTGTCTAAGACCTCCAAAAGGTCCTCCGCTTCCGGCCCCTGGGCGCGGCCCCGGCTGAGGTCTAAAACAAACAGCCGCTTTCTGGCGCCGACGTCCACGGGCAACAGTAGGCGGAGGTCTTCAAGCGTTGAGACGTGCTTAGGCTCGGGGAGGCCCTCGACTGGGGTAACTACCGCAATGGCTTCAGTAGTTCTGCCAGCTTCTCCGCGAGCTCTGGCTTCACTGTCTGTATGCCTGGTAGTATCCTTACGCCAAGTTCCTCCAGTCGCCGCCTGTCTGGCAGGCGCCATTTGGTTGGGTCGTTGGGGCTCTCTATAACCCCCTCTGCCGCTTTCTCTGTCTTTATGGGGAGGAGGTGGCGCCACTCGCCGGAGGGCCAGTACCTCCCCGAGAACTCCCTCACGTCGAGGAGGCGGCCGTAGAGGACGAGCCCGCCCTCGTTATACTGGTTCTTCGTCACGTAGAGAAACACGCCGACTCCCGCCTTGACGCGGCTGTCCACCCGGCCGGCCCCCCACAGGAAGACACCCGCGGGGAACTGCCTAATAAACTCAGAACGCCTCCCCACGAAATCACCCAAGCTGTGAAGAAAATTCTCAAGCAACCCCTTGAGAAGGAGATAATTCATGACAAGTTTGTACACACCATAATAAATTCCTTTTGCTTCGGCCTCCGACAATCTGCCTAATGGGGTGCAAGCGTCCAAATATTTTTAACTCAGTTTATATAGTTCCACATGCAATTAATAGAGAGGGAGATACCGGTAAGGGAGATGAACATCTTCGCTATGCACGAGATGGCGTTTTTGAAACTCCTTCCGGGCTGGCTGATGGACGAGGTTCTCGAGATGCTCGGCGTTACTGGAGATGTTAAGAGGACCAATTTGCCGAAGCTTCACAACATGCACTACTACCCCGCCAGGGAGCCCTTGGCGGTAGCCCGCATCTTAAACGCCGCGGCGGCTTTGCCGGCCGACTTGTCGGTGCAAGAGCTCTTACATATCGTAGGCATGGGGGAGCTGAAGAGAAAGATTGAGAGCGAAGGGCGGCTCTATGCGCTTTTCGGCGTTGAGCCCAACAGAGGAGCTTTTAGGAGAAAGTTGGGCGGCCGCGCGCCGCTCTTCGTGGATCCCATGGCTGGGGGCGGCTCTATACCGCTAGAGGCTAAGAGACTTGGGCTGAGGGTCGTGGCGGGCGACCTAAACCCCGTGGCGTACCTCCTCCTCAGGGCCTCGATAGAGTTCCCTGCCAAATACGGCAGACAGCTCTTCCAGCTGGCGCTAGAGGAGGCCAAGAAGCTACTCGACTACGCGAGGCGCGAGCTCGCCAAGTACTACCCGGACGATGCGAAGGGAATTATATTAGTCCGAGGTACGGTGCACACCTGCGGCGGCGTGGTGCCTTTGGTCAAGACCACGGCTCTCTCCAAAGAAGAAGGCAAGGCGAAATACTACGCCTTTGAGTTCGCAGGCGGCTATGTGAAAGCGAAAATTCAGGACAAGCCCTACGCGCCGCCAGCCGTCTGCCCCCACTGCGGCGCCCCCCTTAGCGAGCAAGTGCTTCAACGCAAGTGGGCGGAGGAACATAGGAAGCTGATAGGCGATCTCCTCGCAGGGAGGCCAGAGGGCGTCGAGGAGAGGATAAAGAGGCTGTACATACCCGTGGCTGTGCAGGTGAGCGGCGGCTACCGCGAGCCGAACGACGCAGACCTCAAGCTCCTCATCGATGCGGCCAAGGACTTAGCGCAGGCGAAAGACGCACTCCTCGTCCTCCCCACGGCCCAAATAGACAGGGACAACGAGGTGTTCAGGCCTATGGTGCAGGCCGGGCTGACCCACTGGCACCACCTCTTCAACCCCCGCCAGCTCCTCGCCCTCTATAAGCTCATCAAATACGTAAGAGAGAGGGCGAAGGAGCTGAAGGAGAAACACGGCAAGCTTGGAGCCGCCGCCGCGCTGTACCTAGCCATAGGAATAAGCAAGGCAGCCAACTACAACAATATAACAACACAGTGGAACCCAGGCAGTGAGGTAATAAGAGACATTACGGGTCAATACTCCTTGTCGCGTGAAGTAGAGCTCGGCTATGACTTTGTTGAGGCGATTCCTCATTCTAAAAATCTGCCGTGGGTCTTTGAAGTAGATGTCGCCGAGTCGGGCAGGCTTGACCTCACCAGGGGCGGCATCTTGCCAGTTCTGCGGTGGTTGGCTGAGTCGCTTGATGGTCTGTGGGACGAGGGCGACGCTATATACCTCTGGGACGCAACGGAGCTGGACAGGTATTTGCCGCCGAGGAGCGTGGATGTGGTGCACGTGGATCCGCCATATTATGAGCAACACAACTACACCGGCGTCTCGGAGTTCTTTTGGCAAGTGTTGAGGTCGGCGCTGGAGCCCGTCTTGGACATTCTGTTCCCGCCGGAGCGCGTCAAGCTCGGCTGGACGCCGAGAAGCACCTCTCTGCCTAAGGCGCGTGAAATAAGGGGGCCGCCCGGCTCTGGGTTCGGCGATAAGATCGAGCGGTTCTTCAGAGCCGCTGAGGCCGTCTTGAAGGAGGACGGCCTTTTCATCCTGTGGTACACGTACGGCAAGGTGGAGGGGTGGGAGGAGCTGTTCTTCAGGCTATACCGTGCAGGCTTCTCGGCGATCAAGGCGTGGCAGGTGTGGACGCAGGCGCCGCAGAGGAGGGTTGCGCTTGAATCGTCTGCCTTCAATACGTCCATCGTGGTGGTGGCCGGGCCGGCGCGGAGGGCGCTGATCCAGGGGCCGGACGATCCGCGGTTCCGCGAAGCTGTGTACTCCGAGGCGAGGAAGACGGCGGATATGCTCCTGGAGCGGGGGCTTCTGGGGGAGGCCGCCGTGACTGCCATAGCCAACGGGCTGGCCGCCTCCACGCGGTTCGAGGCGCTGGACGGGACGCAGATAAAGGGCCTCATGTCGGCCGCCATCTCCGTCGCCGTGGACGCCTTCCTGGACGCTTTGGCGGAGCTACACGGCGTCCCCAAAGCCAGGTCGGCCTCCTTGGATCCGAGGAGCAAGCTGTATTTATGCATGTTGGTGCTCTCAGATGGGAACCTCAGGGTAAAGTACGATGTTGCAAATAGGTTGGCGCAAGTGCTCGGCGCCCAGCTGGATGGGTTGCTCTTCGGGAAGGGCGAGGCGAGGGAGCTGGCCAGGCCGCGCGACGTGGCTTTTGGGATGCATAAACTGGCGATCCGCCCAGTGCTTGAGGCCATATATAGAGCCGACGACTTGTGCGCCAAAGGGATGGTGCGCTCGGCGGCAGACGTCTTCAAGGAGCTCAGCCTCGGGCAATTCGGCGAGGAGGAAAAGGCGCTGGCCAAATTCATCATCTCGGCCGCCGGCGCGAGGCTGAACCTAAAGTGTAGCAACTTGGCATCTTTGCTATGAGCGGCCTGCGCAACTGTTTTAAGAGCAGGTTAGAGGAATACGCCGTAGGGCGTTCGGTGGATGAGCTGGCGCCCTCCCTCAGCTCCCTCGTCCACAGTCTCCTTAAGGGGGATGTAACGTCTGACTACTCGAACCCGCAACTCTTCATCAAGCTGACGTACCCCACCGACAGCATGAAGGCCGTGCTCTCCCTGGTCTTCGGCGCGATGAGGGCCGAGCGGAGCAGATTCGCCGCGGTGCTCCTCGACGCAGATATGGGAAGCGGCAAGACCCACCTCCTGGCGCTCCTCCTTCACCTCTTCTATTCGCTTAAGAAGTGGACGCACTACAAACGGGCGCTCAGAACCGTTTTGGAGGAGCTTCTGGGCGAGGACATCGCCGTATTGGATGAGTCCACCGCCGTCTTGGCGGTTGATTTGAAGACGGGATACGCGGCGGAGACGCTAAGGCTTTTCGAGGAGTCGCTGAGGATGGCGGGAGACCGCGCGGCAGCAGATTTGATAAAGGATGCCGGCTACAACCCATCCCACATCGACTACGTAAACCTCGCCAAGTCGATAAACTCAAAGACGAACGTCGTGGTGCTGGTGGACGAGCTCTTCGGCTTTGCCGCCATGAACTGCAACAATCCAAAGCACGAAATGGTGCACCTCCTCAGTCTTATATACGAGCTGGTGCAGAGGAGGAGGCCGCTGGCGGACTCGGGCGATTCGGCCGTCGTGTTGCTAGTGGCCAGCGCCCGGAGCGACTACAGAGGATGGAAGCGCATCTCCGAAACGTGTAGAGTCGGCGTCTTCGTTGAACAGTTCGAGAGAGATCTGGAGAGAATCAAGCTGTCGGCCGCATCCAGATGGGTCAGCGCCGACGAGGCCATGCGGATCGTAGCCCAGCGGCTCGACCTATCGCCGAATGACTTCAGCCGCGGTCTCTACGACCTCGCGGAGAAGGTGTTGAGGGAGGATTCTCTCTTCCCCGGTGCGCACCACCTCCGCGGCTTGCTTAAAGCCCTTGCGGCCTATGCACTGTCGGCTTGCGAGACGGAGCACAACAAAGTCACCGCCGCACACCTGACGGAGACCGCCATATCCGCGCTTCTCGGCACGGACGCCCATAGGTACAAATCCCTCTACGACGTAATTAGGGGCAGGGTCGGCGGCGACCAAGACCTCCTCTACGCGGTCAACGCGGTCTTCACGGGCTCTATGGTCGGCGATGCCGAGAGGTTGGCAGCCGTGGTGGCGGGCGACAGAGGAGTCGTGTCCTCCACAGAGAGGTGGCTCATGGAAGAGCTCTCATACGTGATGCCCAAGGACATAGCGGCCCAGACGATCAAGAAGTTGGAGACGTTGCCGCACGTCAAGATGGTGAAAAACGGCGAGGTCGTCTATGTAGTGGCGCCGTTCCTCAACATAAGAGCCTTCTTGAGCGAGACCTTCAACGAAGCTGTGAAGTCGGAGACGGCGGACGCGGCGCGGCACCGTCTGAAGGAGCTCTTGCACACGACCATGTTGCCGACCTGGAGCAACCTCGTGGTGGTGGAGGATCCCGCTACATTCGACCCCAAGGAGCTGAGAGACGGAGTGTTTAACTTGGTGGTTGTGCTTTCGGGCGATCCCAGGTCGGCGTTGGAGAAGGTCGGAAGAAGCTCCTTAGCCGTCGCGGCGACCGCTCCGAACTACGACGTGCTCACCCCGGCGCTGGCAAGGGCCGACGCGTATATAAAAGCCGTGGGGGACGCCAGGAAGTATCTGGAAGCAAGGGAGAGCGAACATGTGAAGAAGATGATCCCCGACAGGAAGATATACGAGCGCGTTCTCGAATCCTTCCGGCAGGAGCTGGTGGAAGCCGCAGCGGAGCTGGGCTCCAAGGTCTTCAGCGATCTGATGCAGGCCGTGGCCGACTCGCTGTCCACCGCGTATTTCAAGTCGCCAGTGGACGGCAACGTAAAGCCGATAAGAGTCAGGCCGGAGGTCGGCAGGAGGGAGCTCGGCAGGGGCGTCGCCTACGAGAGACTCCTGGAGGCCATACATGCAGAAGAAACCAAGGCGGTGAGAGACGTCATCGGCGCCTACCTCAATGACCTTGCGCAACGCACGGATTTCATATACGATGGGAAGACGGCGGCATCCCTCGGCCGCAGATTCGAGCTGAGAGACCGGGCGGAGTTGCCGAAGTCCACATACATAGCCAGGATCGGCAACCAATACTTCATCTTCTCCAGAGATGCCTACCGGATATTCCTGGAGACGGTGAGGGAAAACGCCAGCAAGCAGGGGTATGTGGTGAAGGAGGTGGGCGACCTCGTGATAATAGAAGCGCCTATGGAACAACGGCCGCAGCAACCGCCTACCCCCACGATAATCGATGCCGCGCCCAACGTCTCCTCTCCCGCCTCGCCGAAGGCGCGGCGCCTCTCGGACTTCGACGCAGTTCTCGACGCCCTCGTCGAGGGGGCCGAGGTGGAGGTGGTGTTAGATGTCGCAGACCCCAACACGCTGGCCGCATTCCTTAACGCTGTTAAGGGCTACGTGAAGCGTGTGACCGTCAAATCAGGCGGTTGGACGTACACCTACGGCGGCTAGCCCATCAACAACGCCACGGCTAACTTCGACAGCGCACCTGGACACCTCGGGCCATGGCAGAGCCTGCATCCATCTTGGGCGCAGACCACATCGTATGCATGGTCTGTTGCAATGGAGGCGCGCCTCCTCAGCGCCTCCTCCGCTATCAGTCTCAGTCTCTCCGCGACTGCGCGCTCCATGGCCGAGGCCAGCTCCTCGGCCGGCATGGACGGAAGGCTGTGCACCGCCTTGTCTATCGACGTGAAGAGGGTCAGCTCCTCCAGCTTCTGCGAGGCTTGGATCATGTTCTCGACGCCGAGTCTTTGCTTGAAGCCGTATGTGTCGCCGCGGGGGTTCACGCCCACGTCTACGGCGGGGGGCATGCCGGCGGCGGCAAGCCACTTGTATATGAAATAGGCCTCGGCCAACCCCAATCCGTCCACCAATATAGCGTCCCTTGGGATGCGCCACCCCGGAGGCGACCTGGAAGCCAGCTGAACCAGCTCCCTAAGCTTCTCCGCCAAGCGGTGGTCGGCTTGTACCGGCGCTCCGCCTACGGCGGCTACGGCAAGGAAGAAGTCTTTGTAGCCGAGCCCCCTTTTCGCGGCGTATAGAAACGCCTCAAGCAGATACGCCCCAACCACATTATGCATGGTGAATTGTTATTAAAACCGTTTCGCTGGTCAGACATGAGGAACGCAGTGGTTGTCCTGGAAAGACGTTGTATATTGGTATACCTCTCCGAGCGGTGGCCGCCCGACCTCCCGCCAGTAGTTAAGGCGTGTCCGCCCGGGCAGCGCGCCGCTGATTTGTTCAGAGTTCTGGCAAAATATGGAAGGCCCATAGAAGGTGCCCAGGCCCTCGCACTCCCCACCTGGCTTCTGCACGCCCTGGCGGCTTTGGCCATGACGCTGTACATCCAAGACGTCGATCCCGACTTAGTCGACAAGCTCTTTGAAGAGACACCAGCGTCAATCGTAACGCTTGTAAATGAATTTGCAAAAAAGAGCCGAAATAAAACTGGCCCAGTGATTGCACCCAAATACTACATCAGATTAGGCAAAATTATATTACATATTACAGAGGCGTACTTCGACGAGTAGTCGTCTTTACACACCGATCTAAGCTAAAACAAGAGAAATCACTAAAATAATGTTATCTTTTTATAGTAGCATGAAGTGTGGAGTGTGGATGCAGAGGAGCTTATCCGCACCGTCTCCCGGAAGGTGAGGGATGAAGTAGGGGGCTTGCGCCGCGGTGTCGTTGTCTTCGTGCCGCCGGGCTCCTCCCGCTTCGAGGTGGTGAAGCGTCTGCGGGAGCTCGTAGACGTGGCCTATGCCTACAGAGAAGAAGCCGACGTCTCCAGCTACCGAGACTTTGAACAGTTCGCGGAGGCCGTGGCTGAGGAATTTAAGGAGGCTGTAGATAGGCCGGTCTACCGCGTGGCTGTGGTGCCCCGAAGCACCCTAGAGGCCATCCTGCTGGCCGAGAGGCTTAACGAGGCGGAGAGGGGGGATCTACAGGTGAAGATCCTCTACCTGCCTAAGTACTACGCCGAGGCGGCGGGGGAGCTGGAGGAGGAGCTTCGGGCCCTCGCCGAGGTGGAACACTACAGGCTGAAGACCGCGGTGAGAGGCGAGTACCGCGGCATCTCGCCCAAACCTCTGCAGATCTCGGACAGGGAAAAGCTAAAAAGACTTCTAGAGGCCAAGAAGACGCTGGAGGAGCTGAGCCCAGGCAAGCTGGGGCTTAAGGACGTGCTTGCAGAGGCCTTCGGAAAGGCCCTCAAGACGGCGCCGGGAGCCGCCGCGGCCCTTGCCCTAGGCGACCTCCTGGGCTACGCGTTCGGCGGCTTTGCCGCCGAAGGGCTGAGGAGGCTGGCGGAGAAAACCGGCCTGGAGTTCATAAAGAAGCTGGCCGACTCGGTGCTGGAGGGCTGGGGGCGGGATGGGGTTAGGGATAAGGTGGCGGCGGGCATCGCCGAGTTGTTGAGGAGGGCGGATAGGGCGGCTGAGGTTCTGAAAGACGGCGAGGTGGCCGACGTCCTTGAGGCCTTCCTCGACCAGCTGGCGCTGGAGTGGGGAATGGACACCGAATCCTTCACCGCCTTCGTGGAGAATTTGGCCCTCCTCAAAAGAAGACGCATAGCCACCGAAGACGACTTGGAGAGGTTCAGGAAGGAGCTTGTGGAAAGGCTTAAGGAGGTCTACAGAGAGCTTGAGGGGAGGCTGGCGCCTCTGGGGGTTGTTGCCGGCGTGTACCACGTGCCGGAGCAACTGGGCGTGTATTTCGGCGACGGCGAGATATACGTGGGGAACGTCTTGGCGAGAGACCGCGCAGTCTACGTGGAGCACCCCGCCGAGGCGGCGCTGGCAGAAAGGCTAAGCCAGCGCCAGCTGGTGGTAGTGCGCGGCCCCAAGGGAGAGGGGAAGTCAGTACTCACGAGAGTGGCCCTGGCGAAGAAGATCGTAGGCGACCGCGCAGTGGTTGTGGAGGTGACGAAAGAGGCGGATAAGGCCAAGTTGAAGCAGGTAATAGATGAGATTAGGGGAGCGGGGAGGGAGCCCATCCTTTACTTCGACCCCTCCCAGCCGGGGCACTATCCGCAGAGGCCTTGGGAGGGGGCTCGGCATAGGCCGCGTACCGGCTTGGAGGAGCTCTTCCTCTTGGAGGCCGTGGCGCGTGACAAGGAGGTGGCCGGGGTGGTTGTGTTAAGCGACGACATGTATGCGCTTGTGAAAGATAGGCTGGGGGCGCATGTAGCTGTGGAGGTGCGTAGCGGCGATATCATCTTTCTGCAGAGGCTGGTGGAGAGCTACAGCGGTTGCCCGGGTGAGGCGGCGGCTGAGGTGGCTAAAGAAATCGGGAAATACGGCGACAACAGAGCTTTGACGGCGGCGTTGGCGGGAGACTGGCTGAAGAGGGAGGGCTGTCGGCGGGAGGCTGTGGCTGAGGCGTTGAGGAGGGCACAGGGCAGGGCTGTGGACTTCGCCCTAGACTACATCTGGTACGCAGTGCTGGGAGGCGATAAGAAGAAGGCAAATGTCTACGCCCCGCTGATCGTGCTCAGAGGGCTTTATGGGCCTATACCTGTGAAACTCGCCGAGAGGATTTTGATAGATCTTGGAAAGAGCCGTGACGAAGTCAGAGGTAGCGAAGTGGTGAGGTGGCTTGCGAGGCGGCACCACAGCACTCTGGAGGAGGCGATAAAAAAGGCGGCACGTTCGGCCCTAGAGAGGAAGAAGATAAAGCCTGAGGAGCTATACCAAGCGCTACTAGACGGCTTTTACGAATTGATGAAGAGCGGTTTAATAATGAAAGTTGAAAAGATGGCAACAGGCTGGGACAGAATTATTGATTTGATGAGGAGCGGCCTCGCTGGTGATATCTCGCAACTTAGCGAGGAGGAGAAACGTAGGTGTGCAAAGAGGGCAGCTTTCGTCTTCGGCCACGCCTTGGCTGCGTATCCGCGGTTGCCTAGGCGGGAGGATCTCCCTGAGGAGATAAAGACTATGTTAAGCGGAGCACTTGACTCCTGCGTAGTGGATGACTACATGACGGCAGGCGACATGGTCCCGCCCCTCACTATACAGCTCATGGCGTTTATGTACAGAAAAGCAGGGCTTCTCTACTTGGAGGGAGCGCCGGCAGTGGCGGCGAAGATGTTGCGAGAAGCCACTAGCATACTTTCGCCGCTAGTCTCGGCCGCCAGCATAATCGGTATCGAGACCTTGAAGGCGTTGGTAGATAGCTGGAGAAGGAGGGGCTTCACGCTACCTGAGGCCTTCTATGCCTTGGGTTTGGCGGCGTTGGCCGCCAGAACTGAGGTGGATGAGGAGGCGGCCGATCTGTTGCTCTACGCGGCGTCTTTCGCAATGCAGGAGGTGACCCATCCGGCGACCGTGTTGCCGGTCTTGGCGGCGTTGAGACCTCTGGGCGAGAAGGCGCCGCATAGATACGCCTCTCTGCTGGCCGCCGCCTCAGAGCTGAGGACGCTAGATCCAAAAACCGTGGAGTACATCTACAACGCTTTGCAACAACTCAAAGACCGCCTCATTGAGGCGGGGCGCCTCTGGCCTCTGGTGGAGGCTATCCGCGCCTACTCAAACCTGATGAGAAGATATCCAGAGCACATCGGGGGTCTCTGGAAGGAGGCTGTGGCTGATATGTGTGAGCTGTACAGCAAAGTTAAAGGGCGCGATGGCACGACGGCGCCAGAGAGCTGCCTCTCAGCGCAATGTTTGTTCAACACCATAGCCAAGGCGTACGTGCTAGCTGCGGCACTACGTGGCGGCAACTTGGCGCAACATGCGCAGGACCTCTGCGGCTTAGACGACCTCGAAGAAGAGGCCAAGGCTGTGAAAAACACGTTAGATAAGGTTGTGACAACGGCCGATCCAGAGAAATTGAGAGAAATTATGAAAAACGAAGACTTCGCCAATTGGGTGAGGGTGCGCGACGTCACAGAAGACGCCAAGAGGGCAATTGAAGATTTGAGAGCTTGGTTCACGTATGTGTTGGCTCGCTACAAGCTGAATCATGCAATAGACGAGAAGAAGCTGAAAGAAGTCGCAAAAGAGTTCGAGAAGGCGGCAGAGATGCGCATAAAGCTCGAGCAGTGGGGAGGCTACCTCATCGCCCGCAGTCTTGCTCTTAGGGCCCGCGTCCTCGCCGCAAGAAGCTGGGAGAAGCTTCTGGAGAGAGCTAAAGGCTTCCAGGAGCTGTGGGAGAAGGCGAAAAAACACCTTAAACTAACCGCCAGATATTTAACGACGGCGGTCCTCCCACTTAGCGAGTATCTAGTCTACCTGGCGGCCTCCGGCAACAGGGAGAGGGCGGAGGAGTTGTTGAAAAAGTGGCGATGGTTGCTGGACTACGACCCGGAGGTCTTTGTGAATACTCGGCTTATGCTTAAGCTTTTCGGCGTGGGGGAGGGGGCAAAACTAGAAGAAGTTGAAGACGTGTTTAAGACTAAGCTTTCACGGAAGCGTCGACAGGCTTTGTTGATGCTGACCGGCCGCTTGCGGAGAGACAAAGCTCTTGAAGAATGCGCCAAATTACGTGAAGACGAAGACGTTAAAGTCTCATCGAAGGCTAGAAAAGAGCGTGTAGAAGCCGTAGAGAGGTTGAAATCGAAAATAGAGAGGGAGATGCCGGAGGCGCATCTCCTGTTAGATGTTGCGGACGGCAAAACGCTTGTGGAAGTCCTGACGCCCATATTACCTGCGGCACAACTTGCCTTCATGTTACTGGCGGCTGTGGAGGGGAGGGCCGACGCAGTTAGGCTACACGGCCTGTGGGGCTCCGCGACATCTAGGGAGCCCCTACCTCGACAACTTTCCTATGCCGTCTATGAGAACTGCGGCGACTTAAACAGTGTAGAGTGCAAGATGGCTCTGTTGAAGCTGTACTACCTCCACTATTAGCGGCGCCTCCCGCGGCTGGGCCTCCCCGAGGCGGCAGGTCTCAAGTCCTCTTGCGTTCTGTTGCTGGCGGCATAGCTCCAGCGCCCTCGCGACCCCCTCCATCAATCTTCTATTCATTGCCTGCGGCCACTTGTGGCGTGTCTCCGGTGGCTTATGCGGCTGACAGCGGCCGTGGGCTCCACGGCTTCAGCAACATCCTGCAATCCTTGCCTCGATCTCGCGGAGGGGCTTTCTACCCCTTCCCAACAGTGTAGACCCCTCTACGCCGGACTCCACTCGATGATTAGGAGCTCTACATGCGTTCGGCGCGAGGTGCGGCCGCCCACCTCCGGCGTCCTCAACGTTGCAACCACGTCGCAACTGAAACGTAAACAAAAGGAATAGCGAGTATTACTATAGTATATAGGGAGTATTACTGGAGTATTACTATAGTTTAAACGAAATATTACAGGAGTATTACCAACATTTATAAACATTGACATAAGTATATACGTCGGGGCGGGGACCTGGCATGACAGAGCTGTGAGCCGCTGATCTTGATGAGGGCTGGCGCCCGACCCAGGCCCCGCCCCTCATATACGTGTTACGTACGGGGTTTTAAATTATGAAGGTAGTACTTAGGTAACATCGAAACCAATGTCGGCATTGTTTCATGTATTCCGTAGTCAACTGCGGGACTGGCGCCGTTGCTCTAGCTTTTCCACAGCCGTGGCGCCGTCTCCATGACGCCCCACGCCAAGGCGCCTACCGCGGGGTCTAGCAGATCCTTCGCCATCGAAGCCCCCTCATCCAGCTATAAACCGCGCCTGTACATGCGCCCGCCAGCGACATTCTCTCCACGACGTAGACTCATCACTCCTAAGATTGAAGGGGCTTCCGCCCTCTGTCTCAAGCCGGACCGCAGGTCCCGCGCGGCCAGATTTCCACAACACGCGGCCACATGGTCTTTTAAGGCGGTCTAACCTCCTGCAGACCTCTCTACACGTTGACGGGAAAGGCGCAAACCTGCCGAGGGATATGATGTGTGGCGTAACTGCCGCAAGACCCCTATAGGCCTAGAACCTGAACCGCTTACACACCTACGCGGCAGGCTGGAGATGGGGGCCCGTATGAAATTCCCCAAGGTGGAGACGGGGGTGAGGAGAGACGACGTGTGGATACAGATATCGCCCGCCTACATGCTCATGCCCTTCGACGAGACTAAGAGGACGTGGCAGAAGACGGCACACACCCTCATGACAGTGCCGGCCAGAAGCCGAGCTGTGTGAAGAGAAGAGGCGACAAAGAAACAGCCACCGGCAGAGAAGCCGCCGGAAAAGGCCCCTGAGCGGACAACGCGGCCGAGGCGTAGAAGGCCGCTTCAGGCCAGACGCCGGCCTTTGCGCCGTGGCGGCTGTTTCAGCCGCGGCGTCTCTTGACGTAGGCAAATATGAGTTTTACAACTCTACACGAGATGTAGAGCGACGACACGTCCATAAACGCGATGAGGGGCACATTCCATCTGACATAGACGTCAAACCCCATATCAAACGCTTGTGAAAGCAACCCGCCGCTCAACAGGTCAACAGCCGCCAGAATAATTACGTGAAGCCACAACGACCCCACCACAAACAAGAAACCCCACAACAAACTGTCGTAGGCCCTATACGCCGCGTATACAAGCACTACAAATACAGCAAGTGGGGCGACGGCGTACCACAGGAAGAGCGGCTCCGCGAGAGGCGCAAGCGCCAGAGGCGCCGCCACAAGCCCAAAAACAACCACAAAACCACGACTAAGGCCTACACACGAGGCAAAAAACAAAGACCACAAAAACACCAAACCAGCGACAAACACCCCAACCAACCACGACCAAGGCCAAACAAACCACAACAACGAAAAAACCACAACAAGAAGAAGGAAAAAGACCGTTTGATCCCGCATTAGACCACCTACCTCGTTGGTACAAAGTAGAATGCTGAATCTACCACTTGAGCTCTAAACATCCAGTTTTTCACAGGTCTGTGGCTGGTATGCCCATAACCTCTGTCTGGTTGTACGTACGCCTTTAAGCTTGGATTGGTACAGATGTTGTCTAGGCATATTCGCGTGATTTCAAGTTCTGTAGGCGAATCCCTCCCGTATAGGGAGGGTATTCTTAACGGGATTATGATGGTGTCGGAAGCCACGTTGGTGTACCACCCTCTTCGATAGGTAATTCTGGCGGTGTAGTAATCTAGCGTCTGCACCATAACTGAATCTCCGGCGCTTTTCAAGCCTTCGCCGGTGGCGAAGCCTAGGAGGCCGGAAACTCTCCCCACGACTCCAGCCAACATCAAGATGCAATCAACAACACGCTTAACACCAAAAGCCTCCCTAACCCACCCAGGCAGAGCTATGGAGCTAAGTTGATAATCAGGCATGAGATAAGACTCACCAACAGCATCAATTCTCGACACATCAATCCGCATGCGTAGATCTATCTCCGCCCTGTTTATATACACTACATGGTTCGTCCCGGGATATATATACCTACCTGAGATTGTTAAAACTATTCGTTCACTGTCACCTGCAGAGCGTGTTCTAATCGTAACTAGGCCGTGGTATATGCCGGGCGCTGGGGGCGGCTCCGTTGGTGCGGCATATAGTTCATATGCAGAGGAGAGGAACGGATTGTTCCAGATCCTGTCTATGGCTTCGGGTCTTGTCTTCCACTGCTCTGCCCACCTCCAGTATCTAAAGACATCTATATCTTGTAGATTGGGTCCTCCCAAATATATTGCTCTTACATACGGCGTGGTTCCGTCTGTATATTCAATATCCAGTACCCAAAAGAGCCCTCCGCCGAAGGCCTTGGCATAGGAATACTCAAATTGAAAACTCGACTGGCTGAAGCCAGGTAGATTCACGTTGTAGCTACATACACGACCGTCGTAAACGCCTCTGTAGGTGGAAGTTCCGATTGACGAGCGGCCGTTTATTGTAAACCTTACCCGCAAATCTTTACACACGCCGTTAACAGGGTCTGTGGTTATTAAGAGCCTTAGAGAGCTGGAGGCGGTTTGGGCAATATAGCCGTCGTAAGCCACATACGGACCTACGACTATACGACGCACGTAGTTGTTTATCTGGTAGCCGCTGGCGCCGGCCGCCCTAGCCGCGAACTCCCCCACTTCAAACCCATATCTATAGGTCCTGGTGTATATGAGAGAGGCGTTTACGCCAACTCTCGGCTGTCCGCTGAAGCTCCGCACCCATAGTCTCACAAATACGGCAATCTGGTCAACGCTGGTAGTAGGATTTATGAGACTCACCCAATACCTCGTATTGTTTGCCAACCTAAATGTTTGAGTTCCTAGATATATACAATATCCTCTATCTATTTTATATACGTCAACTATTAGGTCTGCGTCGACGGTGCCGCCTCTTATCAACGTCCCCAGCACAAAGCTCCTTACGTCGTAGCCGACGTAAGCGGTGTATGGCAGATCTACACACGCCCATTCATTCCCGTGCACCGGGATGACGACTTGGCCGGTTGTAAATACTGGAATTTCTCTGAAGTAAAGCCCGCCGTATACGTCAAAGGTGGAGCCGCGGCTCGGCATACTGACTTGGGTTGGCGTCGCGGCGGCGGCGGTTTCTCTGCCGGCGTTGGGGTCTCCTTTACCTGTGTCTATTCTTCTCAACTCTGCTTTGCCTCTGTACTCCGGCTGGAGGCCCATCTGTTTTAGAATGTTCAGCGCGTCCTCAATGCTGTGTGCTAATATGTCTATGATGCCTGCGTCTGGTTTTCTAAACACCACGGGGTATACGCCGTCTGGCGTCTTTAAGAACGCCTCGGCTTTCGCACTTTGGCTTGGCCGCGCGTCTACGGGGACGACGAGTAGGAAATACTTTCTGTCGTACAGTGGGATGGGTGCGGTTTCGTTGGTGAAGAGGATTATGCCGGGCGCTACGTCTCTCGGCACCCACACCACCAAAAGCTGCTCCCCAAACCGCCAGCAGATGCCCGGCACATGAGGCACATCTTCAGTTATTTCAAAATCGCTCTCCACCTCGTAAACATAAACCCTCTGAGCCGCCGCCGAGACTACAGACAGCGCTAGGACCACCAACGCCGCCCCCACCCACCGCGCCGCCGGGAAGCCGCCCCTCAACTTAGGTGGTGTCATGTAGCCGCCAGAAACTCAACTTTTTTCTTATATTCGTCAAATAGATAATTCAATAATCTGTTTTGGCTATAAACATAATTATGGATCAAGATCTGCCGTGGTCGGGCGGCGGCGTGGAGCTGGCTTTGTGTTTGAAACGTGTTTTCGGCTGTGCTGTTTATCAACGTGCCTCTCGTAGAATCTGTAGGATTGAAACAATAAGTTTGAAGCGTGGTTTCGATCCCACCGCTGTGGGTACGTCATCGGCCTGGGAGGCAGGCGGCGGTTCTTGTCTCTGTCTGCCGCCGGATGGAGGCGCTGGTTTAACGCCGCTGAACACCCCCGCTTGCCACTGCGGCGGGACTTCGGTGAGACGGCGGAGGACGGATGCGCCGCGGCGCGGGCGGGAACCGCCGAGCCTTCGGTTGCTGGCGGAGGTGCCTAGGGACGCGGGCCCCTCTCTGGAGCCGTGGTTCCCTGCGCCCCGCTTCCGCGGCCAAGGCGGACGGCCGGAGTCTAAGACCCATCAAGTATGCAAAGACCGATGTGTGCCTTTTGGCAACCGGCCGAAACCCCCGGCGAAGGCGCCATAGAGAAGGAGCCAAAGACGATTCAGAGCCCCTCTGGAACGGCGGCGGGGAGTTGCTAGACTCCTCTGTGCCGCGTCTGGGGCGGCAGAGTTTTGAAGGTCACGGCGTGCGTCCTGTAGATAAGGCTCTTGGCCACGGCGGCTCCGCTTTGGGCGTAGGCCCCGGCGTATTCTGCCATGTCTACGCGTTTAAGCACCTTAGGCTCCTCATGGTTATTTTGGTGTTGGTGAGCTGGTTCAAGTCGTTGAGGTCGGCTGGGCTGTGGGTGGCGCAGCCGGGCGGGGTCCTCGCCGGGCGTCAAGCCGCTTCGGGCGGAGGTTTTACGTCCAGCGGGCGGCTCAGCACATACGTTTGACTAACGTCTTTGATCTGCCGAGTATTGATGTGGCTGCGGCTCCGGCGGCTCCCACAGCCAGGGCGTAGGCGGGGTGCGCTGGGGGCTGTTCCCACCAGAGCCACATCTCGCCCGCCCCGAAGACAAGCCGCGCGGGTATAGACAGAAGGCCGCCCACCAAGTTCCATAGGAAGATCCACACAACCGCCACAAGCCAGCTGTAGTGGAATACGCCGCTCCGCACCCCAAAGAACAAAGCCAAAACCACAGCCACAAAAAACCCAACTAACGCCAGCACCACAAGCCCAGGCGCTGTCATGGAGAGAAAGAACAGCAGAAACACCACGCCCCCCGCCGCCACATAGACAAGCGGAAGCCTACAAGCGTAGTAGGCGATCTGCAACAACAAAAACATGTAATGTCCAAAACCCATAAACCCAACCCACAACCTAAACCCCCACCACAAATCCAAACCCACAAAAAACCCA
>Ga0272449_1002146_pt1 | contig 18793 bp, 23 predicted proteins | sample YNPCB0241_FD_198679 | JGI IMG/M metagenome (GOLD analysis project Ga0272449, IMG submission 198679) | Hot spring sediment microbial communities from Yellowstone National Park, WY, United States - YNP-CB-024-1 | ecosystem: Environmental > Aquatic > Thermal springs > Hot (42-90C) > Sediment... | reverse complement strand
GGTAAGGTTTCCGGCGTTGACTCCAATTAAACCGCAAGCTTCACCCCTTGTGGTGCTCCCCCGCCAATTCCTTTAAGTTTCAGCCTTGCGGCCGTACTCCCCAGGCGGCAGGCTTAACGGCTTCCCTGCGGCACCAACGCGGCCCGTAGCCGCGTTAACACCTAGCCTGCATCGTTTACGGCTGGGACTACCCGGGTATCTAATCCGGTTCGCTCCCCCAGCTTTCATCCCTCACCGTCGGGCGCGTTCTAGCCGACAGCCTTCGCCACTGGTGGTCCTCCCGGGATTATAAGATTTCACCCCTACCCCGGGAATACCGTCGGCCTCTCCCGCCCCCTAGCTGGACAGTATCCTCCGCAGTCCAACGATTGAATCGCTGGATTTAACAGGGGACTTGACCAGCCGGCTACGGATGCTTTAGGCCCAATAAGCGTCCCCACCACTCGGAGAGCTGGTATTACCGCGGCGGCTGACACCAGACTTGCCCTCTCCTTATTCCCCCAGCTGTCTACACTGGGGAAAAGCCGTCCTCAGCGGACGGCACTCGGGATGGCCCCGTCACACTTTCGTGTATTGCGGAGTTTTCGCGACTGCTGCGCCCCGTAGGGCCTGGGCCCTTGTCTCAGTGCCCATCTCCGGGCTCCCGCTCCCACGGCCCGTACCGGTTATAGGCTTGGTGAGCCGTTACCTCACCAACAACCTGATCGGCCGCGGCCCCATCCTTGGGCGGCGCCTAAAAGCATGGTTTAGACGCCTTTTCGGCGAAGACCCATTCCAGGAGTCTTCACCCATCAGGGATTAGCTCCAGTTTCCCGGAGTTGTCCCTGTCCCAAGGGTAGGTTAGCCACGTGTTACTGAGCTGTGCGCCGCGCCTCCACCGTGGCTTGGAAGCGCACGACTAGCATGTCTTAGTCCCATCCCGATAGCAGTGGGGTCCGGCAGGATCAACCGGAGTTACGGCTCCTGGCTGACCAGCCAGATGCTTATTGATGTACGGCTGCAAAGCCGACTGGATTTGGAGGAAGAGATCCACATAGTCAAAGCCCATTTCAGACCTAACATGGTGAGCGTCAGGTCCACATGTTTGTGCCCGCAACTGGAGGCCAACCGTCTTCATCCCTTTTTAGGCGTTAAACGCCTTTGCGGTTGGGGTTGGGCCGCCGCCGTGTAATTGCGGGCAGCCTTCTTTCAAGATAAATTGGAAGGCGTCTCAGCGGATATAAATGTTTCTTTACAGCCTAATATACATTGTTATTTCCTAATTAACTAATCCTTAAGCATAAGCAGTCTTTAGGGGCTTTCAATTCTTTCATGACGGAATGACACTGAACTTGGTGCATTCTCGCAAAACATACATAGTAAACATGCTTTAAATAGGGTATTTAGGAGACGACAGCCATGAAAGCTCAAAAGTTGTTGTTAGCCTTCTCAAAGGCTTTAACAATTTACGGTCTCATAATTGTTGGATATGGAGTATTGGCTATTCACGTAACTCGTACATGGTCTGGAGACTAGCCTGTGGATAGAAGCATTCCTTGGTTAACTCGATGTTTTCATGATGGTGAGCTTTGCCCTTTCTTTCTTCAGCTTTATAACTTGGGGATACCTGAAACACTTGGAGAAGGAAAAGGCGAACTGATGATTTTTAGCTCATTTTAGGCTTATGCCAACTGCCCCTATCGCCCATTAAATATTTTATTAAGCTTTTGGTTCTTGCAAACACGTTAATCATCCTTAACAAATAGTATAGGGGAGTGTAAACGAGAAGATGCTTGTGATTGTATTTTCCGTAAGCGAATTTTAGGGCTATAGCATGATAGATTATTCCCACGGCGAATGCGAGAAGAGCGTAAACTAACAAGTTTAGCAAGAAGAATATTTTGTCTGGGGCAAACCATAGGAATATGGGAAGGCTGAATAAGGCGATAATTTCGATTAGGCTGCATCCGTAGCCCAGTATTAGGGCATCCCATAAAACCAAGCTTAAAAACCGCTTTTTAAAAAGCAAATCCTTGTGGATGGATAACATGTTGTGGACGCCGCCTATGAACCATCTCAGCCGCTGATTCCAGAAGGCTTTGAAGGTTGTTGGCGCAACAGTTAAGCTTCTGGCGTTCTCAGTATACCCTATGGGCAACTTTTTCTTTTGCATTTCCAAAGTGATTTCAAGGTCTTCAGTCACAGACTTGATGGTTTTCCCATTTAATATTTCCCTAAGCGCATCAGCTCTATACAAGCCCATAGGTCCTGGAACCACCAAGACAGCGTTTCCCAAAGCTTGGGCACTGCGGTAGATTCCGAGCCCTTGGCTGTACTCAAGTTGCTGGAGTATTATGTAGAGTCTCCGTTCACCTTCACCATCTGTGGGGTGGATGTAACCGCTTACTGCAAACTCGCCAGCTTTTTCCGCTACCTTAACAAGTTCTTGAAGAGCGTTTGGCTCCCACCACGTGTCAGCGTCCACTGTGGCTATTAATTCGCCCATGGCTCGGTTAACTCCTGTCCGTATGGCTTCAGCCTTACCAAGATTTGCACAGTGCCTAACAACTCGGCCTCTTATGTTAGGCCATTGCCTCCGGCATTTTTGCATTGTAACCCATGCAACTTCATATGTGTAGTCGGTGCTGCCGTCATCCACAACTATAATTTCACAGAAACCAAGGTAATTTGAAGCATTAACGAAAAGGCTTGTTATGCATCTTGCAATGCGTTTTTCCTCGTTATAGGCAGGAACAACAAAACTAACCGAGGGATATCGGATACTTTTATCTATTTCTTCTCTTCGTTTCCATATCCAGGCTGCAACCACCATTATGCCTCCCAAGCCTATGGCTAGAAAAGTGTAAAGCGTGAAGAAAGCGTAAAGTGTGCCGTGCCAAAGCCAGTGGGTTGGCTGAAGATTTGGCTTATAACCGAAAACATGAACTGAAAGGGTGTAGGCTAAGGCTGGAAAATAAAGCCAGCAGAGGAAAGTCAGAAGAATTGGCAAAATAAATAGCAAATAGATTATTTTTGAAGTTTTCTTTCCTGCTGCTTTTTCAGGCATATAAATCTGCCCTTAAATTCGTGTTTAGGATGAGCCTTCCCCTTTTCCTCAACCATCTTTTGGGATATTTAATAAATAAAACCGTATTCCCGTAAGGAAATATTCCAAAGGATGAATCATGAAAGAGCCGCAAAACCTAATAGCGGATGTTTATCAAAAGTTAAAAATGCATAAATATTTAGCCTAAAATAGCTTCTGAATCCGAGGAAAAGTCATGGAAGACTTGTCCCGTTATTATGCGCTTCTTAAGGATCCCACGCGGAGAAAAATAATTGAAATTTTGGGAGTGCAGGAAAAAATCGGCTTTAAGGAGCTTCGGGAAGCTTTAGGCTTAGGCGTGGGCACAGTCTATTACCACCTAGACATGCTTTCAGACTTTCTTGAGCAGGATAAGCAGCGCAAGTATAGACTTAATGGCAAGGGGCAAGTGCTTTACAGAGTTTTGAAAGAAGGAAGTCTTCCAGCCAGCCTCGGGATAAGCGAAACCTTCAGCCACCGTCTTGGAAAGTGGCTTTTCCTCTCGCCAGTCTTCGCCCTAACCGCCAAGCCTTTAAGATTTCTGCGGCGGTTCTAATTCTTGGCGCTTTCGGTGCATCCCTTGCGAGACTTGAGCCAGCCCTATTCTTCTATTTTCCATACTCCACCTACAATTTCACGAGCATAATGATGTTATTTACATTTAATTGGATAGGCTTATTCCTGTTCGCAGAGGCACTTGCCTACGTTCTTTTTAAACGCGTTGGAAACGATCTTCAACTTTTCACATGTATAGGTTTAGCGGCAACTCCTTTGGCTGTTTTCCCATACAGCTACATGGCGATTCCAAAAATTCTCGAGGGCTTAAGCCTATCCTATTCAGAATTGGAAATGATAAGGCAAGGAGTGCTGGTTATACTACAAATATGGAGTCTACTACTGGTTTCAGCAGCCTTCTGCCACGGAAAAGGCGTAAGACTTGACAAAGGCATACTCGTAAGCCTAACAGCCATCTACCTAAACATAGCCTTCCTATTCCTACTAGGACGGCTCACCTAAAACTTAGATTATAAAAGGGAATTTCAGAAAAAAGTGAATGGAGAGGCTTTTTAAAGCGTTTTCAATGCTAAGGATTTTAAAGAAACTTTGCCAATGCTAGAATCTGGGGCGTGATCTCTGGTATGATGTCTTTTAGCATTTGGGATGCCCACGCCATAAATAATAGCATTACGCCGAAAATGATTATCATGGCTATTATTTGAACTATTAGGTAGGCGAGCCAAAACTTCAACGAAGCCTTAAAGCTGACGTCTACCAATTTTAGCTCCTTCTTTTCTTCACTCATCCCAATTCCCTTCTAAACGTTATACGAATAGGCATTTGTAAACATGTATATTTTAGATTTATGCACGCACTACAATTCAATACTAAATGCATCTGCATTACGAAAGTAAGCCGTAAAGTTCGGGATTTCTAGAACTTTTGAAAAATAATGTTCGAGTTTTTTCGAAACGATTTTCTTAATAAGCCGTTTAACAAGTTTATTTTCAGTGAAAAACCGTGAAAATTGGAAAAAACTCAATATTGGCTTTAAGCTTGGCTTTTCTGCTGACTTTACCAGCGCTCGCAGTTTTCACTCCTACAGCCAATGCCGAAGAAAATGCTGAGAATGCCCAAAGCTTGCCAGTGAAGACTGAGCCCTTGTGGAATAATGTCTGGTATAAGTTTGAAACTTCATTGATCACTTTGATATTTCCCGCAAATGGGACGAAGCCCATGTTTCTGTGGTGGTATACAAACGACAACAGCACCATATATGTAATGAAGTTTAAAGGAGTGATAGAATACCTAACCTTTGACTTGCAATATTAGGACAGGCGTTATCAGGCCGAGGAAGCAGTAATGCAGCAGGTGATAAGGGAAAGGTGCATTGAACCGAGAATAGGGCATTATGCCAACCGCGAAAGAATCAGAGAAGCAATTATGAGCAGACTTATGGGGTATTTGATAGGTCTTCACTCTGCCTACCTGCCTTTCAGCGCTTGTAAATGGAGCCTGGAGGGACCAGAATTCGTGAAAAAGGACGACGTCTTTTACTGGGCCTTCAATTTCACTTTAAAGAAAGTGCCCATGTGGGAATCTAGATTCGAATTCGCCGAGGACGATATCCAGATTAGATGCCGATTCTACAACACAACAACAGAAGCCATTGACGACGGTCACAGCTATAAGGTGGCGGCGGGACAGCTGAAATTCGATTTCGTAGTAAGCAATTGGCAATGGAACATAGATAAAGTAAAGGCTTTTGTTGACTGGCTGAACAGCAGTCCCTATGCTCAATATCAAATTGAAATACCGACGGACAAAACTGGATTGGCGTTATGGGTTAACATGGCTTCAATAAAGCTTCAAGACTTGAACGCTGCGCAAAATGAAGTTCAGAATCAATATCAAGAGACTGTGGAAATGGTGTCTCAGATGCAAGCCGCAACCATAAATGACGAGTACTATCAGGTAAGCGAAAACAGAACCCAAAGCGAATATGAGCGCCAAGTGCAAGTGACCAGCCGTTTCAGAAACCGCACAAGAATACAATATGCAAAAATGAATACTGAAGGAAACATTTCGGGCTTTTTGGAGTTTGTTCCATGGGTAAGGCTTCTAAACGAGATTGGAGAAGTGAAATACGTAGATGTCACCGCTTCATACATTGCTGCAGGCGCTCATTTGCGCTTGTTCATTTGCTATCCATACTTTGGCGACTCCACTCTGGAACATGACCCAACTATCGGGTTGACTTCAGCGCCCACAATTCCAGAGCTGATGACTCAAAAGCTGCTTATGGTCTTGATAGGGGCTACTGTGGTTATTGCTGTGGCTGTTGCTGCCGTGAAATTGCTGAAGAAGCCTGTTAACATGCTAGCTGTTAAATAGTCTTCTCCCCATTTTTTATTTTTGGGATATATTTCCTGTGAAGGAGTAAAAGGTTTATATGATGTATTGCTACGTAATACTTTGGACTAGTAAAGATAAGAATCAAAAGTGGAAATGACGAATTACGCTGGCAGATTATAAAGGCCATGCTGGATGAATTCCCAAGCCTAAAAGAGAAAGTCGAAAAGTATCTGGAAAAGCAGAACCGCAATAGCCATGCTTCTTTCAAGCTTAGTTACTCTTAAGCAAGTGAGGTGGGGGAACTTTAAAATTGTTTTGGCCATTTCCATTTTCAATCTTTAGAAGTTCAGTTATTTCCTGATAGCGTTGTAGAAATTCTAGGCCTTTTTCTGTTGCCTTATAGAAATCCTTGCCATTCTTAACAAATCTCTCTAGGAAGTTAATCTTCAACATAAATTTGAGATAGTAATTGAGTTGTGTAAAGCTTAAATTTGCCTTATACATTATTTGTGTCTTTAAGGCTCCGTCTCTGGCTAGTTCCAAAATTTCGGCCATTATGTATAGCTTGTCTCTTCTCTTCTGCGAAAGACTCGGATCCCAAACCTTCATTTCCAAAATTTTCATCTCTTAAAGCCTTTTTGAATAATAAGGAGTGGGCGGCGTGTTTTAAGCAGTGTTTCCAACATCCAATTATTCTTTTTCTTGAAATATTTTATAGAAGAATCTTCCACCTCACCCATTAGGAATCGGAAGAGTTTATTTTTACATAATGAAAATAATTTTGGAAGCGAGGTGAGAAAATGTTAGTAGGCATGATGGCGGACACTCACGATTACTTGCCCATGGTGGAAAAAGCCGTAAAAAAGTTTAACGATGAGGGAGTTGAACTTGTGCTCCATGCTGGAGATTACGTGGCTCCTTTTGTAATTCCAAGATTTAAGGGGTTAAAGGCGAAGTTTGTAGGGGTTTTCGGCAACAACGACGGCGACCGTGAACTTTTGAAAAAGAGATTCAGCGAATACGGGGGAATGGAGCTTCGCGGAAACTTTGCAGAATTACACTTCAACAACAAGAAAATTGCTTTGTTACATGGAAGTGAAGAGGAACTTTTAAAGGCTTTAATTGAAAGCCAAAACTTTGATGTCGTGGTTCATGGACATACACATAAGGCGGAAGTTTATAGGAAAGGCAAAACGCTGGTTGTGAATCCAGGAGAGGTCTGCGGTTACATAACTGGAAAATCAACAATCGCCCTTTTGGACACAGAAAAACTCGAAGCAAAAATAATCGAGTTGCCTATGTAGCTCCTAGTGAAGCGACCGCCTTTAGGCATAATCTAATTTATTCTTGTTGCACGATGACATTCTGCTATTTGCAAGTTTTAAAGTGCTATTAACTCTTAATCTTCTGCGCCCTTTCGCATCGACGCCAAAATGCCCAACATTAAATGTATTTTGTTAAAAATTTCTAAGGGAACTGAACCTTTGAAAGGATTTTGGCAAGATTTTTAAGTTAGAAACTTAAATTTTGTTATGGGGTGAGTTGTGCGGTTTCATGTTGTTTTGCTCTCTGCATTCATTCTTTTTCTGGCTGGTTTTCCTGCGCGCGCTTCACCATAAACGCGCCACAGCCCACCCCAATCACATTAATCGCAACAGCATCCGGAGCCTCAATCATGGGAACCGCCGCAGTCTTACTCTATTATAAGAGTTATAAAAAACGCCGACAATTAAGCCATAAATCTAGAGAAAACACACTATAGTTAACAGCAGCATGACGTAAAACATCAAGGCTAACACCCCCTACCTACTATTGTGATAAAACAAAAACTCCCACAATTTTTCATACCAAACAAAAATCACTTTAAAAATATATTCTAATAAAAACATGTTCTGTTATTGTTTCTTAAAAGAAGTGCTACGCTTTAGATAAAAAAATATTCGAAATAATCGCAGAGGATACGTCTTTGCAATTTTACAGTCTAAGTTACATGGCTCACCACGAGGAATATAATCTAACCCTATATACAGCTCTAAGGCCTCTCAACTTGAAGGCCTACAACAGCTCCTTCACAGTTATGAATTACGCGCCCGCAGGCAAATCTTGGCTTCTATCACTGGAGTTTGTTGAATTCAACTCATCCGCTACTTTATCGCAACAATACGCCATCTTAGGCAGAGTTGCCAAGGAGATAGGAAGGTCTACGAGAAGAGCGGAGACGAAACGCTAATACAGTTTACAGAAGGCTATTACACTATAAAAAAGAGGCCAAGGGCTTGTCTAGGTTGGTGGAGGAAAAACTGAAAGAATACGACAAGAAAATCCTTAGCAGTTATGCAATTTTAGGGATTGACCCTCAAGCAATAAACAATGGCGGCTTTGAAAGCGGGAATGCATATTGGACTGTTGGCGGACCTGGAGACCACAGCGTTACAAGCGAAGACAGTTATAGTGGCTCATATTCTCTGCGGTTAGGGTATAAATATAGTCCTAATGCAGTTAATGGTAGAGATTATGCCTACCAAGCCATCACTCTTCCATCGTCCGCGACAAGTGTGCAACTTTCATTTTACTATCATTTGTTCACTGAGGACTCTGTGGACTATGATTGGTTCGCAGTATACGTAGCTCCGGTAGGTTGCGATCCAGTTCTAAAGTTCAAGAAGGGAGGTGTTACTCGTAGTGGTTCGGAAGTGTTCGGCTGGGAACAAGTGGTAATAGACCTTAATGCCTATGCTGGACAAAGCATATACATATACTTCGAAGTCGCCAACACGATTGACGCCAATTACAAGACATGGTGCTACATAGACGATGTATCTGTAACATATACCACATGTGACTTCTGGTGCATATATAACTGTGTGCTACATGATCCTGAAGCTGCTGCTTATTGCACGGCTTGGTGTGCTTGGTGCCTCATGGCCCCCACGTCCGCTAATCCTGCATGCCGGTATGCATAGGTTGCATAAGCGTCTATGCTATAGGATGCTATTTAGCTTGTTGCTGGTGAAGGTTTCATGGAAAGTGTCGAAAAACCGTTTATTGAGACCTTTGGTTTCTACCCAATAGTGGTTATACCACTTTCTTTTCATCTCTTTTTACTGTTTGTGGCGATCAGCGTCCAGCATTTTGGCGGCATCATATTCTTTGGGCTGTCTTCGTTTTTGTTCTTGACTGGTAGCATAGACAGAATTAAGATTTTAAGAGATGGGGTTGTCATAGAAAGGCCGGTGTTTGGAAAGTCCTACTGGAGTTTCTCGGAAGTTAAGCTTAGGGCAGGTGGCAGAATCTTAGATTACGGCGGAATGTTCGGCGGCTCAATTACCCCACTAAAATGGAGGGAGTGCGCCCAAACCATTAGTAGCCTAAAAACCGAAGTTGCCCCTATAAGAGAAAAACCGATAAGCAAAGTTCTCCCATTTCTTTATCTTTTCTTCCCTGCAACAGTAATGTTTATAGTCACCATTATTGCCAAGCACTTCTACCTACCTATACCTCCCCTCGTTTGGGCATTAGCATGGGCGATATGCATAACATTTTCATTTATAGCCTACATAAATTCGTCACCCGTTCAAATTAAAATAGGAAGATTTAGCCAAAAACAATCCTCCATTACCATAGGATTAATAATGGGAGTAATAATGTTCCTTTCAATACTCGCTATAACGCAGTGAAGCAGCATATTTACCAATAAACCTAATAATCATCACAGCAGTTTAACTCGCTTAGAAACAGCAGACCCTTCCTAATTAAAAGACTTGGACATGTTCTTTTAGTGTCTCTTAAAATAAATGCTACACTTTAGATACAAAATATTGCAAACAGTTTATTATTTAGAGTTTGTTGTATGGTTGTCTCTTTTGGTTTGCCAGTTTAAAAAGCGCCATTAATTCTTCGTCTTTTGCGCCTTTCCTCATGGGCGTTAAAATGTCCACTGTGTTGTCGTTTCTCATTAGGCATGGCTTAAGTTTTCCGTCGCTTGTAACCCTAAGCCTTGTGCAGTTCTGGCAGAAATCCGTGTTCTCAATAGGTTGGACAATCTCAACTTTCACGCCGGGCAGATGGTATATTCGGCGGTTTTGCATGAACCTTCTGTTTTCAACTTTCAAAGCTTTTTGCCTCAGCATTTCCTCATATTCGCCTAAGGGTTTATGGTATGTGGAGTAGTATTCGCTGCTTATGTTGACGGATTCAAGTTCAATTAACTGTAAAATCGCTCCGGTTTCTCTGGCGAAATCAATCATTTGGGGAACTTGGTAATCGTTTACGCCTCTTAAAATAAGCATGTTGAGCTTTACAGGGTTTAGCCCGGCATCAACTGCAGCCTTAACACCTTCAAGCACGTCTTCCAGTCTGCCGCCAGTCAGTTTACAGTAAGTTTCTCCATCTATGGTGGGTAAGCTTATGTTCACACGTTTCAAACCGTTTGCACATAGTTCTTTGGCTATAGGAGCGATAAGAGTCCCGTTAGTGGTCATTGAAAGCTCCTCTAATCCCGGAAGGCTTGCAATGCCTTTAACGATTTGCAGAATGTCTTTCCTTAGAAGGGGCTCTCCGCCTGTGAGCTTAACCCTTGAAACGCCTAAGCCTACGGCGATTCTGCATATGCGAACGATTTCTTCACAAGTCATTTCCAGCGCAGAAGTTTCTGTGTTTCTGTCTTCGCCTTCTCCATGGCAGTAGCTACAGTGTAGATTGCAGGGTTTTGTGAGGGCTATGCGTAAGTTTAACAGTGGGCGTCCGTAAAGGTCTTTCAGCATCATCGTTATTCCCGCGCGTGCTTAACGATGTGTGCTGCTTCCGGCAATATAAGCTTTTCAAAACAAAGCCTAACAGCGTCCATAGAACCTGGAATACAGAAGAAAACCTTGCCTTTGGCCACGCCTGCAACTGCCCTCGACAAAACAGCAGCAGACCCGAGCGCATTATAACTTAAAAGTCTAAAGATTTCTCCGAATCCTGGGAGAATCTTTTCCAAGAATGGCGAAACTGTTTCTATGGTAACATCTGAAGGCGCTATTCCTGTGCCGCCGCAAAAAATAACAGCGTCCACATCGGCGGATTCCAGTGCGTACCTTATGCCTTCTTCAATCAAAGCCTTATCGTCTGGAATAAGCCTACGAAATGAAAGTGCATGCCCAGAATTTTTTATTAATTGTTCCATTAAGTCGCCAGACTCGTCTTTAAACTTCTCGCCTTTCTTTAACAGATTATAGCGGGATGTGCTGCATGTGAAAATGCCGAATCTTAGTTTTTTAGGGGCTTCAGCCTTATGCCTTTTAGAGCTCTCGCTCATTCTAGAGCCTTTCCTTCACCTTTTTTACAACACGAATATCCTCAATAAGCGTAGAGGGGTATTGCCCTTCAGCATCCTTCTCATACTGTTTAACCATGTCCCAAATTGTTAGAAGGCTTACGGCTGTTGCCACAAGGGCTTCCATTTCAACACCAGTCTGTGCCTCAGTCTTAACAGTGGAGAAAACTTGAATCGTTGACTCATCCAAGATTCTTATTTCCACCTTCACATTTGTTAGCGGCAGGGGATGACAAAAGGGTATCAGAGTGCTTGTTTCTTTTGCAGCTAAAACTCCTGCAACCTTAGCCGTGTATATTGGGTCTCCTTTTTCAACTTTTCCACTTTTTATTAGGCTTATGGTTTCTGGTTTCAGCTTAATTTTTCCAGTTGCGGTTGCTTCCCGAAAGACTTTTGGTTTTCCAGTTATGTCTACCATCGCCATGGGTTAAACGCCTCTCGCCCCTCGCCCTTGCATAATTTAGATGTAGAGGCTTGTTAATTTAACGTCCAGTTCTATTTAATAATTCTGAAAGCTAGCCTTAACGCTTTTACGTGGTTTCCCATGTTTCAATAAAATTTTTGACAGCCCTAGCCCTTTGAGAACTCTCATTAAATCTGTAAATACGAACTCTGCCGAAGGTTTTATGTTTAAGAATTCCTTCATTCTCCAAAATTTTCAGATGGGTTACCGTGGTTTTGTGGTTCGCTCCAAGCCTTCGGGCAATCTCAGAAACATTAAGCTCGCTTAGCTGGAATAGGATTTTCAGTATTTTTAAACGCGTTTTGTTCCCCAAAACTTCTTCTATTTGCATATTGCAGTAAAGTCACGCTGCATGTTTATTTAAGCTTTCAATGAATACGTTGTCCACAACCTTAATCCATTTTGTAGACGAGATCTGTCGAAATCCTCGCTTTTTGGGTCAAGGTCTGAGGCGACTGGATGCCAATTGTTGTTTATTGAGGCAAAGGTTGAATCCACAATGACGAATTTTGGAGTGTATTTGAAGACTTCTCTCTCTATTTTGGAAAGTATGTTTAAGGCGCGTTCATACTCTTTTTCAGGTATTACAGGCTGGTGCCGCCTATAGAGGGTCATGATCCGTTCTCTGTGTCCCTTCGATTTTTTGGTTCTTAAAACAATGAAAGAGTCATCTTCATAGAAGATTTTCTCCTTTTGCAAATCCAAAGCGCATAGAGGGCAATTTGCATTCATATGAGCATCTCCTCGACTTGGCTTTCACACAAACTGGGAATAAAGATGTTTGTTTATCTTTAAGCTTTTCAAGTCTCTCCCTTTTCCAAGAGCGCCGTTAACTCCTTTTCAAGTTCACTGGCTGGAATTCCTGGAAGAGAAATGAGCGTTGATCTTCCACGCTGTCCAACTGTTGAAACGCTTTTTTTCACTATGCCCAAAACTGAAAGCGTCTGCAGGTACTTCCATAACTGCGTATGCGTATATGGCTGCACGTTGAATTCTTCACATACAATGGCATATGTTTTTTCAACTTCCGTCAGAGAAGCGTAAGCCTTATCACTTTCTTTAAAGAATCTGGCGATTGCCAGCATGAAGAGTCTTTCATGCATGTTTAGGGCAGCTAAATCGCTTTTCCGCGCAACAGCGTATATGCTTGATACAGCCTTTCGGACACATTCAGGGATGACAGCGCCTAAGTCTTCTGCATCAGCATATTTTCCAGCTCTCCAGAGAAGCTCTATGGCGAAGCGGGCGTTTCCACCTTCTGAATGGGCTAGTTCAGCAATTAGGTTTACAGTGTCTTCGGGAACTGTTAAAGGCTTGAAGGCAAGTTGAACCCTGTCGTTGATTATGTCTGCAAGCTGTTCTTGAGTGTACCTTTCTAGGCGAATATCATTAGATTGTAAGGTGCTTCGTGTGCTAGGGTCTAGGCTTTCAACAGTTTTTAGGTTTTTTAAAATGCATATTAGCGATGTTCTTTGGGGTTTATCCAGCCTTGCTTCCTGCAGACGAGTAAGCTTGTAAACAGCTTCAGAACCCTCCCTTTCTATGAGGCTTTCAAACTCGTCCAAAGTTAAAATCACATAAGCGTTTTGCTCGTCTAAGACCTGTAAAAGAATGTGTAAAAGCTCTTCAGCGGAAAAGCCGCGTTTAGGAAAGTTTGGATGAAAAACAGATACTACTTGGTGTAAGATAAGAAAGAGGCTGCCGCGGTATTGGCGGCAGTTAACATGAACATAGTGAAGATTTACCCCCCGCTGTCTAGCCTCTCCTGTAATGTTCCCTCCGAACCTCTGAGCAAGCGCCGTTTTGCCAGTGCCCACATCCCCAGTTAAAAGGACTCTCTGAGACATTTTTCCAGGAGTTTGCAGTAGGAAACTGAAAAATTCTGCAAGCAGCCGCATCTCTTTTTCTCTGTGTAAAAGCCTAGGGGGTACATAGTTTATGTCAAGTTTGGTTTCGTCTCTAAACACGCTTTGGGAGGATGTCACTTACCGAACCTCAAAGAAATTACGTTAAGACTTCTGTTATGCTTTTCCCTTTCTAAACTATAGAATCGCAATCTTCATATAACCCAATAAAAACATAAAATTAATAAATAGCATATTGCAACTTACTTCGAAATGATTCCAAAATATTTCTTCCTAACAAAAGGCGTTGGCAAACACAAAGAGCAACTTCAGTCTTTCGAGCTAGCCTTAAGAAACGCCGGTATACAGCAGTGCAACCTAGTTAACGTTTCAAGCATAGTGCCGCCGGGCTGTAAGCTTATCCCAAAGGAAAAAGGGTTAAAACTCATCAGCCCCGGAGAAATAACCTTCGTTGTTCTAGCTAGAAACTCCACAAACGAGCCTCATAGACTTATTGCGGCTTCCATTGGCGTGGCTATACCTTCAGGCAAAAACAATTATGGATACCTTTCAGAGCATCACTCTTTTGGACAAACAGACGAGACCGCTGGAGATTACGCAGAGGATTTAGCGGCAACCATGTTGGCGACAACAATGGGCATACCCTTCGACCCTGAAACCGCTTGGGACGAGCGGAAACAACTCTTCAAAACAAGCGGACTAATAATCAAGACTACGAATATAACGCAGTCCGCTACAGGAGATAAAAACGGCCTGTGGACAACCGTAGTCGCAGCGGCAGTCTTCGTTCCAGGCAAAAAAGAGTGATGTACCAACACCTCTTTTATCTTTTTATTCCAAAATAATATTAGGCTTAGGCTGTTTAACATTAACTATAACTAGGTGGAAGCCTTGCCTGCAGAAATTCAAACCCCATTAATTCTTGTTAACTTTAAAACGTACTCTGAGGCAACTGGCAAAAAGGCTGTGGAACTTGCTAAAAAAGCTGAAAAAGTAAGTTTAGAAACAAAAGTTTCCATAGGGGTGGCTCCACAATTCACGGACATAGCCGCTGTTGCCTCCTCAACAGAGATACCCGTATTCGCCCAACACATCGACCCCATAGAGCCTGGAAGCTATACTGGACATGTGCTTGCAGATGCTGTTAAAGAGGCAGGTGCCATGGGAACCCTCATAAACCATTCTGAAAGGCAGCTTAAACTTTCAGACATTGACATGGCTGTACGCGTAGCCCGCGAGAAAAAGCTGGTTTCAGTTGTTTGCGCAAACAACCAAACAGTAAGCGCGGCTGCCGCAGCCCTAAAACCAGACATAATAGCCGTTGAGCCTCCCGAGCTTATTGGCACAGGTATACCCGTTTCAAAGGCCAAGCCTGAAGTGGTCCTAAACACTGTTAAGCTTGTGAAGGAGGTAAACCAAAAAGTTACAGTGTTATGCGGGGCGGGCATAAGCCATGGAGAAGATGTGACTGCAGCCTTGAGACTTGGCACCCAAGGGGTGCTTGTTGCAAGCAGCATTGTGAAAGCGAAAGACCAATATAGGATTTTGCGGGAATTTGCCGAAGCAACGGAGATTTAGGTTTAGGAGAACCCATATTGAAGGTTGAAGCTGACTGCGCCGCATGTATCCTAAGCAGAGGCTTAGCTGAGGCTAAAGAAGCCACAACAAATCCAGCCTTACGATTTAGGGCTATGGTGGAACTTGTCAACTTTTTAAAAAAGGAGTTCAAACCAACAACTGTCCCTGCAGAGATCGGCACAAAAAGAGACCGCTTAATAAAAAGGGTGACCGGCTGCAACGACCCATACAAAAGGAATAAAAGAATATGCAATGAAAATGCGTTAAAACTTTTGCCTTACGCTAGAAAACTTGTCGAGGAAGGCTATACACAGCAGGACAGGTTTAAGAAGGCTTGCCTATGCGCCATGGTTGGAAACATTATGGAACTAGATATTCCAGGACACAATTTCACATTTAAAGGTTTGAGGAAAACCTTGAGAGACGCCGGAAAAGACTTGGTTATAGACGACACTAACCGCATTTATGAAATAGCGAAAAATTCGAATAAAGTTCTCTATTTGACAGACAATGCTGGAGAAATAGTTTTTGACACATTGCTTGTGGAACAGCTTAAAAACATGGGTTTAACAGTTTTCGTTGCCGTTAAGGGCGGACCAATAATTAATGATGCAACTTTGGAAGACGCTGAAATCTCAGGAATGAGCAGGATTGCAGACAAGGTGATAACCACGGGCACAGACGCTGTAGGCTTAGCCTTAAAAGAGGTTTCAGCTGAATTTCTAAGCGTGTATGATTCTGTTGACATGGTTTTTGCGAAGGGCATGGGATATGCCGAAACCTTAACAGAGTACAAGTTGAAAAAGCCTCATGCGCTCCTGTTTAGAACTAAATGCGAGCCTGTGGCGAACTTTTTCGCTGTGCCTACGGATAAAAACGTGGCGAAGTTGATGCCGTAAATGAAAATACCGTCTATAGACCTGCGCAGAGAATTGCTTTTAAAAATTGATGAGGCTCTTGGAAAAGAGTGGATTATATCTAACGGTTTAGGAGGATATGCTTCTTCAACAGTTTTAGGTTTAAACGCTAGAAAATACCATGGATTGCTTGTAGCCGCCTTCCACCCGCCGAGGGATCGAAGGCTTTGCCTAGCAAAGTTGGACGAAGAGCTAATCATTGAAAACAGGTTTTACCCATTGTTTTCCAACGAATTTCAAAGCGGGATTTTCCCAAAGGGACACATGTTTCTCAAAAGATTTTCGCTTTCTCCCTTCCCCAAATATTTTTACGCCGTTGAGAACATTGAGGTTCGGAAAACACTTTTTATGCCTTACAAAAAGAACGCTGTAGTTGCCCTCTACGAAGTGTTTAAAAAGGGCGATTCAGCCGTCAAAATGCGTGTTTTCCCCCTTATAACGTGTAGGCATTTTCATTCTGTGGTGGACAGGTGGAGAAAACCTTTAAATTTCACCCAAAAACCGCAGGGAAGAAAAGTGGCTGTTAATGTTGAAGTCCCGCGTTCCACGTTGGTTATGGAGGCTACGGATGGGCTTTACTTTCCAGTGGAAAAGTGGGTTGAAAAGGTTTACTTCAGAGAGGAATTTTCCCGTGGAGAAAGCTTCCTAGACGACTGGCATCAACCAGGATTTTTTGAAATAAGCCTCAGCGAAAAACATGGAAAGTTTGCGGTAACAGCGCTCGTCGACGAAGATGAAGCGCGTGCAATAAAAATTTCAAGCGAGATGCCGGTAACAACATACGATGCTGAAGCTTTACATGATAGGGCTGTGGAACGCTACGAAAGTTTGCTGGCAAAATTTTACAACGAGCATGAAGGCCTTCAAGTTAAGAATTGGCTAAGCTGGGTTGTTTTGGCTGCTGACGCTTTTGTAGTTGAAGGTGCTGAGAAAGTCTCAAAATCCATAATCGCAGGATACCACTGGTTTGAGGACTGGGGCAGAGACACGTTTATTTCACTGCCAGGTTTGATGCTTGTAACAGGAAGGTTTGAGGATGCAAGGCAAACTTTCTTAACCTTTAAAAAATACCGTGAAGATGGCTTAATTCCCAACTTCATTTCAGATCAAGACGCTAAGCCAGTTTTCAATTCTGTGGATGCAACTCTTTGGTATGCCAACGCGGTTTTACAGTACTTGAAGTATACTGGCGACTTAAAATTTGTTGAGATGAATCTTTGGGAAGACCTAAAAACAATGGTTGAAAGCCTTTTGAAGGGAACAATCTTAAACATACGCGTTGACGACGATGGACTACTTTCGCATGGGCCTCAGCTTACATGGATGGACACTGTTGTCGACGGTCAGCCGTTAACGCCTAGAGCGGGGAAGGCCGTTGAAGTGCAGGCTTTATGGTATAACGCGCTAAAAACATTGGAGGCTTTGGCTAGAAAGTTTAAGGAGGAAAGCGAGGCTGAAAATTTTGCATGTCTAGCCGAAAACGCCAAAAGAAGTTTTAATGAAAAGTTTTGGAATGCGGATAAAGACTGCTTGTTCGATGTGGTGGACGAGCACGGCTACGGAGACGCCTCTGTAAGGCCTAACCAGATTATTGCTGTCGCCTTGGATTTTACAATGCTTGATGATTTTAAAAGCGAGAAAATTGTCGACTTAGTGCATAAGGAGCTTTTAACTCCATATGGGTTGAGAACCCTCGCGCGGAGTGATTCTAGATATGTGGGCGTGTATTTTGGGGATAGGCGAAGCCGAGATAAAGCCTACCATAATGGGACTGTTTGGCCTTGGCTGTTAGGGCCTTTTACAACGGCTTTCCTTAAAACCAAGGGTTATGCTGATTTTAGACGCGAATACGCCTTAAAAAACTTTATTTTGCCACTGTTTGCTGAGCAGATTTTTAAGGCTGGGCTTGGCACAATAAGCGAAATTTTCGACGGAGACCCACCTCACAGCCCAAGAGGATGCATAGCCCAAGCATGGAGCATAGCTGAACCTTTAAGGGCTTATGTTGAAGACGTAATGCAGATAAGGCCTGAACATGAAAGAGAAATCTTGTTGGCATTAGGCTGAGATGGCTTTTCTGAGGCCTTCCGCCGCGGCTTCTGGAGTAACAGTGTTTATGTATACACCTGTGCTTTTTTCGAATCCAGCCCAAATGGCGAGTCTTGGATAAACTTCCAAGTGCCAATGATAATGTTTGTGGGCTTTTTTGTTTAGGGCTAGGTGGAAACCAAAATTGTATGGCGGGTCGTTCACCAACCGCTTTAGCCCGTCAAAGCATGTTTTTAGGGTTTTGGCGAAGGTTTCCACTTCATTTTGGGACATTTCAAGGGGCGAAACTTCATGTTTTTTGGGAAGTATCCAAAACTCTACGGGGTTAACGCTCGCCCACGGAGCGAAAACCGCAAAGTCAGAGTTTTCCATTACGAAACGGGGGCTTTCCAACTCCTTTTTTATAATATTGCAGAAAACGCATTCGCCTTTTTCTTGCCAGAATTTTCTACTCGCCTTTAACTCTTCCTTCAAGATTTTTGGAATAAACGGAGTTGCAATTATTTGGCTGTGGGCATGGGAAAGCGAAGCTCCAGCTTCTAGGCCGTGGTTGCGGAATATGGAAACATAGTGCACATAGGGTTTTGATGAAAGCTCATGAAGTCTATCAATGTAGGCGTTTATGATGTGAACAAGCTGGGGGATTCTCGCGTCTGAAGGGTGTTCATCGTGGACTGGGGACTCAAC
>Ga0272449_1002145_pt1 | contig 18797 bp, 16 predicted proteins | sample YNPCB0241_FD_198679 | JGI IMG/M metagenome (GOLD analysis project Ga0272449, IMG submission 198679) | Hot spring sediment microbial communities from Yellowstone National Park, WY, United States - YNP-CB-024-1 | ecosystem: Environmental > Aquatic > Thermal springs > Hot (42-90C) > Sediment... | reverse complement strand
TCTTTTCCATGGGCTGGAATAACCTTTGTATATTTAGCCCAGCTCCTTTTATTTTTCTCTTCAATTTATAAGCTCTTTTTCATTCCTGTGATCCTATTCTCCCTCCTTTTATTGCTCTCAATTTACGCAATCTTCAAATTATCTAACTTTAAAAAAGGGCTTGGACTAACCCTTCTCTTCCTTTTACCCCTTTCAATTCCTTTTGCCTTCTATGGTTCAGATGAGATGGTTCTAAAATACAAGATCCTTTTCCAGATCATAATTGGATTGTCCGCAACTCTTTTTACTTTTTTCCTTCTCCATTTCAGGTTAAGGCTTTCCTATCTCTTCTCATTAATGGGTTTCATCCTCTATACACTCTCCTATCTTTACATAATCCTTTCTCCTCACACCTTCACTGGCGAAGAAAATCTTTTCTACCTTTTCCTCGGCTATTCCATCCCTCTCCTTCTCCTTATCTCAGTCCCCTTCTATTTTTTCCTGAAAGAAAGAGTTTTAGATTGATGGTTTGACCATTAATGAAATATTGAATTTCCTTGAACTAAATTAGGGTAGCCAATCTCTTAAAGTTTGCAAAAAGTAAATATTAAGCTTACTTGAACTTTCTAAATCTACTTTTTACATCAGCCTCCCTTTTAGCAAAATAATTAAATAATTTTGGCGATTTGAAAATTTTAAAAAATTTCCTTATTTGTAATTTGGCAAAAATTCTATGGCTTCGTCTATGCTTTCTTTTGAAATAAAATTTTCATCCACAGTGCAACCTTCATAATCCTTAAGATGTTTTTAGAATATGTCTCTAAGGTGGAAAACATCTAAAGAAAAATTTAGTTCTCTAACTTCCCTTATGATTTTTTAAAAAAAAATTCTTTTTCTTTGCTTCTCTTATCAATTCCCTTAACTCCTTTGCAGACCTTTCAGGGTCATCGGAGCTTACAATTGCTGAGACAACAGCCACGCCATCTGCTCCACTCCTTATGACATCCAAAACATTCTCCCTATTTATTCCACCAATTCCTATTAAAGGAACCTTTACCACCCTTCTCATTTCTTTTATCCCTTCAAGTCCAAGGGGTGGTCCTGCATCAGGTTTTGTGGGAGTTGAGAAGACAGGGCTTACCGCAATATAGTCAGCCCCCATCCTCTCCTTTTCTTTTGCCTCTTCCACAGAACTTGCAGATGCTCCAATTATGAAATCTTTTCCCAATATTCTCCTTGCAATATCAACTGGCATATCCTCATTTCCAAGATGAACACCATCAGCCTTCACAGCAAGGGCAACATCCACTCTATCATTGATTATAAGGGGAATCTCTTTAATTATTCTTTTAACCTCAAGGGCTTCCTCTATGAATTCCCTTGTGGATAATTTCTTTTCCCTTATCTGGACTACTGTTACCCCTCCATCAACAGCCTTTTTTATCATTTCGTAAAAGGGAATTTTTGAAAGTTCTCTGTCCGTAACAAGGTAGAGTTCCCAATTTATATTCTTCTTCATTTTTAAATTTTAACCTCTTCAAGTCTCATCTTCTCAGCAAATTCCTCTTCTTTTATCTCATAAATCGCATCGAGGAGAGCAATTCCGTAGGAGCCTGAGGATGATGTTTTTTCAGCGGCCTTCTCCCCTGCAATCCCAAAATAGGAAAGACCAAAGGCAGTTGCAAGGAGAGGGTCTTTTTCAACAGCAAGGAAAGAAGCTATTATAACAGTGGCAGTGCATCCTGTTCCAGTTACCCACCTCAGTAAGGGATGACCATTGAAGCATCGGAATCCCCTTTTACCATCAGTGATAAAGTCAACCTTCCCAGTTATTGCTATTACTGTTTTTAATTCCTGAGAAAGCTTAAGCCCTTCCTTCCAGACCTCTTCCACTTCATGGAGGGAATCAACCCCCTTTGTCCTTCCTCTCTCATCCGTCAAGGATAAAATTTCAGAAGCATTACCCCTGATTGATGATAATCTCACTTCCTCTATTATTCTTTTGGAGGTCTCTGTTCTCAGGGGTGTTGCACCAGCTCCAACTGGATCAAGGATCACAGGAACTCCCAATTTGTTTGCCCTCTTTCCAGCTTTTATCATGGATTCAATCCATTCCCTTTCAAGGGTTCCAATGTTGAGAACAAGGGCTCGAGCAAGGGAGACCATATCCTCAACCTCATCTATGGAGTGAGCCATCACAGGGGATGCTCCTATTGCAAGGAGGGCATTGGCAGTGTAATTCATAACAACAAAGTTTGTTATGTTGTGGACGAGGGGCTTTTCCTCTCTAATCTTTCTCAGAGCCTCAGCCCCCTTTTCTTTTAGATTTTCCATTTCTAAAACCTCCTAAAAATTATTCATTTTCTTCAATTTGAAGGGGTGAATGAACTATTATTTCAGGATGTTCCTTGTATTTTTTCATAAATCCTCTTACAATAATCTGCTTACCTTCATATTCCTTTATTCCCTTTCTGAATCTTCCAGTATCATTTAAGAATATAACCGCATTAAAATTCCTCTGCCAATCAAGGGAAGACTGAAGGTAAACCACTGATCTTCCGAAATAGACCTTTTGAACCTTGAATCTTATTGCACAGAGTTTTCCGAGAAGGTATATGGCATCCTGAGGAGGATAAGGAATCTCCTTTCCAAATCCCCAAAGACCTTTGTTTCTTTCCCTTGCAACTCTTTCTGCCTCTATGAACCTCTTCTGATAGGGATGATAAAATCTTGTATAGACATTGGCAAAACCTTCCTCAATGATGAGTTCATTGAAAAATACCATGCTGGGAAGCCATAAATAAATGAGAAGTCTTCCATACCTATCCCTACCCTGTTTATCTATCAAGATATAAACATCTTTGTTTTCGAGATGAAACTGAGCAAAATCCCTTGCGAGAAGCCCCATTAATCTTACTTTTTCCCTTTCCTCATCAATTTCAGGAGCATCAACTCCAACAAGTCTTACTTTTTCTTCTCTTCCATTAATAATCAGGTTAAATGTATCCCCATCAAAAACCTTTGTTACCCTTGCAGGTATTTTTTCCCTTCTCTCCCTTATTTTCTGCTCAAGCTCCTCAATCTGTTCTCCAAAATCCTCCTTTAATCTCTTATCCTCTGTTGTCTCGTAGAAATTTCTGAGAACCTTTATTGCTTCCTCCAACATCCCTATTTCAGAGTAAAATTTACCCGCAAGGGATGGTACATAGGGAGGATGTCCGGGAAGGCTTGAGGCAATCTCGTAATACTTTGCTGCTTTCGCAGGCTCTTTAAGATGATAGAAATAGTTAAATCCAATAAGCTCAGGAATCTTCCAATAATCGGGATGATAGCTCATCCCCTTTTCAAGAAGTTTGTTGGATAAATTCACATCCACAAGGGTGAGAAGTCTTGCTCCTATCAGATAACTCTCTTTGTTGTAAGGGTCAATGTCAGTTAAAACATCAAAAAGATGATATAGCCACTCATATTTGTAACCCCTCTGGTAGTAGTGGGAGCCAAAGTAAGTTAGGGCTCTTGCCATAATGAGATCTCCGAGAAAGGATGGATTTCCCATGGAGAGGGTTCTTAAATAGTTTCCACTGGGAAGGTAAAGGTATACATCAGGGTTAGGTTTTGAGAGAAAAGAGGACTTAACATTAAAGAATACAATTAGGGGTAAAGTGAGAAATATTATTATTAAAGCTAAAAAATTCCTCTTCATAGCTCCCTTTTTGAGAAAACAATAAAGGATAGGGAAATAAAGATGAGAGAATAAACTATTGAGTAAAGGGGTGAATAGAGAAAGGCAATCTTTGGAAAGGGAAGATTGTAGACAAGATTTATTTTAAAGTTGAAGAGTTCAAGGTTTGGGAATATGTAGGAGAGAGCTTTCAGAAAATATTGAAGGGGTGGGTTCTTTGCAAACTGAGACAACTGAATTGCATTTGATAGGGAATGTCCGGATATGTAAATTATGAAAAGGGTAATCATTGAAAGGTAGGGGCTTAAAAATGTTGATAGAAAAATTGATATTGAGGAGAGAAGAAGAAGCTCAAAAAATAGGAAATAGGCACCAGTAACAAATCCTGAGAGCCAGTTTTCACCATTTATAAGAAGGAAGAGCCAACCGAAAAGGGTTATCAAAAATATTATTGTTGTTGATAGAAGAATTAGAGCGAAGAAATTGGATAAAATATAGCCATTCTTGGATATTGGTTTTGAAAGAATCACATAAAGGGTCTTTGCATTTATTTCCTTTGATATTATGTTTGCTCCAACAACAGTTATGAACAAAACCCCGGTAATTGATGGAGATAGAAGTCCTATATCCTTAAAGACCTTGAATTTCTCTCCCACAACCATCTCCTGAAGGATAACTGAGCTAAGAAGGAAAAATGTGCCAAGGAAAAGGAGTCCGTAGAAAATTTTTTCCCTTGAAATCTCTTTAAATATTACCCAGGAAAGACTTAAAATCTTCCTCATATCAGAAGATCCGTATCCTTTATATGTTCCATATAAAACTCCTCAAGGAAACCTTTCCCCTGTTGGCTTATTGACTTTATCTTGCAATTATTTTGTTTTATTTTTTCGATAGAATCCCACAAATCTTTCTCCTTCACTCTTATCTTCCTCTCAATCCTTCCATCTTCAACATAAACAATCTCATAAGTGTCAGGGAAAAGGGAATTAACATCAACGGTGTTAAGGAGTTCCCCTTTATTAATTAAGGCAACTCTATCGCATAGATTTTCAGCATCCTCAAGGTCATGGGTGCTCAAAATAATAGTCTTTCCTTTATCCCTCAAAGAAAGAATAAGCTCCTTCAACATCCTTCTTCCTAAGGGATCCAAGCCTGTCATTGGCTCATCAAGAATTAGAATTTCTGGATCATGGAATATTGCCTGAGCTATCCCTATTCTTTGAACCATCCCCCTTGAAAAGGTTGAGATTTTCTCATCCCCAAATCTTTCAAGATTTACAAGTTTCAAAAGCTCATCTATCCTCTCTTCCTTTTTTTTCTCAGGAAAGCCGAAAAGTTCACCGACAAGATTTAAAAGCTCCCTCGCTTTTAAATTCTTGAAGAAGGAGGGATTTTCAGGAAGAAAACCAATGAGCCACTTAGTCTTTTCTCCAACAGGCTCTCCCTTTATCAAAACCTTCCCAGAGGATGGATTTATTATTCCAGCTATAATCTTCAAAGTTGTTGTTTTCCCCGCCCCATTTGGTCCGAGCATGCCGAAAATTTCACCCTTGTTTATTGTAAGGGATAGATTTTTTAGGGCATAGAATTTTTTAATGTTTCTTTTGTATATCTTTGAAATATTCAAAATTTCAATAATCATAGGAACTATTATAAAATTAAACCTTGAGAAAAAAAAGATTTAAGGGAGATTGAACATGGAAAGAATTAATGTTGCAATCCTAAATGCTCTAAAAGTAAATATGGGCTATAAAGAAGGGGAAAAGGTAGCGATTATAATGCAAGAATGGAATCCTAAATTCGGAGAAGGAATTCTTCCAAAATTTGAGAAAGCCAAGGAACTATGTTTTAGAATGTATGAGGTGTTTAGAGAAAATAATGTGGATGTGGAGATCATAAGTTATATGCCTGAAGAGGCAAGGAGCGGTGTAGACGCCACAAAAGATGTTTACGAAAGGATTGGATTTAAAGAGATTATCTTCATGCCAACAGTTTTCTCTTTAACCCATACAAATTTCAGAAAGGTTCAGACAGAAAAAGGTTCAAGAATTGCAAGCATGCCCGGTTTTATCCTTGAAATGTTTGAAGAGGGGGGACCAATGGATGTGGATTATAACATCCTTCACAAAAACACAGAAGAAATAGCTAATAAGTTGAGGGAAAGCAGGTTTGTAAGGATCATTGCTGATGAAACTGATATGAAAGTAGAAATTGATAAGGAACTTGTCCATGTTTCAAGTGGATTACTCGACAAACCTGGGAAATACGGAAATCTCCCTGGAGCGGAGGCATATGTTGTCCCTGTCCATGAAGGTGAATCCTTCGGATATTTTACTGTACCAGCGGGATGGGGTGGTGCAGTTCCTCTCAAATATAAGGTTAAATTCATTGTTGAAAAGGGAAAATTTGTTGATGTGAAGGGAGAAAACAAGGAAGTTCAAGACTATATCGAAAAAGAGATAAAGCCTTTGATCTTTGGAGGGAAGGATTTTGAAATCCTTGCTGAGCTCGGCATAGGTACGAATCCCAACATAACAAAGGATTATATTGCAAAAAAAGGCTGGAATACCCTTGTAGCTGAAAAAATATTTGGCTCCGCCCATTTTGCCAATGGAAATAGCAAAGGGATGGGTGGGAAGAATGATGTGCCCGTTCATATTGACTGGGTTGTCCCTAATGTAAAAATTTTCTTTGAGTCTTAAATCTTTAACCGATTTTTCTAACTTGGAAGCGAAAAGAAATCTAAAAAGATTTCTGCTCCAAAGGGATAAATCAACAATTTTTTACATGCCTCTTCTGTTGGCTATCAGAAAGCCTATCTCAGGATCTTCTGTAAAAACTTCATCTAAAATCTTTAGTTTTATAGAAATTTTTAAAGAGAAACTAAGGGTAAGCCTAAAATAGGGCAATCCTAAACTTGACTTTGTTTAAATTTTAAAAATAAAATTATTAGGAGGTATTTGATGGGTAGTGTTAAGGATCTGGTGATTTTGAAGGAAGCAAAAGGGAAAAAATCAGGAATTGGAAGGTTTGTATTTTCAGACAGGTATTCTGTCTTTGATTGGGGAGAAATGCCAGACCACATTGAAAATAAAGGCAAATCTATATGTATTGTAACTGCTTTTTTCTTTGAGGAGCTGGAAAAGATTGGAATAAAGACTCACTATATGGGACTTCTTGAAGATGGAGAGTTAAAAAATCTTAAGGATTTGAGAGAAGCCTCCAATATTCTTGGTATGAAATTGCTTAGAGTATTAAAACCAACGGTTATAAATGGTAAATACGATTATTCGATTTATAAAAAAGAAAGGGTCAATTTTTTAATTCCCCTTGAGGTAATTTACAGGAACTCACTACCCGAGGGCTCATCTGTATTTAAAAGGTTAAAGGAAGGAACTCTAAGACTTGAGGATTTAAATCTTAAGGAAATGCCAAAACCTGGAGATTTTCTTGAGAGTCCAATTATAGACTTTTCTACAAAACTTGAGGCAACAGATAGGTATCTAAGGATTGAAGAGGCAAAGGAGATAGCAGGACTTTCCGATGATGAAATGGAAAGGATTAAGGATATAAGCATGAAGGTAAATTCTATTATTACAGAGAAAACAAGAAGTATTGGGCTTTCTAATGAGGATGGAAAGTTTGAATTTGGCTTTGACGAGAAAAGAAATCTTTTGTTGGTCGATGCTCTTGGAACCCTTGATGAGTGCAGATTTACCTATGATGGGATACCTGTCAGTAAAGAGATTGCAAGGATTTATTATAGGAAAACAGATTGGTTTGAAGATCTGGAGAATGCTAAGAAAACAGATAAAATAAACTGGAAATCAATTGTAAAGAAATCTCCTCCCCCTCTTCCAACAGAATTGAAGGAATCAATATCTTTAATTTATCAAGCATATGCCAATGAAATAACCGGGAGGGAATGGTTTAAAGCACCTCCTTTGAGGGAGATTCTGGAGAAGGTAAAGAAATTCATTAAATAAATTCTGCGCAAAATCTATTGTTTAAAAAATTGATTCATAGAAACTCAATAATATTAGAAGATCAAGGATCACCCTTGTTTATCACTTCCCAATCCTTCATTAGAGCTTTGAAGACCCTTGCTGTCCATTTAACTGTTTCTTTTATACTTCCTGAAGTGTCTATTATGTAATGGGCATATTTTAATTTCTCTTCATTGGGAAGCTGGGATTTTATTTTTTTTATTGCAAGTTCTTCATCAATCCTATCCCTTTCCATTAATCTTTTCAGCCTTACCTCAAGGGGAGCATGGGCTACAATTATTCTGTGATAAAAACCATGAAAACCAGCTTCTATTGTAAGAGCTGCCTCCGAAACAAAAATTTTTGCTTTCTCCGATCTTTCAAGCTCTTCAATAATCCTCTTTTTTTCCTTTAAAACAAGGGGATGTAATAAATTGTTTAAAAACATTCTATCTTTTTCTGAACTAAAAACTATCTCTCCAAGTTTTTTTCTATCAATTCTTTTATCGGGTAAAATTATACTTTCACCAAAATAATCAACAATTTTTCCCCATGCAAAATTTCCTGGCTCCATCAATTTGTGGGCTAACTGATCGGAGTAGCATAAATAACAACCTTTACTTTCAAGATACTTAGAAATTACTGATTTACCGGTTGCAATTCCTCCAGTAAGGGCAACCTTCAAAACTTTCATGGATTAAATATAGCCAATTTTTTTAAACCATTCTATAGCCCTTTCTATAGCATTTTCAATAGGAGAGGGTTTGTATCCAAGCTCCCTTTCTGCTTTTTCTGTAGTCACAAAGAAACTGTATTTAGCCATCTGTATTCCGCTAAGGGGGATTGAAGGATTTTTCTTGAGAATGTAATAAGAAAGATACTCTGAAAGGTAAGCTCCTGAAAATGCCAATAAAAGAGGGATTTTTATAAGAGGGGGTGGAGCCTTCGCAATTTTTGCAATCTTTCTAAGAAATTCTTTTATTGTCAAATTTTCCCCTCCAAGGATATACCTTTCTAAGGCTTTACCCTTTTCAAGCACAAGAATTATGCCTCTTGCAACATCTTTTACATCAACTGCATTCATTTTCCCATCAGTATAGAAAGGAAGAACCTTTATAACTCTTGGTATCAGGCAGAACTGAATTGGCTTTGTCTCAAATTCTCCAACGCACAAAGTGGGATTAACAATAAAAACCTCTAAACCTTTCTCCGAATATTTTTTGACCTCTTCTTCCATAAGGAATTTTATTCTGTGGTATAACCCTTTTACTTTTCTATAATCAAAAGGTATATCCTCCCTTCCTATGCCATTCCTATCTTTCCATATAGTCCCAATTGAGCTAACATAAAGTATCTTCTTTATTCCTGAAATTAAACATGAATCCATAACATTTCTAATTTCCTTCAGGGCTTTCTCTATTTCTACATCTTCTTTAATTGAATATCTTGGATAATAACCTGCAGAGTGGACAGCTATGTCACATCCTTTCATTCCTTCAATTAAAGTTTCTCTATCCCTTATATCACCTTCAAAAAACTCAAGGTTCAAATCCTGAAGAAGATCTATCCTGGATTTTCTTCTGATTAGAGCCCTAACTTCATATCCATTATTCAGGAGTTCCCTCACTGTGTGATTTCCTATTAATCCAGTTGCACCGAGGAAAAATACCTTCATGGAATAATTATAAAACATGGCTCAATTAATTCAACACAAACAAAACAAAAATGTAATAAAATCGTATTTTAGAAAGGAGGAAAAAATGAGAAAGGTTTTGCTTTTGGTTTTATTATTAATTGTTTTTATTCCTGTTTATTCAGAAAAAAGGGTAATGGAGCCAGAGGATGTCCTCAACATCAAAGGTATTTCAGATTTGAACTTATCTCCTGATGGGAAAAGGGTTATCTTTACTGTTAGGGAGTGTAATCTTAAAGAGAATGAATACAATACTGACATTTGGATCCTCAATCTATCGGATGGCACTCTTTCAAAAGTTACCCAGTCTCCAAAACAGGATAACACCCCAAGGTGGTCTCCAGACAACAAAATGATTGCATTTATCTCAAATAGGGATGGGAAAAATCAAATCTATCTAATGAGATCAGATATTGGAGAACCCTGGAAATTAACAGATTCTCCAACTGGGGTTGAGAGTTTCGAATGGACTCCTGATTCAAAATACATTGTTTATTTAATGAAAGATCCGAGAACAGAAGAAGAGGAGAAAAGAATAAAGGAAAAGGACGATGCTTATTCCCTTTTCAAGAATCTTAAGAACTCGCATATCTGGAAGATTTCAGTTGATGGAAAGGAAAATAAAAAGTTAACAAACGGAAATTTCCATGTTTCTCGTTTCAAAATCTCTAATAATGGAAAAGAAATTGTTTACACCTCAGCTCCTTCTCCAAGGGTTGACGACTCAATTCTAAGTGAGCTTTACATAATCTCCATAGATGGAGGAGAACCAAAAAGATTGACGGATAATAAAACTTCTGAAAATTCCTTCCAATTCTCACCAGATGGATCCTACATATCCTTTATATCCTCTTCAGATTTGAAACTGAGATATCCAGGCTCATCAAAACTTTTCTTGCTGAACCTAAAGGATTTAAAAATAAAACCAGTCGCAACCAGTTTTTCTGGTGAAATATCTTCCTATGAATGGCTTTCCAATGATACAATAATCTTTACTGGAGATCTCGGTCTTACATCCAATCTTTTCAAACTTGATTTGAACAAAGACAATGTAACCCAGATCTCCAAAGAAGAAGGTGTAATCCGAGATATCTTGATTTTAAAGAAAGAAAACAAAATAGTTTTTACCCTTTCAACTCCTGAGGAACCATTTTCAATTTACATTTCATCCCTTGAAGATTTCAAACCGATAAAACTATCAGATTTCAATCCCCAAATAAAAGATTTCCATCTTGGAGAATTTAAACCCTATAAATGGAAGAGCAAGGATGGGAAGATTGTAGAGGGAATTTTAGGTTTACCCCATGACTTTGAAAAAGGGAAGAAATATCCCCTAATTGTCCAGCTTCACGGAGGTCCTGCTTCAGCCTATATGCTCTCCTTCCCCTCAGGAATTTCCTCCTATTCCCATGTTTTCACTGGAAAGGGATGGGTTGTTTTCCAGCCGAATTATAGAGGTTCAACAAATTATGGTGAGAATTTCATGAAAGAGATTGCTGGAAAATACTTCGACAAAAGTATTGATGACATAGTCACAGGAATAGAATCTTTAATAAAAGAAGGTATTGTAGATAAAGAGAGGATTGGTGTTATGGGATGGAGTGCAGGAGGACATATGACCAACTGGCTTATTACCCATTATCCCAACATGTTTAAAGGAGCCTGCTCAGGAGCGGGAACAGCTAACTGGATTTCCATGTATGCCCAGACAGACATTCAATATACAAGGGAATTCTATTTTCTTGATAAACCATGGAACAAGCTTGATCTCTATCTCAAATACTCACCCATCCTTTATGTGAAAAATGTAAAAACACCCACTTTAATCCTTTGTGGAGAGGAAGATGAGAGAGTCCCTCTACCTCAGAGTAAAGAGCTTCACATGGGACTTCTAAAGAATGGAGTTCCTACAGAACTTGTAATTTTTCCGAGGGAACCCCATGGGCTGAGGGAACCAAAACATCAAATTTACAAGATGAAGAAAGAACTGGAATGGCTTGAGAAATGGGTTTTGAAAAAATAGTATAAACATTTAAATTTTCAAAAAATAGTCAAACTAATCTTTTGATTTGACATAGAGAAAGCCCAAAAATAAAATCTATAAGAAGGAGGAAAGGATGAGAGGAAGATTTTTTATTATTTTTTCAACTCTTTTATTTTTAGCTAATTTCCTTTTGGGAGTGGAAAAGCCTTTAATTATTGGAAAGGAAAAGGGTGAAGGAGAATTAATTCAGCCAAGGAAGTTTGAAGAAGGTCCTGATGGAAATATCTATGTTTACGATTCCTATGATGCCTTTATAAAGGTATACTCTCCTGATGGGAAATTTATAAGGAAGATTGGTGGAAAGGGAGAGGGACCTGGTGAGATAAAGAGGGCTGATAGAGCTAATTTTGGTTTCACTCATGATGGTAAGTCCTTATTTATAACAGAGTACTTTGGAGGTCATCAGTGGATTTCAGTTCTTGACATTAAAGGGAATTTCGAGAAGGCAATTCATTTGAATTTTAAGTGGTTTGGAGTAGTAAAAGCAGAGTCCCTTTCCGATGGGACATTTCTTGTTGAGGTTGTATTATTTGAGCCACCCAAACCTGTTGAAGATTATTATCACTGGATTTCACAGGATGTTCTAATAAGAATAAATGAAAAAGGCGAGGTTCTTAAGGAGGTATTGAAGAGGGCTTATGTCTCAACTATTTCAATGTTCCCTGGAGGTGCTGATATAGGTAATCTTCCCTTTATTCCTCGCTTCTTATGGCTTCCTCTGAAGGTTAATAGAATAATCTTCACCGATGGTCTCAGCACAAAGTTTTCAATCTATGACCTTTCCGGAAATAAAATTGGAGAGCTTCAAACACCTCTTCCAGAACCAGAAAAGGTGACATCAAAGGACCTTGATAAATGGAGGGAGGAAAAAAGAGAGATGCTGATGAGCAGGGATAGATCATGGTATGAAACATTCGGTAAGGTTATAGATAAATACAAAAAGTCCATATATGACAAGAAACCAAATCTATATGATATCTACTCAACTCCTGAAGGGAATATCCTGATTTCAGGTCTTTATGGAAATTATTATTTGATAGATCAGAAAGGGAAACTACTCTCATCAATAAAATACAATGCTAATATAAAAATTACAAAAAACTTTGTTTTATTTGGAAAAGAAGATGAGGATGGCGTCTTAACAATTTACTGTATAAAGAGAAAGGGAAAAGAAGCAGAAGATTTGAAAAGGCTTAAGGATATTTAATCCTTAAAAACCTTAAGTTAATTTATAGCTAAAAATGAAAAGGACTTGACAGATTTTTTCAACTATCATATATTATAATATAGCTTGCAATAAAGGAGACTATATTGGATATTGAGAAATGGAATACTCAATTAAGAAAAGGCGTCTTAGAGTTCTGTATCCTTTCAATCCTTGAAAAGAAAGAGAGCTATGGTTATCAAATAATTCAAGCTTTATCGGATTTTACAGGCATTGATATAAAGAGAGGAACTATATATGCACTTTTTAAAAGGCTGGAAGAAGAAGGGTATGTTAATTATTCATGGGAGGAGTCCAATGCGGGTCCTCCAAGAAAGATATACTCTTTAACTCCAAAAGGAAAAGAAACTCTTAAAATAATGAAAAAGCATTGGGATGTTTTTTTACTCTCGATCAAAAAAATAACAGGAGGTGAGTAAAATGGATGAGAAATCCCTTTCCAAGGAAATCGTAAAGATACTCGAAGATTATTTAAGAAGTTTAAAAGCGAGGTTAAAAGGCTTACCAGCTTCAGAAAAAGAAGAAATAATAAAGGAAATCCGTGCAGATATTATTATGGAACTGAAAGAAAAGAAAAAAGACGATGAATCAGAAATAGAGTTTTTACTTTCAACCCTTAAAAAGATAGGGGAACCCGAAGAAATTGCGGAGGAAATAATTTCAAGGAGAGTTTTGTCTTTTAAAGGAAATTTTGTCAAAAGATTCCTGATATTTACAGGTAACAGTCTTACCTATGCACTCCTTGGACTCTTTTCCTCATTCTTATCTTTTTCCTTTTATTGTTTTGGTTTAATTCTTTTTGCTATGGCAATTGTAAAAATATTCTTCCCAGCTAATGCAGGTTTATTTATTTCCGAGAAAGGTCTTGGTGGTATCGGAATATTCTTCGATTCCTCCTCTATAGGGATTGATATAATGGAACCAAGGGGAAAAGATGTTCTGGGACTCTGGAACATCCCTTTTGGTATTATATCTGGATTCCTTTTGGTCACCGCAGGCAATTTTCTCACTTTAAAGCTTGGCAAAATTGGCAAAAAATTATTAGGAGTGTAAAATGGGGAACGAAATTCTTTTAAAGAAAATTTTTCAAATTCTTAGGTATTTACTTAATCTTAAAAAGACTCTAATTAGAATTTTATTCCTTATTTTTATTTTTTCCCTCAATAGTTTTTTAATTGGACTAAAAGAAATCAAATTTGTAAAAAATTCTCCTAAGGGAATTTGGCAGGAGAAGAAAAAGCTTGTTCTAAAGGAGATGCTTTCAATAGGTGTTAGAGAGGGTTATCAAAATCTTATGTTCCATGAGCCTATGGATTTAGAGGTAGATGAAAATGGAAATATTTATGTTCTTGAAAAAGGGAATTACAGAATTCAGAAGTTCGACAAAAATGGAAAATTTATTGTAACCATTGGGAAAAAAGGGCAGGGACCCGGGGAAATACTCGATAGCTTCGATATTGAATTAGACAATGATGGGAACATCCTTGTGTTTGACTTAGGGAATGGAAGAGTGTCAAAATTTAATTCTAACGGTCTCTTTATCTCATCCTTTAAGCCGAAATGTGAAGTTTTTAAGGGGGCTATTGACAATGAGGGTAACATTTATTTTTACAGCCAGTATAAGGGAAAGTTAATTCATAAATATGACCGGAATGGGAATTACATTTCTTCATTTATGGATGAGATTTCTATCGAACCAAAAAGAATAGAACCTCATACAAATACCCTTGGAGCAATTGAGTTTTATAATGAAAAAATTTATTTATCTATGATATACCCCTATACAATCTATGTATTTGAAAAGAACGGTGAACTTATTCAAAAAATTCAAACAGATGCCCCTTATTCATCCCCTCCCTTTCTCTCTCCTGAAGGGGTTGTGATAACAAATTTCCTCATTGCAGGGATTTCTTTCTCAAAGGAGGGATTTATTTTCTTGAAAGCAAATTATCTTAAAGTTCCTTCAAACTGGAGAGAAAAATTAAAAGAGCTTAGCGAGGTTTTTCTTAAGTCTTCATTCTTTGACATTTTTGATTCAAATGGCTCTTACCTTTTGCACCAAGAGATTCCTGACTATGTATGGGGATTTAAATTTGATAAAAATGGGCATCTTTACATGATAAAACAAGAGGAGGATTTCTGGAGAGTTATAAAATTTTCAATTGAATTTAAATAAAGGAGGGTGGATGAAGAATTTAAGATTGCTCTTTTTAGTTCAAATAGGCTTTTTTGCCTTTCTATTTTCAGCTGAGAAAGAAGAGATTTCAAAAATTTTCCAATTTAAAAGTGGGATTGTGGAGTACGAGGTTCTCTATTCTGATAATCCAACAATAGTGAAGAGAACTCTCTACATAGATGATTATGGAAAGAAGCTTTACATGGATTATAAGATATTCTCAAGGGGAGAAAAGCATTTTATTTATATCTTCACCGAAGAAGGAAGCATTGCAATTAATATGAACATGAAATATGCTGTAAAAAGGAAGAATCCCAAAGAACTCTTTGATGCGGAAGATCTTGGCGAGTGGTTTAAAGAGATTCTTTATGGAGAAAGAAAAAATAAGATAGTTAATAAAAATAACTTCAAAGGAATTGATAAGGTTTTGGAGCAAGAATGTGAAGTTTATGAAGTTGGTAATGAAAGATTCTGGATATGGGAAAATCTTATTCTTAAATGGGAAATGAGTGGCAGGATTCAGACAGCAAAGAAGATTCAAACTAATGTCTCCATACCGCCTGAAAAATTTGAAGTCCCTAAGGGGATCTGGGTATTTCCGAAAATATTTTAAAGGTAAAAATAAAGCCTATTCGAGTTTTACATACTTCTGGAGTTCCTTTCCTTCATCTTCAAGTCCTGATGAGATAAATGTCTCCATTTTTGGAATTCCACGATTGTCCCACCCTCTAATTTTGTAGTATAAATCAAGGAGGGAATCGTATTTATCATATTCAAGAACTTTCCCAGCAATTGGACCTTCCTTGTCCGCATTGGATGGATCAAACCAGACAGCGGGAGGATAATCCCATTTCCTGTTCCAATCAGGATATTCTCTAACCCAGAAAGCTCTTATGAGATTGTAAATTCTGTCAGCAACCTTCCAGAAATCCTCAAGAGTCCAGTTGGAGCCAGTGGCTATGTTAAAGTATTTTGCATAATTTTCGAGCTCCCATCCTATCTCTACCCATGGGAACCTGCAGGAGACTATAAATTCAAAAAGTCCTCCCCTTATCCTCTGAAGTTCAATGACTCTTCTTGCTTTTTCCTCTCCGTAGGAATCCCTTGCGGTCTGGGTTAACTCAAACATTATGACCCATGCATCTTTGTGATGGGCTCCAATGGGTGATGTCCCATAAGCAAGAGCCATCCCTGGAACAAACTTGCAATTGTATGCTGATATTTCAAGACCTTTTACATGCATTGCATAACTTGAACTTCCTTTCCCTATTTTCTCTGCCATTTTCTTTGTGCCAAGAGCTAAAAGCTCACCTTCCTCTCTCCTGTAAGCGATTTTTCTCAAAAGTTCCTTAGCTTTTTCCGCATCTCCAAATCTGAAATCTCCCTTTATGGCACCATTTTCAATTGCATCAGCATAAAAGGCAAGGACACCTCCTGACGAGATTGTGTCGAGTCCGAAATCATCGCAAAGATAATTAAGGGAAGCAACCTGAGGATAGTCAAAAATTTCAAGATCGCTTCCCAGCATCCCTACATTCTCATAGTCAAGCTCTGAATGCCTTCCCTCTTTATCAAGGATTGTAATTCCACATCTCATCGTACAGTTTGGACATCCATAAACTGCAACTTTTAACTGGGCAAGTCTCTCTCCATCTATTCTCCAGGCTTCAGGATGGGAAGTCTTTCTCATATTCTTTACCGGCAAAGCATTTACATCGTTGCACCATGCAAGAACTCCTGTTGTTCCCTGAACAGACCAGCCAGTTTTCTTGTCAATTTCACCAACCTTCTTAAGGTCATCCCTTCCAACTTTTTTCATCCCTTCTGGATCAGCCACTGGTATTTCTTTACTACCCTTTATTACAATTGCCTTTAGATTCTTCGAACCCATTACAGCTCCAATTCCAGGTCTTCCCCCTGCCCTTCCTTCAAGGCTTCTTATTATTGAATAAAGAACTTTATTCTCCCCTCCCTGTCCAATTGTTAAAATTCCAGCTCTTTTACCATATTTTTTATATAGCCATTCCTGAGTCTCATAGGAGCCTTTACCCCAGATTTCGTCTGCGGGAAGGAATTGAACCTTGTCATCCTCAATATAAAGATAAATAGGCTTTTCTGATGCACCCTCAATTATCAAAATATCGTAGCCAGCCTTTCTCATCTGCTCAGTGACCCATGTTCCAAGGTTTCCATCTCCATATCCTCCTGTTAGAGGAGATTTTGCTGCAACGACAGTCTTTCCAGTGTTTGGGGCAGGTATACCTGCTATAGGTCCAAGGGCAACAATTAACTTATTTTCAGGACCAAGGGGATCAATTCCTGGTTTCAACTCATCCCAGAGAATTTTTACCGCAAATCCTCTTCCTCCAACCCATTTCTTGGCAAAATCCTCACCAAAGGTTTCCTTTTTTACTTTTCTCTCTGTTAAATTAATTCTTAAAATATTGCCAAGCCATCCTTTCATATTAGACCTCCATTAATGTCATTTTTCTGGATAACATAATACAATTTATAAGTCAAATCTAAGTTATTTCATCATACGTATTGAAATCTCACTTTCGTAGGAACGGATAAAAAATATTGGATTTCTCTTCAAGATTTTTGGATCTATAAGCTTCTTTATCACACTTCCATCCATATCCCTTGCAACGGGAAAGCCCATTAAATAAAGGAGAGTAGGAGCCATATCCACTATCTCCGCCTCTCCTTGAAATCCTCCTTTTTCTATGGAGGAACCTATAAATATTGCAATTCCATCAGGAGCATTATCATGGTAGGCAGATATCTCCTCTGTGCCATAAATAAAGTTTAAAATCCTTTTCCATAAAGGTATAGGACTCATTCCATACGGAGAGTAAATTATGAGTACCTCATCCTCCTTTAGAGTCGAAAGGAAGCTCCCTATTATTGAATCGTAATAATCGTAGTATCTATCAATTACCATAGAGTAAAGAGGGGAAGGTTCTTCCATTAGTGGTTGCTCAGGTCTCGAATATTTCCAGAATCTTCTCTCCACTGTATCGAGACCAGAGAATAAGGCATGAAGATAAATGGGTGAGGATTTCTGTTTTGTCGAAAGAGCCTCCTGAAAAACTTCCTCATCCTGTGCAAAGGAATTTAGAAGAAAATCTGTCAAATTATTTTTTGGGAATTCTCCAATTATGTTCTTGAATTTAAGAATTGTCTCAGAACTAATTTTTGATTCAGAAGATTCTATAACATAAGATGGAATTTTAAAATATTTAAGAGTAGATAAAATACCTTCTGAAGTTGAAGGAAGCGGTTGTGTCTCAAAAATTCCAAATATTTCAAGTTTGTATAGGAAAATAAAGCGGGGAAGCAAATAAAGACATGGAGAAACATTTTTAAATTTATAGCATTTCCCAAATCCTTTATGCTTGTAAGGGTATTTCCCGGTATTAAAGGTTGTGAAAAGGGTCTCTTTGTCATGGGGTCTGAAGTTCTTTATCATTAACCATGAGCCATTCTCCATTATATAGGAGAAATTGGGAATCTTTTTTTCAGAAGTAAGAGGGGCAATAAAGTCCAGAGTTAAACCATCCATTTGCAACACTACTATCCTTTGTCCTTTAACCCATTCAAAGACTGTAGAAACTGTTGTGGCTTCTTTCCAATGCCTTTCCCTTGAAGAAAAGAAGAGAAGAGCAAAAATTAAAAAATAGAAAATGGGATAGATTATTGCAGGAATTTTCAATTTAAGAACAAGAAAAAAGGTAACAAAACCAATCAGTATTAGAATGAAAGACCATATCTCTATCTTTTTCTTAACCTCAGGAATTATGTAAATGGAAAAAAAACGGGAGTTAAGAAGAAATAAAATTCCAATGGAAATTGAAATAAAGGAGAAAAGAGATGAAATTAGTTCTGTGTTAAAGAAACTGTCAACAAATTTTTTTTCGAGGAAAAAAGATAAAATATCTGTTATCAGAAAAATCAGAAAAAAAGAGGAGAAAGTGTAAAAAGGTAGCAAAATAATGAAAAGGTTTAAAAG
>Ga0272449_1002143_pt1 | contig 18818 bp, 21 predicted proteins | sample YNPCB0241_FD_198679 | JGI IMG/M metagenome (GOLD analysis project Ga0272449, IMG submission 198679) | Hot spring sediment microbial communities from Yellowstone National Park, WY, United States - YNP-CB-024-1 | ecosystem: Environmental > Aquatic > Thermal springs > Hot (42-90C) > Sediment... | reverse complement strand
CCTCGTCCGCCGAGGGGAAGAGATCATCGTGCGGGACCGCTCCAGGCCCATCGCCAAGATCATCCCACTCTCGTCCACCGCGGATTACGAGGAGGAAGAACAAGCCCTCATCGCATCCGGACAGCTCCGTCCAGGATCCGGCAGGGCAGACCCCGCGTTCTGGAGCACCCCGGCTCCCCACATCCCGGCGCGCAGGGCCGCGAAGGCCGTGCGTGAGGACCGTGACGAAAGCTGAGCCTGCCTTCTGGGATGCAAGCGCGATCGTCCCCCTCTGCACTTAGCAGCCGCCCTCCTCAAGGATCAGACGCATCGCCACCGCCTACTAGCGGTGGAGACCGAGCTCGTGCTTGAGAAGCTGTTCCCGGAGCGGAAGGAGAAGGAGAGGCCCTCTCTGCGCGTGTCGCCCCGCCCTGCCCTCCTGCACGATCCCGAGGAGTTCACGGTGGAGAACGTCCGCCTGGCGTGCGAGTGGCTGGCGGACGCGCTCGCAGTCTGCGGGAGAGACGCCGCATTGGATCCAGATGCGAGGTCCGCGACGGAGAGGGCCTGGGCGGCGCTGGACTACGCCCTCGGGGAGCGAGGCGGAGCCGCCGCGGAAGCGTGAGCGTGCGGGAGCGGCGCGCCAGCCGGTCCTCCGCGACCACACGCCGGGGGTCCAGTGAGGGTGATCGGTCCGGGTTCCCCAACCCCCCGGAAGCGGCGCTTCCGGGGGTTTTTTGGGGATAGGGAAATATATCCCCGGCACGAAACCCCGCCTTCTCGCGCGCTACAGTGCATGAGAGAGGACATCTGGGGGAGGAGTCGGGCTACCCCGGGGCGAATCAGGGCCATCTGGGGGGTGCCATCACAGTGGAGACGGCACGGGAGAGGCTGAAGAGGCTCCTTGAGAGCGGTGAGGTGCGGGAGGAGGAAGCGCGCGCCCTGCTCGTCGAGCTGGAGCGGAGGAGGGCGGAGAGTCATGACTTCCTGTGGCGGTGGATGAGGGCGACGCAGCCTCTCCTGTACACGCTCTTCGGGGCCATAGTAGTCTTCGTGACCGCCCTGGTCGTGCGGGAGGTCCGGTGGGGGGAGGTGCTGGGGCGCGCGGCGATCCTGGCCCGCCGGGACCCCCTCGCCTTCGCCGTCCTCGCTCTCTCTGCGGCGCTGGGGATGTACGTCTTCCTCTCCCTGGCCGTCCCGCTGGCGCTTTCGCTGACGGCGTGGGCTGCAGAGAGGCGGCGCCTGAGGGGTGGCGGGCCGTGACGACGGGCGCTATCCCCTGCCGCCCCACAAACGCGATACTCCGGATGGGTCTACCATGCGGGAGGTGCTCTGTGGAACTGTCAGACGGTCAGAGATGAAGCGCCTTGCGGGCGGAAGCCCAGAATGGTACCATACATCAGGGGGATTCATGGAAGCGTTTCGGGAGATCATCATGGTGGGCCGCCTGGACGGGTCGGCGTTCGAGACGGTAGAGGCGCTCGTGGGCACCGGAGCAAACGAGACGTCGATCCCTCGCCCAATCCTGGATCGTCTGGGTGTCGTTCCGACTACGCGCCGGCGCGTCCGGGTCGCCGGCAGCAAGGTCGCAGAATTTGAGGCTGCACCCGTCCTTCTGAGTGTCAAGGGGGAGACGGTCGTCACGATGTGCATTTTCGGCGATCCCGACTCCGTTCCCGTGGTTGGAGCGCTCGCCCTCCAGGGATGTGACCCACCGCAGATTCTGCGCGCGGACAGCTTGTCGTGGCGGCGGGGTTACCTCCAAGAGATCCCCGGCGAGGGGAGGAACCCCAGGAAGAGGTTGTGGTCGCGCACTGCACCGTTCCTTCGAACGGTCTCCTGAGGATCGGAGAGGAGATCCAGTTCGAGAAGGGGAGCTGGAGGATCGTCGGGGTCTACCTGGCCCGCAGCCATCGGGGTACCAAAGAGCTGCGCTATATCCTCCGCGGATCACGGGCACCCGGCGGAGCTCCCGATCCGGGGTCCGCCGGCCCACCCAGACCCCGTGCGACCAACCGTCGGAACCCACGCGCGGGTCGGGAACGGTGAGGAGCCACACTGTCCCCGGGCCAACCCCTACCCATCTGTCGTCGCCAGCATCTGTACCGTGTCGTTGTTCAGCGTGAGGCGCTGGATACGGAGGTTGAGGGGCCACCTGGAGAGGTCGAGGACGGGGTTGATCTTGGCAAGCTCACTCTCGATCAGCCCCTGTGGGACGTCTCCTCCCGCGACCTTCGCCTCGGTCACCACAACGCGAACCCGTTGCCTGTTCTCGACGGCAAGGGTCCCCCTGGCTAACGTGGGATACAGCCGGTCCGACCTTCGAATGACGGCGGAAGCCTCGAACTCCCCTCCCTGGAAGTGCAATTTGGGATTCAGGATTGCAGAGGAGTTCTTCGCCAGGCCCTCTTCCACCGCCTTCGCCGTGATCCTCCCGACGGCCGTCGCCTTGCCCACCCTCCTCACGACGACCTGCTGGCCAGCCAGACTGGCGAAGTCCAGCTCTAGGCCGTCTGCGTGTAGGAGCACCTCCCCGCGGAACCCCCGCAGGACGGCCGGCCTGCCCACGACGTGGAGGACGTCCACTTTGAGGACATCCCCGGAGAGGGCCGACCCCTGGACCGAGATCTCGAACCTTGATTCAGGATCGAAGTACTGGAGCAGCGCAGCGGCGACGAGCTGCCTGACCGCCTCCTCAGGGAGCGGCTGCCTACCCTGGGGAGACGCGCCGGGGGCAACCAGCATGAGGATCAAGAGCGCGGAGGCCGCGAGAGAAGTTGCCCTCAAAAGGACCTCACCTCGACCCACAGGTGGAGCCTCCTGTACGGTTCCGGCCTGCCGTCTATGAACAGCAGAAACTCGACCTTGACGCGCTTTCCCGGGCGCCGAAGAAAGAACTTCACGCGCTCCTCCCACTTCTGCTCATGATTGAGGTGGATGGGACCCATCGTCCCCAGGACATCGTCGCCCGCCCTGATCCGCACCGAATAGCTGGCCGCGCGCTCCTCGTGGTTGACGATCCCCAGGATGACCTCCGCGGCCTCCCCCACGAAAAGCTTCCGGGGGTACCCCTCCGCCTTCCCGCCCGGCCCCAAGACGTAGAACTCCGTAAACGTCTCGCCCACCCTCGAACCCCCCAGGACTCCGAACCTGAACCCCAGGAAGAGGAAGAGGGCGATCGCTCCGGCGGAGACCGCGATCGTTCCCCAGGGGAGCGTCCGCAGCGACTGCAGGATCGGCCTTACATCCGCGGGGAACCTCTCGGAGGGCGGCAGGCTCCGCCGCTTCCGAGCCGCGATGAAAGAGCACGCCCCGATGAACAGGGTGAGCCCGGTGAGGATGGGCGTGAGGCGGATCCCCCAGGGCGTGTAGTTGAGCACCAGCCCGATGAGGGGGACGACGGCCAGGCTGAGCCCCAGGCTCAGGGCAAGGCGCTCGATCCCGTCCAGGTCGTCCCTGCGGGGGTACAGCGCGGAGATCAACGCATATCCCGGGAAGAAGAGGACAAACGGGATGCCCAGGACGACCCGCGCAGGACTGTTCGGGGAAAAGGCGATCAAAAGGAGGAGCGTCGCGCTCGCCGCCCAGATGGCGATGAGGTCGTCGAGGTAGCGCATCGCTAGCCGCACCTCCCCAGCACCCAGAGGAGGGCCATCGCCCCGCCCGCCACAGCGATCTGCGCGAGGACGCCCCAAAGGGCGTTCCTCCGGGTGACCGTCCAGTGCAGGGCGGGAACGTGCAGGACGGCGAACCCGAACAGCATCTTCAGGGGCACGTCCACGAGGTCCGGCAAAATGCCGGAAAGGGCCCCCAGCCCAACCTCAAGGGGGCGCACCCCTGGACAGCGGGTCAGATACCACACCAGGATCGCGATTCCTGCGAGGAGCTCGAACCCCGCCTCGACGAGGTCCGGCAGAGAGAGGTCCTCGTCCCCGGGAATGCGGGCGAGCAGGAGGGGGGTGTGAGGGTTCCTCCCTCCCCTGAAGGGGCCGCGCAAGGCCATCGCAACCCTCAGACGGGACGCCGGCTCCGGGTTCCCCACGCCCGGCACGCCCCGGGACGTCCGGAACGTCTTCCCCTCGGCGTGAGGGAGCGCATCGAGGAGGAGGTGGCTGAGAACCCCGCCGGCAACCCCAAGGGACGGGGTGGGGGCGACCAGCCCAACGAGCGCTCCTGTGAGCATGTGCGCAAGGGGTCCCATCCTGCACTACCCCGCCATACCGCCCGTAGCGGCCGGAACGCGCCTTCGGAAGGGTCCCCGCCCCCCTCCCCTCGGCCCTCCGGCCATCTCCCGAACCTCCAGGCGGTGGAACCCCCTCGCCCCCAGGTGGCCCAGGGCGACCTCGAACGCCTCCGAGTCGCCGAAATCCGCGGAGAGGACCAACACCGCCGCGGGGGGGATGACCCGGGCGGCCGCCCTTCGGAGCGCTTCCGAGGCGGGGTGCCTGCGCGCCCTGGCGAGGACAGCCAGGTACTCGAACTGGAGAATCCTCGCAAGGCGGGCCGCCGGACCGGTCCCTGCTTCCAAGAGGCGGGCGACGCGCCGGCCTAGCCTTAGGACCTGGGGCGGCCTGAGGACGCGCGCGGGCCAGGGCACCACTCGGATCTCGTCCGAGAGGGCGAGGGCGTGCCTGACGAGCTCGCGGGAGGTTAGGGGGGCGGTAACCCGCACGACCCCTCCATGGGTGTACGCGGCGAACACCGCCGGGACGCCCTCCCTCGCAAGGGTCAGGGAGGTCATGAGCAAGGTGAAGGCGAGCCAGTCCTGGTCCTCCAAATCCCGGACGCCGAGGTTTACGGCCAGGATCACGGCCTCACCGAAATCGTCCCGGCGCTCCTTGACGATGATCTGGTCGAGCTTCAGGGTGTGCTTCCAGAAGATGTCCTTGACCACGTCCCCGGGCTCATAGGGGCGGGCGCCGTAGTACTCGAGCCCCCTGCGGACCCTCCCCCTCCCGCTCGCCTCCGGCAGGGCGACAGGGGTGAGGCCGCCGGGTCTTGCCTGCTCCAGGTAGCGCCTGGCAAGCCATGCGGCATAGGCCGCCCGGGGGATGACCCGCAGGGCCAGCAGGTCCACCCCCTGGCACGTGACTACTAGACCCCAAGGATCGACCGCGTAGACGCGGGCGCGGAGGGCGGATGGGCCGGAAAGCGGCGGGGAGGCGCGCACACGGACCTCCTCCGCTCCGCGAACGGCCAGGGCGCGCGGAACGACCTCGGCCCACGGGTACGGCTCCTCGATGAACGCATGGACGCTCAGGCGGGAGCGTGCTACCAGGCGTACAGCTGCTTGGGCGGTGTCCCCGGCCAGCACGCGGACGGTCTGCATCTGGGCGGTGAAGGGGTCTACTGGGATCCGCGAGACGGACAAGGCGAAGAGCAGCCCCACGAACGCCAGGACGACCACAGCCGACAGGGAAAGGATCCACCTCGCGCTCACAGCTCCCAGGACGGACATGGAGACCAGGGCGGCGACCAGCGTCACGAGGAGGGGGGCCGCGCGTCGGTCGCCCGAGAGGGGAAGGGGGATGACCCCATCTGGCACAGCCCCGGATTCGTGCACGGAGGCAGCCGCACGGCGCAGCGCTGCCTCCAGCCAGGGAAGGCCGGGCAAGACGAGGGCGGCCGGGAGGAGGGAGCCGGGCCAAAGGGAGCCGGCCACGAACGGGGCCGCGAGGAGGTGCACCAGGGCGACGAAGAGCTCGTAGTGGCCGAGCCGTGCCCCCGCGAAAACCACGGCAAGAAAGAGGGCTACGAGCGAGATGGCGGCGAAGGGGAGCGGGACGAACGGCACGAGGGCCGCGAGCATCGCGGCCATCCCGCACCGGGAGATAATGCAGACCCGGTTCCAGCTCATGGTCCCGCCTTCGGCACCTCGACGCTCTCCAGCGCGCGCTGCAGGACCGTCTCCGGCGTCACACCGTCCATCTCCGCCTCCGACCTCACGTGGATGCGGTGGACCATCGCCGGGAGGACGAGGCGCTTCACGTCATCGGGGAGCACGTAGTCCCGGCCCTCCACGTAGGCCAGGGCGCGGCTCCCCTTGTACAGGGCGATGCTCGCCCGGGGGCTCGGTCCCACGAGGACGTCCGAATCCCCCCTGACCCGGTTGACGAGCTCGACAACGTACTCGCGGACGGCCTCGGAGACGAAGACGTCCCGCACCCGCTCCCTCAGGGCCAGCACCGTCTCCGGCGTGGTCACCGGCTCGACCCGGGGCTCCTCCAGGACGTCGATCTTGGAGAGGACCTCAGCCTCCTCCTCCGGGGCGGGATATGCGCTCCACGCCCTGAACATGAACCGGTCGGCCTGCACGTCGGCGAGGGGGTACGTCCCTGCACCGCCCGTCGGGAGCTGGCTCGCGATGACCATGAAGGGCTCCGGCAGCGGGTGCGCGCTCCCCTCGATGGTCACCTGGCGCTCCTGCATCGCCTCGAGGAAGGCCGCCTGGGTCCGGGGCGTCGTCCTGTTCAGCTCATCGGCGAGGACGATGTTGGCGAAGATGGGCCCTGGGACGAACTTCGAGGACCCGTCCGGCCGGTAGAGGTAGAACCCTGTGACGTCGGTGGGGAGGAGGTCGCTCGTGAGCTGGATGCGCTTGAACTCCCCGCCGATGGCCAGGGCGAACGCCTTGCCGAGCAGGGTCTTGGCGGTCCCCGCCATCCCCTCGATGAGGACGTGGCCGCCGCTGAGGAGGGCGGAGAGCAGCAGCAGCTTCACCTCCTCCTTTCCCACCACGACCCGCGATACCGCCTCGAGGATGCGCGAGGGGACCTCCTGGAGCGCGTCTTGCTGGGAATCGTCCATGCTTCACCTCCTATTAGGCTTCAGCAGGATCACAAGCGGGACCGCCGCGATCGCGGCGGCGAGCGCAAACGCCACGAGCGGCTCTGCCAGGAACCCCCGCGCCGCGGCGAGGGCGGCCTTGGCCCGGTCGAGGGGCGCCTGAGGGAGGTGCGCCAGATCAAGGTAAGCCCTCCCGCCCTCCCCGGCGGCCCGGAAGAGGTTCTGGAGGAAGCGGCGGTTGCCGGCCAGCTTCACCATGCTGTTGAGCAGGATGCTGGGATCCGAGACGAGGATCAGGGTGCCCCCGCCGTAGCCGGCGGACGCCGCCACCGGGAACGGTCCGCCCACCTCTCCCGGGTCGCGCCGGCCGTTCCCGTTCGCGTCCACGTAGCTCACCGGAGAGGAGAGGGCCAGCACCGAGAGTCCTCCGACATCCCGGATCGTGGTGGCATAGTTCAAGACGAGACCGTCAACTCCTTCCGTGAAAGGGCCCGGGGTGAAGTCGGTGATCCGGGGAAGGCGAAGGCTCTTGTAGTTGAACAGGGGGTCCACGAGGAGGTCGCCGCCGAAGCGCGCCCGCACCCCAAGGTGCGCCAGGACGGCGTTCCCGTACCCGAAGTCGTCCATCAGGATAAGGACGCCCCCTCCATCGACGTACCTCTTGAGAACGTCCAGGTCCGACGGGGAGGGGGGGACGTAGGGGATGACGATGAGCGCCGTCCCCTTCGCCCTCCCGAGGAGGGAGCTTGGGGATTCCAGCGGTGCCACCCCGAGTTCGGCGCCTGTCTTTTGGAAGCCGTTCCAGTACGGGTTGGAGGGAGAGAAATCGCTCGCCGAGGGGTAGGCCCAGAGGGCGAGGGCCACAGCAAGGAGCGTGAGGCCGATAATGGGGACGAGGAACTTAGGGGACCACACCTGGCAGCTCCCCCTCGAGCCGGATCATCAGACGCCGGGCAAGGTCCACAAGGTCTCCCGTGACGGGGCGGGCGGAGTACAGGGCCAGCTCGGCGAGCCCGGTCATCTGCAGGAACGCGTCCCCCCGGACCGTACGCCGCGTCTGCTGCGCGAACTCCCGCAGCGTGGTGCTCGGCCCCATGGGGATCCCCGTGGCCGCCTGAACCCTCCTCAGGGCGTCCAGGTAGATGGAGAGCAGCTGGCCTGCGGGGGTGCCCGGAATGGCCCGGCCGCCGGCCTCCACCCGAGCCTCCGGGACGCCTTCCCGGTAGGCCCCTCGATGGGGACCCCCCTGCCGGGCGGGTGGGGCGCGCCTTCCAGACCGGACGAGGGCGACCCCCGCCACGGGGAGGAGGAGGGCGAGAAACCCCGCATTCACGAGGTTGACGACGAACAGGCCGAGGCCGAGCTCGGCGGGAGCGTGCCAGGGCTCTACCGGTACCACCGTCAAAGTGACCTCCTGGGGTCCGACGAGCTTCACCGATGCGGGCAAAACGAGCTCGATCCTGAACTCTCCGGCACGCGAGGTCCTCGCCTCCGCTACGGCCCTGCCGATCCGCGCCCGCACCACCGCCCCTTCCACGGGGCCGAACTTCGACCTTGCCGTCCCGGATACGGAGATCCGGCCGGGGGCGAGCGCGGCCTTCGGCCAGCGCACCTCCAGGGAGGGGACCGCCAGGGCGACTTCGATCCGCCTCTCGGCCGTCGCTCCGAGGTAGCGGCCGCGGGGAGGGACGGTGGCTCTGAGGACGTGCGCCCCTGGGAGGGTCCCCGGCGGGAGGACGACCTCCTTGCGGAACCTCCCCACAGGGAGCTCCGCGAGCGTGCGGCCGTCGAAAGCCAGCGTGAGGACGCGCCCTTTTGACGGCACAGGAGCCTGTTCGACCACCCTGCCGCTCACCGGAAACGGCCTCCCCGGATAGACGGTGGAGGGGGCGGCGAGCTCGATCGCGGTCCTGTAGGGGAGGAGGCGGGCGAAGGCTATAGCCTGCTGCGGGCTCCCAGAGACCGCTCCATACGTCAGGAGCAGGGCCTTCGCCCGCGCGGCGAGGCGGAGCAGCTCCTCGTACGCCCGCCTCTGCGGGGCCTCAGGCGGGAGGGCTTCAAGGTTCACCCGCCTGGCCAGGTCCCGGAACCCCTCGAGCGAATCGTCGAGCAGGATCGCCCCGCGGCGCACGTACCCGTCCAGGCGGCGCAGGACCTCCCGCGCCGCATCGACTTGGCCGGCGTCGATCAGGGCGGACGCCTCCCGCAGCCACTGCTCGGCCGCCTCCAGGATAACCCCCTCCTTGATCAGCGTGTCGTTGAGGTCGCGGACAACCGCCCGGATCTCCGGGGGGAGGTTCGCCAGATCGAGCTCGCGGACGGTCATCCTCCCCTCCCGGTACCTGCGGGCCAGGTACTCGCGCGCGGCCGCAAGGTACCACTGAGAGACCGCCGGCGCCTCGACTTCTGTCGGCAGCGCGGCCGGGTCCACGTGGCGGGGAGTTCGGGCCGGGGAGGCCGCCTGCGAGGCCAGGGAGGCGGCCTGGAGGGAGGCCACCAGGACGAGCAGGGTGGAGACGGCCAAGCCTCGCAGCAGCACGGCTAGCCACCCCTGAGGATCTCGACGACCTTTAGGGCCACGATCACCATGAATCCGCCGAACAGGACGTAGCCCATGATGTCGAGGAGCCTCCGGGCCCTCGGGTCGAGGTAGACGTACAGGAGGGTCACGACCAGGTACTCGATGACGTAGGCGGTGAAGTAGGCGTCGAGCCTATCCTGGCCGTAGGCCGCGAGGACCGTCGCGGTGGCGGTGAACGCCACGGCGAGCGTAAGGAGGTAGCGGTTGTACAGGGTCACCGGACCACCTCCAGGTGGATGGTCGAGCGGCCCGCTGCGTGCTCCTCCGCGTGAACGGCCACGGGGTGCCCCGCGCCCTCGGCGACGACGGCAGCCGCGACGGACGCGAGGGGGGTCCCCAACACCCTGTAGATCCACAGGTCCTTCTGGTCGAACCTGACGCCTCCCAGCCGCACGGTGACCACCCCGGACTCCTGCACCACCTGCACCGACGTGGCCACGTCCAGAACCCCTACGAGGATTCGGGCGAGGGCGGCCTCGAGCTCCGAGGAGGAAGGGCCCGGCGGCGCTTCCAGGAACGGCATGACCGCCGTCCCGGGCGTCGTCACCAGGATCCCCAGGTCCTCCGGCCCGGGCCCGTACTCGACGATCATCCTCCCGGGCAGGGACCGTGTGACCTCAGGCCTCTCGGGGTTGGCGTGCAGGGGGATCAGCGCGCGCGGCCTCCCCCCGGCGAGCGCCGAGGGGAGGTAGACCGCCTTCGCCTCCACGCCCAGCTCCTCAAGGAGGGCGGCGAGGTTCTCCAGACCCGCCTCGAGGAGCACCTGCGCGGCCTGGGGAGGGACTCTGGGTAGGCTCCGGGCGAGGAGGAGTGAGATGGCCCCAAGCAGGACCGAGGAGAGGGCCAGCGCGGTGAGCGGGATGGATCCCGCCACGAAGAAGAACAGCGGCGCTGCGACCGCTCCGGAAAAAAGAAGGGCGATGCCGATCCGTGCGTAGGCAGAGTGGCTCTCCATCGGGAAGATTATAGCAGGTAGTCCCCCCATGCGCCACCTCTGCTCTGGACAGAGGCTGGGAAGACGTCGGCATAGGCGGCATCTATCTGTCCGCGAACATCGAGTCCGGGATGGGGACGTTCAGGAGGTAGTTCCGGTACCTGGCCGTAGCGGTGATGCGGTAGGCGGGGATGCGGACGGTGACGACGGTGGGGAGGAGGAAGCCCCCAACGAGGTCGTACGTGTACTCGGCGTACACGTCCCCCCACTCGTAGTGCAGCACCATCCCCACGACGAGCCAGCGGTCCGGATCGACGAACCCCTCGGCGCGCGGAGGGTTCACCTCAGGGAGCCGCCGCACGAGGTCGAGGTAAAGGAGCCTGCGCCCGTTCTCTTCCACCCATCGGATCTCCCGGGGTAGGTACTGGACGAGGAGGTCCTCGGGCCGCCCCAGGTGGGTGAACACGGTCCCGACAGGCTGCAGGAACCACGGAGGGTTGTGGACGACGACCCTGTACCTCGCAGGCCTCGCGGCGTAGACCGTCGTCAGGAGGCGGAAGGAGAAGAACCAGATGCGGGCGTCGATGATCTGCTCGACCTGGAAGGAGCGCAAGCCGGCGTTGACGGCGGCGAGGCTCGCAATGACCTCCTCAAACGCCGGCGCGCCCTGCCCGGCGGCCGCAGGGAAGGCCCAGAAGGCCGCGGCCACCAGGAGGCCGTACACGACCATCCTGCTCCAAAGACGGGGCGCCCTCACCGCGAGAAGCTGAACCAGACGCGCTGGGTGGGGACCTCCCAAGTGACGCTGAACGAGCCCACGCCGGCCCTGGTGTAGGAAACGGTAAGCTTCCTCGGGACGTCGTCCCAGCTGACGCCGAACGCCTGCCTCCTCTCCAGCGCAACGGTCGCCCCGTAGACCCGCGCCGAGATGGCCCGGCTGATCAGGCTGTAGGTCTGGCTGTGCTGGAGGGTGATCCCCTGGCCTACCGTCAGGGTGGCCGCGCCCGCGACATACTCGTCCTTCCCCATGGCGTCGAAGAGGAGGGGGCTCGTCCCGCTTGCCTCCTGGCGGAAGTAGGTGAACACGGTGGAGAGGACGGGGGCAGGGGCCACCGAGAGCCAGGCGGACCCCCACCACGCGCCGTGCAGGGTCGGTCCGGAGTAGAGGTTCTGCCTGTACCCGGTGCTCGCGCCCGCCGAAAGGAACGGGCCGAGAGGGATGGGGGACGTGGACACCTGGGCGGCGAGGGTCCCCCGGACGCCGCTTAAGCCCGCGGGGCGGACGAGGAAGTGGCCGAGCCCGGCCTCAAGGCCGTAGTTCAGCGGGGTGGCGCCGACCCTTCCCCCGCCGGAGAGGGTGACCTCGGGGAGGCGGTCCACCCCGTAGTCGCCCCCGAATCCTCCCCTCGCCGCCGTGAGGCTCAGGCTCCACCCCGGCGCGAGGGGAGAGGTCCTCGTGAGGGAGAGGAGAGGCTCAAGCCCCAGGGCCTCGGTGTACGTGGCGCCAACCGTCAGGGTGGTGGCAGGCATCACAGGGAATCCCCACCCGGCCGACGCGTAGAGGCCGAGTATGGAGTTGTAGCCGCCGGCAAGGGAGATCTGGGCCTGAGCGGGCCCTGACCCAAGCGATCCGAGGAGAAGCAAGGCGAGGACAAAAAGGAACGTCCGTCGAACGACCGTCACAGGGTAGACCTCCTTTCGTCCACGATCCTCCCGTCGCGCAGCGTCACGATCCGCCCGGCTGCGAGGGCGACCTGGGGGTTGTGGGTGACCACGACCACCGTCTTGCCTTCTCTATTGAGCTCCGAGAGCAGGGAGATGATGGACATCCCCGTCTCCGAGTCCAGCTCGCCCGTCGGCTCGTCGGCGAGGAGGATGGGGGGGTCGTTGGCGAGGGCCCTCGCCACGGCAACCCTCTGGCTCTCCCCTCCCGAGAGCTGGGAGGGGAAGTGGCCGGCCCGCCCCCCTACCCCCACCCTTTCCAGGAGCTCCATGGCCCGGCGCCTGCGGAGGCGCCCGGGGATCCGCAGGGGAACCATGGGGACCTCCACGTTCTCCAGGGCTGTGAGCCCAGGGAGGAGGTGGTGGGACTGGAAGACGAACCCCACCGTCCGCAGCCTGAACCCGTCGAGGCGGGCCACATCCCGCAGGCGCGCCCCATTCACGAACACCTCCCCGGAAGTGGGCCGGTCCAGACCCCCCACGATGTGGAGGAGGGTCGACTTCCCGCTCCCCGAAGGCCCCACCACCGCCACGAACTCCCCCGGCCCGATCGAGAGGTCGACCTCCCGCAGGGCGACCACCTGCCCCTTCCGGTAGACTTTTGTCACGCTTTCGAGCCGGATCATGGCGGAGGACCTCTCCACCTCTGGACTCCCTAAGCCGGCTACTCGGACCGGAGGGCCTCCACGGGGTCCAACATCGAAGCCCTCCACGCCGGAAGGAGACCACCGAAGACACCGACAAAAAGTGCCAGGGAGACCGCACCGACGAGCAGGTCGGGTCCGACCGTCGACGGGAACGGGAGCGTCTTGTACCCGCGGCTTAAGGCATTCAGGGCGGTGGTGCCCAAGGTGATCCCAACTAGCCCCCCGAGGAGGCTCATCACCACCGCCTCGCCGGCGATCAGCCCGACGATGCGCCGGCGGCTCCACCCGACCGCCAGGAGGATGCCGATCTCCCGCGTCCTCTCCAGGACCGCCATCGCCATGGTGTTCGCCACGGCGAGGACGCTCAAGAGCAGCGCGACCGCCGAGACGGCCCACGCGCCCGCAATGACAGCCTCGAGGTTGAGGCGGTCCCGGGCGAACTCCTCAGAGGTGATCGCGGTCACTTCAGGGAAGCGGGCCTCGATCGCCTCCTGGACCGGCCTCACCCTCCTGGGATCCTTGACCTTGACCTTCACCAGAGAGACCCGGTCCTCCAGGCCGAAGAGCTCCCTCGCGGCCGAGAGGGCCATCATCGCCCCGCCCTCCTCCAGGCTGATCCCGCTCTCGTAGATCCCGATGACCCGGAGGTCCCTCGCGTTGACGGTGATGGAATCCCCCACCCTCTTTCCCATCCCGTCGGCGGCGCGGGCGCCGAGCATGACGACCGCCCCGTCACCCGGCCTCAGAGGGCGGCCCTCCACCACATGCACGCGGGAGACCTCCGGACCCGTGGGGTCCACCCCGTAGACGAGGAAAACGATGTCCCTTCTGATAGTGGCCGGGATGAGGACCAGCGGGCTCGCCATGGCCACGTCCGGGAGGTCCCTCAGCCCTTCGACGGTGCTCGCAGGGATCGACCCCAGGTAGCCGAAGGTGAGGCCCTGAGGGATCCGCTGGACGACGGTCAGCTCGCTCCCCGCGGCCGAGACGACGGCCGAGACCTGGCTTACGAGGCCCGTGCTGATCCCGAAGAGGGCCACGGTCGCCCCGATGCTGAGCGCAACGCCCAGCACGGTGAGGGACGTCCGCACCTTCCTCCTGGCAAGGTTGCGCAGCACCATCTCCGTCCCCTTGAGGTCTGCTGTCAGCGGGGCAGGATCACCGCCGGAGCGAGACCCCGACGTAGAACCCGTCCCAACGCAGAATGGTATAATCCGGCAAACCCGGCTTCCACCACCACACGCCCCCTCGGTAGCCCGCCTCAACGGTCATGTCAGGCCGGACATACCACCCAACCCCGAGGCTGTAGCTCCAGATGTTAGACTTGAATGCCTCCGTTCCATCAGTGGTCGGCCACAGGCCTCCCAGCGCGACGTGGCCATTAAACTCCACGGGCGTTACAGCGTTGTTGATCGTGAGCTGATAGCGGAAGTCCGCCCCGAGCCTCAGCCCGGTCGCAGTTGCGGTCCTCACGGCTCCGCCCAGCTCGCCTCGGTATCGCGCACCACCCCACCCGGCAAAGGCGGTGAAGGCTCCGGAGGTCAGCTCCGGGAGAGGCCGGTAATGGAAATCTATCCCCCAGAGGGCATGGCCTCCTGTGAAGTCCCCGTCGTACATGAGGGAAAGCTCGTAAGGGCTGCGGCTCGCTCGGTACCCAATTCCTGCGAACGATAGCCCCTGTGGAGGACCAACCAATGTCCCGCGGGATGTTACCAAGACAGGCCAAGCGCGTAACTCAAGGTGCGAGGGCGCAAACATAAAGGGCAGATGCTCGGGCAAGCGGGAGCCTACCTGCGCAGGGGGTGCCGCGGGCGCTACCGAAAGGGGCCACCTGTACGCGACATCCATGGCGAAAAGCCCCTCTATCCCTGACGCGCCGAAGACATTTCCTCGGTTGGTTACGGAAGAAAGCTCGATCCGGTAGCGCGCCGCGAGAGCGGGGGAATAGAACTGTACGAGCTTCAGGCCCAGGGTATGACGGCTCTCGACGACGCCGGAGAGAAACCAATCCCGGCGTAAGTCTTCCAGAGATGCCCACATCTGACCGATGTAGCCCTGGCCCTTCCGCGTGTACGCATAAGAGAGCTGCAGGATCCTCACGGAGTCCAGGCGGTGGTTCAGCTCAACGTATAGGTCGTCCCCATCCGGCCCGAGCCAGTGGCCTAAGCTCCTCCCCATGTAGGTGTAGTCCAACTGGTTCCCATAGCTATATGTGCGGTTGGTAACCGCTGAGTATTCGACCCTTAGATCCGTTCTTCCAGTCTTAAAGGGATCCGCCAGGTAGATCCCCCCTTGGAAGCCGAGGGCGCCGGGAAACCAGAGAGGAAGATCGTCGATGAGAAGTGTTGCATACAGCCTGATCCCAGGTCGAACAATCCAGTCCCCTTCCACGGCGACCAATGTGTTGTGTAGCTGGCCGAGCGCCTCATGCAGATCGAACGACGCAACGTGTCCCAAAAGGACGGGCAGGGGGTTCAGGAGGTGGTAAGGCGTAAGAGGACCGACATCCGTCAGGACCACCTCGCTCAACCCTATCCGAAGGCGAGGGATGGGAAGCCAGTCAAGTCTCGTCCCGAACAGGAAGATCGGCCGTGAGGGCGAGATGGAGCTTCTCTCCAGCGGCACGATAATTTTTGTCAGTAGCCCCCTGGGCAGTTCGGTGGTGAAGCGGAGTGCGGGCAGAGGTCCTGCATTGTCGGAAAGCAAAAGGCTGCCTCGGAAGCTCGGCCCCCACCAGAGGGAAGTCCTTCCAAGCTGCCCTAGCACCGAGCCGAGCTTAAACGATCCGTAGAGCTCGGCCCCAGGAGCCTCCCTCGGTCCCCCTGCTACTGCGCGCCCGTAGACGAGTAACTTGCTAGTTAGGGCGTACTTAAGGGAGACCGAAGATGCACCAGACGGGCGGTCGGCCGCGAGGCGAGGGGAAACCCCGCTGCTCGCCGCACCGCCGACTACGGCCTCAAATGGGGCATCAGTAGAAAACTCGGCGGCGAGCTGACGAAGATCTTCCTCCACCAAGCGCACCACAAGAGGGTTAGCCCCACGCAGGTTAAGCATGGCCTCATGAAAGAGGCGCTCACCCTCAAGCCGGGTGATAGGTCTTGCGAGGCCAGTACTGAGGGGAAGAAGGCCCAGGCTGGCGAGGCGGAAGAAGGCCCGGTAGGACCAGTGGTCAGGGGGGATGTAATCGAGGGAACTTCCGGGGACTGCCCAAGCAGGAGCCTGAAGGATCAGGATCAGTGTGAGAGATATGCACCATCGAGAGAACGCGGCCCCAACCCCTTTCCTTACCACACGGATCCTCCCCTGTCGATCCCGAGGATCCACGGCACGGCGGCAGGGAGGGAGTCGGCATAGAAATCCGCATAGGGCGGCCGCGGCTCGGCATAGCGGTGGTCTATGAAAATCGTCCTGCACCCGGCGCGGCGGCCCGCCTCGATATCCTTCCATCGGTCCCCGAGCATGAAGCTCCGGGAAAGGTCGATGTTCCAGTCCCTGGCGGCGGCAAGGAGCATTCCCGGCTTCGGCTTCCGGCACTCGCACCCGTCCCTGTCGTCGTGATAGCAGGCCCGGATGTCGTCCAGAGGTATCCGAGTTCGCAGGAACGCGTGGATCTCCTCGACGACACTGCGATCCACGAGGCCTCTCGCGACGTCCGGCTGGTTCGTCACGACGACGAGGAGGAAGCCGTGGGTACGGAGGCTGTAGCAGGCCTCGGGAACGCCCGGCAGGATCTCTACCTCCTCGAGGCGGGAGGGGGAGTAGGGGAGGCCGCGCCGGATCAGCGGGCGGTTCAGCACACCGTCCCGGTCGAGGAAGACCGCCCTGTGTTTTGCAACCTCCATCTTCCTCCCACCCACAGATCAGAACCTCGTCCGTCCTCCTCTCTGCGCCCGGCCGCTTCCATAACGCTCAAGCACATATCGGACGACGATGATGGCCGCGGTGGACGCCTGCGCGGCGAGCCAGGCGATTCCGACCCCCGCCAGCCCGACCTTCGGCAGCAGGAGCACGCTGAGTCCGAGCGTGACGACCAGAATCCAGACCGTGCTCGCAACAACCCCTGTCATACGCTGCTGGACCCTCCGCACGCCGAAGAAGAGGAAGTTCACGGTCAGGGGAATCGTGGCCAAGGCCAGGAGCCAGAGGAGCCTTGTGCCTTCCTCGGAGTACGACCTGCCGAAGATCAGCAGGACCTTCCCACCGAGCAGGAGGACAAACGCAAGCGCGGGGGCCAGCAACGCCAGCGAGACCCTTGCCGCCTCTGCTGCCTTTCTAGGCAGGTCCGCCGCGTCGTGCGAGCCATGGGCGAACAGCGACATCGAGATCGCCGTAGGGATCATGACCAGGAGGGCGCTGACGTTGCTGGCAACGTAGAAGTACGCGTTCGCCTCGGGACCGGAGACGTTCGTGATGAGGATAGGCAGCAACAGCGTGGGCGCGCTCCACAAGACCGCCGAGACGTAGTTGGAGAAGGCGAAATGGGCCATGTCGTTGACGACTTCCCGGATCACCACCGGCCGGAACCGGTACCTCTCTCCAAGCGCCTGAGGCAAGAAATAGACAAGCCCGGTCGCCGCCAGCACGCCCAGCCCCATCACCCATGCGCCCACCAGCCCGACTTCGCGAAGCCCGAGCGCTGCGAAGAGGACACCAGCGAATACTTTCACGGCGCCAAAGACCACCGACTGGGCCAGGACTAAGCCCGCGCGCTTGCGGCTCAGATAGGTCGAAGCCATGAGTCCGGACGCCGCCGTCAGGGCCACCGCGGCAGCCACGCTGATCGTGAGTGCGGGGCTCGCACGCACCGGAAGAAGCGCAGGGGACCAGATCCCCAGCCCCACGACGAACGCCACTGCCAGGACAAGGCCAGCGGAGGACGCGATTGTCAGCGATGCGTTGACGGTGGTGTGAGGAGCAGGGCTTTGGGGGAGGAACCGAATCAGGGCATAATCGAGGCCAAGGGCGGAGAACATACTCAGAAGACCGATCGCCGAGAAGACCGCAGCCGCGAAGCCGACGTCCCGAGGCGGGTACAGCCGGGCGGCAGCAGTCCAGAACAGGAAACCGAACGCCGCATTTACCACATTGGCAGCCATCAGGTAGAAGGAATCGACGTACAGGCCTGAGCGATCCGGAATCGGCGGCTCCTTTCCCCGGAGCACGAGTAGCAACTTCATGACTGTTTATTCATTTGCCTAGGCGCTACCCCCTTCGGGGTGACAGTAGTCGACGTTGCGGGCGAGGGAGTGTCTGCCGGCCCCCGGTGCTCATCCCATCGCCATGAGGGGGCATTGTCCCTGGCCTTGTCCGGCCAGCCCCACATGGCGGAGGCGCTGGGATCAGGCTCGACAAGGATGAGGCAGGTCATCATGTTTAGAAAGGGTCTTCCGGCTTTGGTGTGGGTGAGTTGGGGGTAGACGTCGAATAACCTCCCCAAGAACACCTTTGGGGAGGGGGACCATGGAAGACATCGAGCTGTACCAGCACTTGTTAGGACTGGAGGCACCATGGGTCGTGGAACGTGTTGAGCCGAGTGTGAAGGAGCGGCGTGGAGACATCTGGGTAGGATATCCCAAGGGTACACGCTTCCCCTGCCCGGAGTGCCAGGTGGAGTACAGCGTCTATGACCACCAGGAACGGGTGTGGCGTCATCTCGACAGCTGCCAGTTCCAGACCTTCGTCCGTGCCAGGGTGCCACGGGTCGATTGCCCGACCCACGGTGCCCGCCAGGTGATCGTCCCCTAGGCTGAGCCAAGCTCCCAGTTCACCAAACTCTTCGAACGCCTGGCGATAGATGTCCTCAGGTCGTGCTCGATTCAGAAGGCCTCTGAGATCCTGCGCATCACCTGGGACGAGGCATGGGGGATCATGCACCGTGCCGTTCGCCGCGGGCGAGCCCGCAAGAGGCCTCAGCCCTTGCGGTACATCGGCATTGACGAGAAGTCCGCTCGCAAGGGGCATCGATACCTGACCCTGGTCGTGAATGCAGAGTCCGGGCAGGTGGAATACATTGCTGACGACCGCAAGAAGGAGAGCTTGGATGGATTCTTCCAGCAGCTCACTCCCGAACAGCTGGCAAGCCTTGCGGGGATCGCCCTGGACATCTGGGAGCCGTACATCCTCTCCATCCGGGAACACGTCCCGGACGCCGACTGTAAGATGGTCTTCG
>Ga0272449_1002141_pt1 | contig 18823 bp, 12 predicted proteins | sample YNPCB0241_FD_198679 | JGI IMG/M metagenome (GOLD analysis project Ga0272449, IMG submission 198679) | Hot spring sediment microbial communities from Yellowstone National Park, WY, United States - YNP-CB-024-1 | ecosystem: Environmental > Aquatic > Thermal springs > Hot (42-90C) > Sediment... | reverse complement strand
CGGAGAAGACCACGGGATCAATTCCCGACAGCTCGCCCGCTGAAAGATAGGAAGATCTTTCGAGAAGTTCCACCCCCGCCACCAGAGTCGAAGCAGCCCCGCCAAACCCATTGAAAAGGGCCACCATCTGAGGCATTGCCGTCATCTGAACTTTGACGGCAGCCATCGCCCCCACGAGACTCCCCCCCAAAAAACCGATACCCACCACGAGGTAGCCTCGCTGATTGCCCGACAGTTGCGGATGGAGAAGTGTTACTGCGATGGCTATCGCCATCCCCAAGGCACCCACCAGATTCCCTAGGATAGCAGTCCGGGGATGGGTAAGCCCCTTGAGTCCAAGAATGAAAAGCACGGAAGCAAGCAAATACCCGAGATTTATGAGGTCCTGATTGACCATTCGCCCAACACCTCAGGCTTTCGACCTATGCAGCTCTAATTCCCGTTGTCCGGTTTTTTTCCGGAATCGAAAGTATACAAATGTAACCTTCGATAGCCTACTTTGATCCCACGAACCTTTAATCGAATCCTACTAACCTTTGCCGGGGCAGACCGAGGCCCTTCACGAAGAGCTTCCTTCGGGGGTGTTAACTTTTCCGGCGAAACATTCCCAACATGCGGTGGGTGACAAGAAAACCCCCTACCACGTTAATCATTGCCAGAAAAACAGCCAGGAAGCCCAGCACCTGGACGAGAGGTTCTTTTCCAGCCCCCGCGGCAATGATGGCACCCACAAGAGTGATACCGGAAATGGCATTCGATCCTGACATCAATGGTGTATGCAGGGTCGGAGGAATTTTGGTAATGATCTCAAACCCAACAAACATGGCCAACACAAACACCGTAAGGGCAGCCATGAAGGGCAAACCCGAGCTTGTCCCGGAGGATATCTCCCCCATGCCCTCTGTGGCCATAGTTTCCCCCAATGCAATCTGGGCAAAGGTGGCGGATCCGACCAGAGCAATCAACCCTACGATACCTCTCATGGAATCCTCTGCCTTTCTCCCGTTCGGACTTGAGCTGCTTATGATCGGTGCTTTCGTTGAAAGTTTAGTCCGAATTTGATTCCGAACTTCAACCGCGGCCCTAAGATCGGCCCAATTTCACTGACGGCCCATTCTTCCCAAATGGCCCGAGTGTTCCCTGCTTGAAGCAGTTCCGCGATTTTCGTTCTTTGAGGCAGAAATCCATCAGCTTGTCGGCAACTGACGGCCGGGTAAGGCCTCTGCCGAAAACTCTTGCACCGGCGGTTGTTTCGGTTCTGCTCGCTTCAGCACGTTATGACCCGCCAGTTCATCTCCTCTCCGGCAGTATCCACCGGGTGGTGAGTCTGTGGACATTCAAACTCGTAACCCGAACACATTTCGAAAACGGCACAATCAGGGCTGGAAAACTGAGGTCGGGCAATTCCTTCGGGCGAGTTCTTCCCCTATGCTTCTAACTAAACACCTCGGCCGGCTCCGGCAGACTTAAAAGTTTTGCTACCTCGGGATTACACACTTTTCCCTGGTACAGAACAAGTGTTCCCCTCACAATGGGATCGTCCACGTTGGGGTTGAGTTTCCCATCTTGAAAAGCAACCCGACGAAGGTGGACGAGGAACGCCGTGAGGTTTCGCGAAAACATCTGACTGGCATGCTCAGGCACTTCTGCCGGGAGGTTGACTGGCCCGAGGATGGTCACCCCATGGTGAACAACAGTTTCCCCAGGTCGGGTGAGTTCACAGTTTCCGCCGCGTTCGGCAGCTAAGTCGACAATCACCGATCCTGGACGCATAGATTCGACCATTTCTCGGGTCACCAGCCGGGGGGCGGGTTTGCCCGGGATCACCGCCGAGCAAATGACAACGTCACTTTGGCGGATTACCTCGGCCAGCATGGCCCGCTCCGCCCGGAGATGTTCCTCGCCCAATTCCCTTGCATAACCGCTGGAATCTTCTTCCGTGGTAATCCGCTGGGGCAAATCGATGAACCAGGCTCCGAGGCTTTCGACCTGCTCTTTAACGGTCGGCCGAACGTCATAGGCCGAGACTGCAGCCCCAAGCCGGCGGGCTGTTGCAATTGCCTGCAGTCCTGCTACCCCAGCCCCAATTACAAAGACTTTAGCGGCCCGAATAGTTCCTGCCGCCGTGATAAGCATTGGGAAAAATCGCGGTAAATAGACTGCAGCCAAAAGAACTGCTCGATATCCGGCCACGGTTGCCATCGAGGAGAGCACATCCATCGGCTGAGCCCGGGTTATCCGCGGCATCAGTTCTAAAGCAAAGACCGTGGCTCCCCTCTCCGCAAAGGGGACAAGCCCTTGCGGTCGGAACAAGGGATCCCAAAGGCCCACAAGGATTTGCCCTTCACGCACGAGAGCAGCATCTTGCTCGCCTCGCTCCGGGTTGGCCCCTCCGAAGCGAACCTGCACGAGCCAATCGCTCTGAGCGAACACTTCTTCGCGTGGGAGAACGACAGCTCCGGCGTCGGTGTAAAGACGGTCGGCAAATCCCGCAGATACCCCGGCCCGTGTCTCCACCAGCACGTCGAAGCCGGCCTCTCGGAGCGTAACCACGGAACCAGGCGTTATTGCCACCCGTTTTTCGAGTCGATAGGTGTCCCGCAAAATTCCCAGCTTCATCGGCGGCAATCCCGTCCTCCCTTAGGCGAGGCTTGTACGTTTATCCCTTGCCGGGGACCGGCTCGCAGAACCCTGTCTTCAAAATTGGATGCCACGTTCACTTCGGAAGTTCTTAGCGATCCCTCACCACCAGCCAGCGGTGTGCAGAAGGGGACCTAGGTTCCTCGGCAGGTGCGACAAGTGTCACGCGTTTCTTTCTGTGGGCCCCAAAAAACCGAAATTTTATTGCACCCAATAAGGGAACACAAGTACATATAAGTAGATTGGAAGCAAAGCATGCTCGCTATTAAGTAAGGTGATATTCTTAGGAGGAACCAACCTCGAAGCAGTTATTGAATCTACAGAGGAAGTTAGTAAAGAGAAGTGAATCGAAAACGAGCAAACTCGCACAATTCGAACTCGTAAATGCCAGGGCCGGTCTCGTTGGTTCTTTTACGGTGTGTGCCCCGTTTAGATCGTCTCTTCCTGATTATGTCTTGCGGCTGCTCGAATTAATTCGAGCAACGCTCGGCTTAGTCGAAAAGTGCAGATTATGTCCGCAATTCAACCCGGGGACATCTTGGGGATGCAAGGGGGATAGGCACCGAGGAAGCAGGGAGGTCTCGGGTCAGGTGGACCAAAGTGTGAAGGCTTTGATATGTGCTAGCCTTGTATCGGAGAAAAAATTCGAACCGGGTTGTAGTCGAAAGCAGAGGGCATGAAGACAACAGCCGAGATCCGTTACCCTGTTTGGGGACTCACCTCGGCGATCAGATAAGGACCTTTGGGGAGCACGGTGATAGAAGCCTGAGAACCGTAGTGTGAAAGGGCCTCGGCCACAGCCGCCTCCACCGAGGGGGCCCACTCTACGAAGAGGTCTTTCAATTCCTCCCGGGTTAGGCCACCAGTGACGACAACGATTCGGGCCTTCCGCTTGACTTTGGCCATTTCTTCCAATTGCCACTGGTCCATTCGGAAATAGTCGGTTTCCATAATGCGGTGCAAAAACTCCTCGAGAGATCGATTTTCGCGAAAAATTTGCACAAACTCCGGGCTGCCGATCCCTTCGGAAATCTCGGCGGCCAGAATCACGGTTCCCCCGGGTTTGACCACGGGCTCGGCTGCTACCATGCCTTTGATCGACTGATAAAACGTGGCATCGAGGGGATAACCAGCTCCAGTGGTAATGACAATGTCTGCCGGTTCCGGGACATAATCGCGGACCACGGCATCGACGAAAGAAGTTCCGGCTTCAAAGGCGGCGACCATCTCCCCAGCCACCACGTGGACGAGCCGTCTTTTCTCGTCAAGCACCACGTTGACGGTGAAATCGCAGCCCGCCCGCCGAGCAATCCACGTGTTTTCCTCGTGGACGGGATTGCCCACCAGCATTCCGCTGCGGGCCAGCGGATGTTCTAAAAACCGCGGCGAATGCCATGCCCTTACTGTAGGAAGGGCCGCTAACCCGGGACAAACCAATTTTCGGCCCCCAGAATATCCCGCCATAAAGTGCGGTTCGATGAGACCAATCGCAATTTTTAAATCTGCTTCCACCCATCGGCGATCGATCCAAATGGGCACACCTCGAGGGGATTCTCCCAGATATGCGTGTTCTTCCAGCAACTGTCCGTGGTGATTTTCAATCCGGTACCGGCTTGGCACCCATGAACCTAAAATTTCGACAAGTTCTTCTCCTTCGTTGGGCCGATGAAGTCCCGTGGCGATGAGAATCAGGATATGCTCTCTGGGGATGCCGGCTTCTTCCAGAATGGGAAGCACTTCGCCAAGTAATAATGCATTGGGAACCGGTCGGGTGATGTCGCAAATCGCTATGCACGCGGAGCGACGTCCCCGGGCGATTTCCCGCAATGGAGGTGTGCCAACTGGCTGTTCGAGTGCCCGGCGAACTGCTTCCTGTGGGTTTTCGAGCGGTGCGGCCGGCTGATATCGAAGGACTTTTAGAACGTTTTTTTCCGGCAGGTCCACCGCAAGACCGCTCCGGCCGTAGTCAAGCACTACCCTCATCGGCCTGGCTCCTCCGCCTTTAGGGACTTTCTTAGCAACATCCGCGGTAACGTGAAGCAGTCCGAAATGCCCGAAGTCCCCCGGCCAACGGAGCGACTTCTCTCCACTTGGACCCGGCTTTCTGTCCCAAGATCTCCTCCGTTAGGCCCTCCTACTTTGTCCCGCAAACCTCCGAGGTGAATTCCTGCATCTCCGAGAATGTGGCCGGTTCTGCAACAGTATACTCACCAGACGGAGCGAAAGCCCTCCCAAAAAGAACCGAACAATTTGGCAAAAAAGGGGAAGATTGCACAAAGAGAACCAAGGCTGCGGGTTCTTCTCCTGAGGCTATCCATGCCGTCCTAAAACTAGCTCTTCATTTGCCTGCTCACGGATACCCCACGACGGTTCCGCTCTGACTTCGTGCAGGGAGTCCCGCAAGCGGTCAATTTGAGGGTGGTTCAAAGGTCTGGCGGGTTAAACCGGTAGTTCCTAAATGCACCCCGCCTTATGCCGGTGATAGACCGCAACTTTGGCGGGGAAAAGACGATATCCGCCGAAGTCTTTTCCATTCGCCCCCTGGTTGGGTCCACCGAATGCGATGGGCTTCCTCCCGCTCCGTCCAGCCTCCGACAAAGGGCAGTCTGAGACCGTCGAATCTGTGGTGAAGACCATGAATTTATCGAGCCGTCATAAGCCAGGGCCCAATCTATCGATACTTTCCCGTCTTGATTGTCTAGATATTGCGGTCTCCGGAATAAGGAAGAATTTTTGGGGGAAATTACAGGAAGCCCAAGACAGTCAGGGGAAATTATTAAGAGCTCCTTTCGATTCCTCCTAATCGGGACAAGCTCAGGACACCGGGGTCGGTGAATGTTGTAAACTCAGCCTGAAGTTGCATCTGGCATGCCAGGCCAATGGGCGGAGATAATGCTCTCGGTTACCCTCGGGATCACGGGCTGCCCCGTTCCCTTCCGGAAGGTAGGCTTGCTCCAGGTGGTTCCCCTAGCTTGAATTGGGAGGGGGGGTTATTGCGAGGTATGGGGGCTATCCTCGTTTAGCCGGCAAACGCAACCCCTCGATCCGGATGGTGCTAATTTTTGAGCACAGATTTTTGAGCACAGAGTGGGGGAGGAACTTGCAGTTGTAGTCCAGCCTCAGCGGCCTTTGCAGGCCGGGGGATTGATCCCCCAGCTCATGTGCTCGGCAAATCGCAATCGGCCCATTGAAACATCACCATTCAAAGAAAGTTAGAGTGATCACTTATGGGTTCGGAAATTACTCCTGCGGTAGCCCGACTGATTAGCCTCTTGGAGAAACTCCCAGGAATAGGACGGAAGTCGGCCGAACGAATTGCTTATCACCTGCTGAGGTTGCCTAAGGAGGAGGCTCTCGCCCTCGCGGAGGCTATTCGTTCGGTAAAAGAAGACGTTCGCTACTGCCGTGTCTGCTACAATTTAGCTGAAGAGGATCTTTGTTCAATCTGTGCTGATCCCTCGCGGGATTCCCGGATACTCTGTGTGGTGGAACAGCACCGTGATCTCATGGCAATAGAGCAGACCGGGGTCTATCGCGGTCTATACCACGTGCTTCTTGGGCGAATTGCTCCCTTGGAGGGTGTCGGACCGGAGCATTTAACGATCGACGCCCTTGTCCGCCGGGTTCGAGAGGGAAACTTTCAAGAGATCATCATGGCCACCAATCCGACCGTGGAGGGAGATGGTACCGCTCTCTATATTGCAGAGCTTTTGAAGGATCTGCCGGTGCGGATTACGCGGCTTGCCCGCGGGTTAACCACCGGAAGTGTGATTGAATATGCCAACAAGGAAATGCTGACAGATGCATTAAAGGGCCGACAAAGTTTGTGAGGAATGCCGGGAGGGGCAAAGCCGAGCGGTTGATCGATTTTTGTTCGATTGATTTTTTCGGCGTTGGTGGGCAAAACCATAAGGCGTTGGGGAGCAAAGTCATAAAGAAAAGCCGGCGGAAGCCAGCACCGTTAGCAGGTAGTTTCCCCTGGGTGTAAGGAGGCACCCGCGGTTTGGCCTTCCATGTCCGGTTCGGCTTTAAGATCTCCGGGAGAGAACCAACCGGGCGAACTGGAGGAAGGATTTCTCCGAAGGATTTGGTTGAAAGAAAGCACAAGAAACCTGCTAGCCCGTCATCCGATTGAGCCGTGCAGGGCTAAGACTGGAGAAATGCAAGGCTTGTGCTAGCGAGGCATTGCGGTCCTTTTTGAGGCGGGTTGTCCAAACTGGTGCATTTGAACTTTGGAACTTTTTGTGGGTGGGAAATTTCATTTCCGCGTTCCGAGGGCAAATCTGACCTTCCTCATGATGCAAAAAGTTCACAGATAGACCCGAGTAGGTGGGGCGAAAAATTTCTGAGGCTTTTGCCGGAAGTAGGCTTTTTTGCAGATTACGATAGTTTTTAACTCCGGATAAGGCGAAACAAGCGGATTTGGTTGGCGTGCGGTTGGACGTGGCTATCCTCGGGGTATGAGGAGGTACCAATCATGCGGATGTCCTTAGGGCAGCATCTCCGTCAGGTGCAGAAGCAGGTTCTTGCTCCGCGAATGATTCAGTCGATGGAGATCTTGCAGCTGCCCATCTTGGCCCTCGAGGAACGCGTCCAGCAAGAGTTGGTGGAAAACCCCGTCCTCGAAATTCGGGAGGAGGTGGATGAGGAACCGTTGGAACCGCCGGAAGAGATCGAACCTCCGCTGCCCATCACCGAAGACGAAAAAGCCTTGGTAATCGACGAAGAACACGGTTTGGCGGAGGATTTCGAGCGGCTGGTGCGGATGGAGGAACTTTACCCGGAGCATTTTGAGGAACAATTCCGCCCTTCCCGCAACCGTATCGAGGAAGAAAGCGAACGATACCATGACCTGTTGGCCAATCAGGAGGACCATCCTCAAACACTTCAAGACTATCTCATGCACCAACTGAGTTACTTCGAGGTTTCCCCGGAAGTCCGGGCGATGGCCGAGAAGATCATCTACAATCTGGACCGGAATGGCTATCTACCGACGCCTCTGCGGGATCTCTTGGGACCGGAAGCTACTCCGCAGGATTTGGCCGTAGCCGAGGAGGCACTTAAGATCGTCCAGCAGATGGATCCCCCGGGGGTTGGAGCCCGGGATTTGAAGGAGTGCCTCTTATTGCAACTTCAGCCGGGGATGCCATACTACGAGGAACTCCGAGAGATTATATCGAAATACCTGAAGGAGCTGGAAAACAATCGCTTGCCGGTGATCGCAAAGAAGATGGGAATCCCGGTCTCCCGGGTACAGGAAGCTGTAGAAGAACTCCGAAAATTAAATCCGCGACCGGGAGCAAATTTCGATACGGAAAAGCCGCTGCCCGTGCGGCCGGACATCTTTGTGGAAAAAGCTGAGGACGGCAGCTACCGAGTTCGGCTGGAAGAAGGCCGAATTCCCTCGCTTTATATCAGTCCTTTCTATCGTCAGCTCCTTGCCAGCGGTAAGCTTAGCGGGGAAGCTAAGGAATATCTGAAGCGAAAGCTTAACTCGGCCCAGTGGCTCATCGATTCCATTCGCCAACGCCGAGCCACCTTGACGAAAATTGCCCAGGCCATCATCGATCATCAAAAGGAATTCCTCGAAAAGGGTCCGAGCCACATCGAGCCGCTGAAAATGCAACAAATTGCGGAGAAGGTGGGGGTAGATGTGAGCACAGTCAGCCGGGCTGTGGACGGCAAATGGGTGCAGACTCCTTCAGGGATCTTTCCTTTGCGGAGGTTTTTCTGCGGAGGGACCGTGGCTGACGACGGAGATCAGGTAGCCTGGGATGCCATTCGTGTGAAGCTCAAAGAGATTATCGACAACGAAGACAAACGCTCGCCACTAAGCGATGAGGAAATTGTGGCAGAATTGGCAAAACAGGGAATTCACGTGGCCCGGCGGACAGTGACAAAATATCGCAAGGCCATGAAAATCCCCAGCTCACGCCAACGGCGGCAATGGGTGGCTTCGGATTCCGGCTCGGACAACCCGGGGAAGTAATAACGGTTTTTCAGCCGGTAAGGAAGCTCCAAACTTCAAACAAAAGTCAACGTTCGATATCTGTATCTATCTGGACCCGGCGAAAAAATCTCATTTGTCTTTCAAAGCTGCTCCTTTCATATGCTCTTCGAGGCTCGTGCCTGGAATTCTTGATTTTCATAAGCCGTAGCAACATTCCGTTCCGGCCAGTTTCGGGCCATAGCCCTCCTGGCCACAGGTGTTTTGATTAGCGTTGCAAAAGAGTGCGGGCAATTTCTTTGAGGAGCTCCTCCTTACCTCATCACCCGATGAATCGAAGGGGTTGGCGGAGAGGTCTGGGTTACGGCAATCGGTCCAACCTTTTTGTCGTGGAGGGAGGTTTCTGGTCAGGTTCCACTTGCCGCGGGCAATTGGGAAAAACGAGGTTCCGAAATAGACACCCCGGCTCTAAAACACTCCTTTGGAAATCCGGCCAGCTCGGACACAGGACAAGGAACAATTGGGAAAGGAATTACTGGGGATCTTGATTTGGGAGTCGAATTGCCGCCTACAACACCCTCGGAAGTCAACTAGACAAGTATTGGAAATTTTGATTGGGGCAGGCTGCGAAGGTTTTGCCCAAACCGAGGTTCAGATGGCGAAGAATTTTCCGTCGCAATGACCTTTAGGAGAACGGATGCTAGCCAGTAAAATGAGGTGTGGGATTACAAGGATTGGGGATGGCGTTGAGGAACCTTAGAACTTGGCACAAGGACCTGAAGGAAGCAGGGATGAGTTTGAGTGGGCTGGGGTGACTTCCCTGGTCCAGTTTTCGGGAGCCCGGAGACCTGGAAATGTTGAGCTCGGATGCCGCCATATTTACCCGCTTCGAAGAGCTTAAGCCCGGGGACCGAATCGAGGTAGAGCAGGTGGTAACCGTTGGCATGGAGCGGCGGACCATTAAGACCGTGGGAACGGTCCTCCGCACGGAGCGGACCCGACATGGACTCCATTTTGCCCGTGCAGCAGATGATAAGGTCTTTAGCGACGTCATCCTCCTAGAACTGCCCGACGGGGAACTTACCACCATCTGCATGGATGAATTCACCGTGATTCGTCGGGCCTAAAACGTGTTAGACCGCTACAGTTTTCGTTAGCGGATTCCTTCAAGTCCCACCTATATCCTGGGCAAACCATTCTCCGCAAGCCTTGCCCAGAAGTGGCACAAGGCGGTCGACCCGCTTTTCCTTCGCCCATCACCTTGTCGGCAGTTTACACGAGGATCTCTTAGCTTTCGGGAGAGCCACACGGAAAAACCCAGATTCAAGCTCCTGTGGTTTCGGATACCAAAGAGTTCTGGCTTTCACCCCCCTAATACTTTGCGAAGCGGAGACTTTCCTGGGGGCCCTTGGGGCATAATCTCTGGCCGGCCAGGTTGGGTTCTTCTAAGATTTCAATGTGCGGCACTTTGGAATCTTCGGAAATGCCCCACTGAGGGCTCAGTTTGGGGACCCCGGCGGGGTCAGAGGGGCCTAAGGTTTTTTCTGTCCTCTCAACTGGTGCAACCTCTTTGGGATAGGGCGGAAAAGCACGAGCCAAAACACACGAGTAGTCGAAAAGGGGAGCAGGCAATCTTCGAGTCAAGATCTATGTCCTCTGAAGACCCTGGAACCGGACAAGTTCTTCAGCTTTTCGTGACAAATCATCCGCGGTCATTTGGGGCCTTCACGTATGTCTATCCGGTAGTAAGCCGCCGGGCCGGCGGAGTTTCCATTGGGATTAATCTGAACCCCGATAAGATCTGCAATTTCGACTGCGTCTATTGTCAGGTTGAGCGAGTCAAACCCCTAGTTCCCCAGGAGGTCGACCTCGAACGGTTGCGGGCCGAGCTAACGGAGATGCTCGCCTGGGTTAATCGAGAGGGCATTTTCCAGCATCCGGCTTTCGCCGATCTCCCGGAAGAACGACGGCGGGTTCATGATATTGCTTTTAGTGGAGACGGAGAGCCCACTGCTTGCCGAAAATTTAAGGAAGCAGTCCAAATCGCTGCCGAAGCCCGGCGGAATTTGGGCTTTGAGCCGTTGAAAATCGTACTGATCACCAATGCCACTCTGCTCGACCGGCCGCAGGTCGAAGAGGCTCTTGCCATCCTGGATGCCAACAATGGCGAGATTTGGGCCAAGTTAGATGCCGGTACCCCCGGTTACTTTGCCCGGGTAGCTCGCACAAAGATCTCCTTCGATCGTATCCTGAAGAGCATCACCCATGCTGCCCGCAAGAGGCCGATTGTGATTCAATCGCTTTTTATGCGGCTCGAAGGGGAACCACCACCGGAAGCGGAAGTTCACGCTTATTGCGACCGACTTAACGAGATCGGCGGGCAGGGCGGCAAGATCAAACTCGTACAGATATACACAGTTTCACGTAAACCGGCGGAAAGTTTCGTTTCTTCCCTTTCCGATACCGAGCTTTCCGCCATAGGCGAGATTGTTCGCCAGCGGACCGGCCTTCCGGTGGCCGTCTTTGGATCGCTCGGTTGACTACTAGCTTTCACTTTTCTTCCACCGACCACCAGCCTTCGATCCGCCGCCGTAATCGCTCGACGACTTCGGGCTTCTCCTCCGCGAGGTTTTTCTCTTCATGAGGGTCATGCTCAAGGTTATAGAGTTCTAGACCGTCTTCGGGAACATTGGCCCGATGTGGGACAATCAATTTCCACCACCCTTCGATGCACCATCGATACATAAGGCTCGAGGCCGGGCGGTGGACGTCGACCGCGTCATGCGTGAAAGTGGCTCCGAAGATGGCCTCTCGCTTTGCCAAGGCCTGGCGGTCGAGGAGATTAATCCCCGGCATTTCCGCCGGCACCGGAATCCCGCACAGATGGAGGATCGTGGGAACGATATCCACACTGGATACCGGCGTTTGGTCATCCCGATAAGGCTCGATCACTCCTGGAAGTCGAAGCATGATGGGTGTCCGCAACCCGCCATCGTAAGGCGAACGTTTCGACTTAGGAGCAAATCCCCGTCCTTGTGGATTTTGGATCCACCCGTTGTCCACCACGAAGACAATGAGCGTTCTTTGCCCAAGGCCCGAGCGGTCAAGGAAGTTGATAAGCTCGCCACAGGTTTGATCGAACCATTCGCACATGGCCCAATAGGCCGCGATATGGGGGGAGTCTGTAAGCGGTAGATATTTGTTCAGAAGATCCTTGGGCGGGTTATGAGGCTCGTGGGGGAGGAAAGGAGCATACCAGATGAAAAACGGCCGATTGCCACAGTCGCGGACAAACTGGAAGATCGGCTCGAGCCCCTCCCGGCCGATTCGAAGTCCCTCGTCCCCGTGCCGGCCACCCCGTTTAGGATCTCCGTGGGTCATGCCGTGGGTAAAGCCTCCGCGACTCCAGTGGCCTTCCCACCATTTGCCGGTTTGTAGGCTGAGGTAACCTCGCTGGGCCAGCAAGCGGGGTAATGTGGGAACCTTTTCAATGTACTGGATCTGCTCTTCCCGGAGAGCTTGCCGTTTGGCCGGGGGAACTCCTGCCGGGGGATCGTTCGAAGTAAGGAAGTGTTGATGCGGATAAAGCCCGGTGGCCAAAGTTGCCAAGCTCGGCCGGCAAAGGCTCGAGGGCACATACCCCCGCGTAAACACCAGGCTCTGAGCTGCAAGCCGATCGAGATTCGGGGTACGAATCGTCGGATGGCCCATAAACCCAAAATCTTGCCATCCCTGGTCATCCCCAATAATCAGCACCACATTGACCGGATAAGGAAGCGGCGGACTCTGACAGACCACCTGCCCCTGCGAAGAGCTTCCGCCACCTCCTACTGCTAGCCCAAAAGTCATAATTCCCACCCACGCAGCAATTGGGAGATACCATGGGAACTGTCCCCAAATGAATCTGCCCGAAAACAGGTGCTGACTTTGCATCGGTAGTGTCCTCCGAAGGGGTCGTAAATTGGCTTCGGGTCATCCGCTCGTGGATTCAGAACGTTACCCTCCGCGTTTATTCAAAACTTAAATTGGGCGGGCGACTTTCGCAACTGCTACACATAGGAGCCCCACGCGACAATCCCCCTGATATCCGAGAGTAGAGGATTCGGCCTTTTTGGAGCATGTCTCTATGCGAAGTTTGGAGAAAACCGCCAAGACGTTGGCCCAGAGAAGAACCAATTTCTTTTCGAACCGAATGGCTCCCTACCACTGGTTCCAATTCGGTGTCCGTTATCGTTCCTTACGGGCCTGGGCCGAACCACTCCCGGAGAACGCTCCGCAACTTGCGAAAAGCCAGATCGGTACAACGGTCCAGTTTGACTGCTCTCGCCAACTCTTTGTACAACGAAGCCGACCGCGGCACCTTGGTCCGTCTGAGAACCGCCTGCAAGGCCTCTTTCGGACAACGGGGCTTGAGCTGACGGGATGACCAAAACCCTTTTTCGGTCAGCCAGCCTTTCAGGGAGGCATAGTTTCCTTCCCACCCTAAGATCTTGGCCACCTGGTCGTCGCCCGTCCATACCCAGATTTCCAACTCCGGATCAATAGCCACAGCAGCCGATCGCCGTGCCCAACCGTTCTTTGCCATGTTCTTCTCGATTTGCTTCTCAATTTCCTTTCGAGAAAGTTTCTTTCTTCCGCAACCTTCTCGGTCCAGAACGACCAGAGCAAACCTAGCCTCTCGAATGTATGGCCGCAGGATCTCTCTCCCTGCCGGAACACCCCAGGATCCCGACGGGGGTGAACCACAAAGGCTGCGGTAATGGGCCGAATTCCCAATGCCTCCGGACGACTGAAAAGTCCCTCCATAGTCAACTGGGTATCTTTATCCGCAGTGAGCAGGACCAAGTCCTTTTGCGACTTTTGTCCACTCATCCCAAGATCCCCGAGGCGAATAAATCACCCAAGCTGACTTCTCTTTTCCAGTCTTGGAGCCGGGGATGCTGCGTTCCGAGCACAATATTGGTAGCACCACTCGGGGCTTTTTTAAAACAAAGGAGATGTTCTGGCTCGGCAAGGCTGACAAGGACCGGACTATGGGTGGCAACCAGCACCTGGGCGTCGTACACGGAGCTAAGAGACTGATAGACCGTCTCGACTGCTTGGGGATGGATACCATTTTCCGGCTCCTCGATCAGATACACCCCGTGCATTTCGGGCAAGTAAGCGAGGATGGTCAATGCCAGAAGTCGCAACGTTCCGTCGGAGACCATCCACGAAGGGACCCGCAACCCTCCTTCGTACTCCACCACGAGATAGCAGTGGCGGTCTTCCGGCCGCTCCACCGTGTCGATGGTCACAAGTTCGGGCAAGGCAGTTTGCACATGCCTAATCCACCGGTGGAATCGGTCCGGATGATGGCTTTTAAGCTCGGCGATGATCCAAGGCAAATTGGAGCCGTCGGGACTAAATTTTCGGCCCCGCCCCGGAGAAGAAGGCTTTCGCATAAGTAGACTGTTGAGCGAAATGGCCTGAACGCCTGTTGTCAGCAGATCTTTAAACCACGTGGTGGCCGGAAATTTTTCCCGATCCTCCGGAAGATTCCCGAAGGCACTCTTTCTGGGACCTAAGCGAATCGCCGGAAACCACCCTTTGCCAGACTCCTCCGCCACTTCGGTGTAAAAGTGGTCGATTCCCACGTCCGATTTGCTAACCACTCGGCGTGCTCCTTTTTTTGGCCTTTTAACGATCAAAGATTCCGGCGGATCCGGTTCGGTTGGGAAAAGAGTCAGAGGCAAAGGGGCCAATCTCGGCTTTTCCCAGGTTTTGAGAAGTACGGATTCATCAAGGATCGAAACGGCTTGGGTCTCCGGGTGCACACCGATGCGAAGTTGGTAACGGATAGTATCCCACGGTTTGCCTCGCAAGATCTCACGAACCCCGCCGGGAATCTCGGCTTCAATCGCAATTTCGAAAAAGTCATTTTCCCGATTCCAGACAAGATCTTGGAAGTTTGCAGTTCGCTCGTCTAAAGCTGCATCAAGCCCTTCGCTGACTAGCTGACCGACGAAATTGATCACATCGAGGAAGGTTGTCTTTCCGCTGGCATTTGGCCCCACCAGGATATGAAAGGGTCCTAAAGGCTGCCGAATATACCGCAGACACCGGTAACCCAATACTTCAACTAGCCGGATCATCGTTGGTATTCCCCGTTGTCACCTTAAGGAAGATCCTCCCTGGCGGCAGGTGGTTTCTCGCCCGGAGACAGTCTCTCCCAAAAAACTTCGGAATACGGTTCTTCGTAAAGGCCAGGTCTTTCTGCCCGGCACTGACAGCTTCGAAGTGAATGTCATTATTGCCCTTTGAAACCGGCGGAGATAGACGTTCACGATGGGGAAATGACAAGTGCGAGGACCGATCAGCGGGGTTCCTCGTGCCACCAGCGGTGATCTTACCCAGGCGGTTTTTCCGGAATTGCCAAAAACAAAAAGAACCGCCCCACGTTTGAGCGGCCTGCCATTTTGCAAAAAATCTTTGTGGAAGAGAAAGCCGCGGGAAAACTGTCCCCTGGTATTAAAGCGAAAATTTCGCGGCCTTTTTGGTTGAGGAAACTCCGTTCCCCGGACGACCGCTTAAGCTCTTACCGCCCGTGTGGCCCAGGGGGCAGCAACTCCTCGCGATTACTTCACCTCCTCTTGCCACCGGTTGGTTTTCTCCCGCATTTCCACAAGCAACTGCTGGTAGGCCGGATCCTGGGCCAGGTTGTGGGCTTCGTGCGGATCCTTTTCCAGGTCGTAAAGTTCCTCGTAAGGTGGATCCACCAGGTACCGGAAGTATTTGTAGCGGACGGTGCGGACCCCTTGGGTCTTGGGAATCCGGGGATGTTGGAACAGATGCTCGTAATAAAACTCCGTTCGCCACGGAGGCTTTTCCCCGCGGAGCAAAGGAACCAAACTTCGACCTTGCATCTGCGGAGAAATCGGCAACCCGGCAAGTTCCAAGATCGTGGGGGCAATATCGATCGACAGCACCATTTCCTGCCGACGCTGGCCACGCAGCTCCGCCGGCAACCGCGGATCATAAATGACAAGCGGCACTCGGATCGACACCTCGTGCGGGAACCATTTCCCGGCCAAACCCCGTTCTCCCAGGTAGAAACCATTGTCCGAGGTAAAGACAATCACCGTGCGATCGGCAAACCCCCGCTTCTCCAGCTTGGCCAAAATACGTCCGACGGCCTCATCCACCCCGGTTATCAGCCGATAGTACGCCTTCACCGTTTCTTGATACATCTCCGGGGTCGCAAAGCGGATCTGCCACCGCACCCGAGCTTCCGAGGTCCGCAAAAACTCGGGCAGACTGGCGAAAAATTCCGGTTCGGAAAGCGGAGCCGGGGGAATCGTTACGTCCCGATAGAGGCTAGCAAACCGCGGTTGATAGAAAAACTGGCTGGGATGCCGCTCATAAAGCCCCGCAAAACGCGGATCATTCAACCACCGGTTCGGATCGCCATCCTGGCAGTGGGGGGCTTTGAAGCTGTAACTGAGGCAGAACGGCCGATCGCTCGGTGCAAGCTCGAGGCATTCCTCGGCCTGCTCGGCCATCATATCTTCTAGGTGAACAACTTTTCCCTCTCGCCAGTGCAAGTAGTTGTTCTGTCCTGGCCAAGCCCGATCGTAATCGAAGTAATCCTTCGGCGGATTGCCCACACCCCATTTGCCGATAAATCCCATCCAATATCCCGCCGCCTTCAGTCGGCCGACGTAACTGGCCGCAAGTTGTTCCGGACTCAACGGCGTTTGGAAGTCCCAAATGCCATGTCGGGAACCATATTGGCCAAGGAAAATACTTGCCCGGTTCGGCGCGCAAATCGAGGTGACCACAAAACAGTTCTCAAAGACAACTCCCCGCCGCCCCAAAGAATCTAAGTTCGGGGTATGGATGATGGGATTACCCATGATCCCCAGCGTATCCCACCGCTGATCGTCGGTAACCAGCACGACGATGTTGGGAGGGCGATCCCCCGGGGTGGCTCTGGGGATTTCCGCCTCGGCAACTGCTTGCCTCACCTCGGCCACGGAAGCCCTGTCCCCCGATGCCTGCTTTTCTTTGATCCGGATCAACCGGTAGGCAAAGTCCCCAATTTCCCGCTGGAGTCCTAGGCCTAGCTCCTGCCGATCTCCGACAGGCCAGCGTTTTTCGATGACATGGCCATTGAGCTTAACCACCGCCACTCCGTCCGTGATATCGAACTCTAGCTCGTTCCACTCCCCTGCCGGGCGGGCATAGGGAGCATATCGCTTGGTATCAGGGAGCGACCCCGGATAGTCCCGCACCTGGAACTGTTTCCCGTGGATAAACACCCCCGAATCAGCCCCGGGAGTAGCACAGAACTGCAACCGAATGATGCAGTTGCGACTGTGGCGGTGTCGGCTAAAGAGATTTGCTTTCGCCCGGCTTGCCTCAAGCCAGATCGCCCCCTCGCGGACACTCCATCCGGTAGCCTCCGGAAGCTCCTTACCATCCCAACGGGCCGGATACCATCCGCTTAGATCCTGCCCGTTATCCAGGCGGACAAAATCCGGCTCGCATTCCCCAGCAAGGGGAGCCAGGGCAATTTCTGATTCTTGAACTCCCCCTTTGCAGAAAGCGGAAAGCCACAAAGCCGCGGAAGCCACCACACCACTTGCCAAAATCCGCCGCCAAAGACGCAGATCCCCACTGTCCACTCGCTGCATACATTCACACCCTCTGTGGTTAGTGAACAGGTGATTCAGCAAATTTCTTTGGCCCGAAGATCACCTCAGAGTTCGTAGCCCTTCCGGTAATCCCTGGTGAGGTAGGCATTTCCCTCGGCCGGCGAAGTGATCCGGAAGGCTTCGGCATCCCATTCGATCGCCTGCCCCAATTTCAGGGCAATGTTCCCCAGGAGGTAGGCCTCGGTCATTGGGCCAGCAAAGTGGAAGGGGCAACTTGGCATATCGGGATCGCCGGCACGGATGGCCTCCAGCCAGCTGGTGTACATGTCTTTATAACGAGGCAGGGTCCTCGGTACCCCGGCGAAACTGGCCAGCGACTGATTCCCCGTGCCAATGGTGGCTTTGGTGCCCACGATGATCCAGCCACTATCGGGCACGTTTTGCATCCGAACCAGCTCCGGCGACGGCCGCTTGCCACCGTCGTACCAATACACATCCACCGTCCGATTCGTTCCGGGAATAGGGAAGATAAACTTCACGATGCTCCAGGCGGGGAACATCTCCGTCACGGGGCCAGAGACATCCACGACCTCCACCCGCTTGGGTGCCCGCAAATCAAGGGCCCACCAAATCCCCGACCACATGTGCGGAGCAATATCCCCGAGGGCCCCCGTGCCAAAATCCCACCATCCTCGCCACACGAATGGGTGATAGACCTCCGCCCGACGTTGACCGGGGGGAAGGTTGTAGACGGGATGTCCCTCCGGCCAGCGGGCTTTATACGGTCGCCACGGGGCAGGGCCAAGGAAACCCTCCCAGTTCAGCCACTCCGGCACCGGATCTTCCCCACTGGGCCGATCAAACCCCTGCGGCCAAATCGGACGATTGGTCCAAAAGTGAGCCTCCACCACATCCCCCAGTTCCCCCGCCCGGATGATTTCGGCAATTCGGGCATATTCTTCGCTGGCTCGACCGGCGGTACCCATTTGGGTAGCAAGCTTTTTCTCTGCGGCCACCTGGGCCATTACCCGGGCTTCTTTCACGTTGTGGGTAAGCGGCTTTTCGCAATAGCAGTGAAGTCCCTGCCGCATCGCCCGCACACTTGCAACCGCATGGGTATGATCAGGAGTACTCACCACTACCGCGTCAAGCGATTTTTCCTCGTCCAAAAGTTTCCGGAAATCGGTGTAAGTCCGTGCATTGGGGAACGCCCGGGCAGCTGCGTTCAGGTGCCGCGAATCCACGTCGCACAGGGCAACAATATTCTCGCTAGCCACTCCCCGGGTATTGGCACTTCCGCGTCCGCCGGCTCCAATAATCCCAATGTTGATCTTTTCGTTAGCGGCATACGTGCGAACACTCGCCGGGCGGATGATCGTCAACGTGCTGGCAGCAGCCACAACCCGCAGATAACTTCGGCGGCTGATTCGACGACGCATCGCTTGGCCTCCTTTCTCGGCTCAAAGGATTTAGGCAAGGTATGGCAATCAACTCCGGTCCCTTATTCCTGCGGCAGGCTTCCTCGCCTTTCCGGTGCGAGAGCACTTGACCGCCTAAGGTGGGGCGTAATCCTTCCCCGAAACAATCGCAAGGGATTTTC
>Ga0272449_1002140_pt1 | contig 18836 bp, 13 predicted proteins | sample YNPCB0241_FD_198679 | JGI IMG/M metagenome (GOLD analysis project Ga0272449, IMG submission 198679) | Hot spring sediment microbial communities from Yellowstone National Park, WY, United States - YNP-CB-024-1 | ecosystem: Environmental > Aquatic > Thermal springs > Hot (42-90C) > Sediment... | reverse complement strand
GTGCCTTCTGTGGGGGACCGTGTAGCAGATGCTCTTCAAGAGGGTAAAGAAGAAAGTGCCCCACGTATTTTCGCTGGCTTTGGGACCCAAGATTTGGATCCTCGGCGAGCAGATAGCCAGGCCCAAGGAAATGGTTTTCTCTATGTCCGCGAGGAGGCTCCCCGGAAGGAAACTCCCGAGCAGGATTCCCCAGTGCTCGAAGTTCCCAAACCGTTGGCGGATCAATTGGCTGCCGGTCCCGCGGTGAGCCCAGATATTTGTCCGGAGCCAGCCGGCCCCGGGCGAGCTTTGCCGCAAGGTCTGTCTCCGATTGGCTCTTTGACGCATCAGATTCCATCCGGCCAAGGGAGACTGCCCATCTTATGCCCGATGAGCCAAGAGGAGCAGCCAGCTCCCTCTTCCAGGGGTTGGACGCCGGTGACGTTCACATGGAAGGCCTCGGCCCTCTGTCACAAGCCAGCGTACTTCGAACAGGTTCACGTGGAGCGATACGGTCACACCGTCGGTCCACTTTTCCAGCCGATTGTGTCGGCAGCCCACTTTTTCCTAACGGTTCCCATCCTCCCCTATAAAATGGGGCTTTATCCACCTAACGAGTGTATATACGCCCTTGGACATTATCGGCCGGGCAATTGTGCTCCGTACATGCTGGATCCGCTTCCTCTTTCCCTCAGGGCCGCTCTCTTCGAAGCGGGGGCCTGGACTGCGGCTGTGTTCGTGATTCCGTAAAAGCGATAGCTAATCTTCGTCTCCGGATTCTGGAAGATCTCTTGCCTGGGCCGGGAGAAGCCGGCCGGATGAGAATCGGTTGCCGGGCAGCTATCAACTACATTCCCAAAGAGCCGGGCACCGACTGTTCTAAGGTGTTCCCTGCCAAAGGCCGCCCACTATTTCAGGTGAGTTAACGGCCCAGCCTGAACCTTGGCGGGTCAAACTCGTAGAGCCCGCCCCACGCTTTCCTCGGCAGTTTTTGGGTGAACTGCCTGATGAAAGCCGGGCTTCGGACCAGTAAGTTGCCAGGAGTGCGTTAGGAATTCCCGCTAAACCGGGGACAACAGCAACAGCTTGGGCCCAGTGGGGACTCACACCGGCCGGCGGAGGCAGAGCCTTCCCGAGAGTGTGCCGCGGGAGCACTTAGCTGTTTCTCTAAATTGTCTCCTGTAGCTCCGCACCGGGGACAAATGGGGGGATCGGAGCCTCGGACAAGGTGCTCAAACGAATTGTCACATTTCTTGCAACGAAACTCGTAAATTGGCATCTGTTGGCTCCTTTTTTCGATTAGAGTCCCAGCGTGAAAGAACCCAGGTAGTCGCTTTTCTCCCGCCGCTAATTTTGCCTTACGGCTTCCTTAGGGGCTCCATAGGGTAAGTAATCCCGCCGCTTAACGGCATTAACATCGCGGCCTTCATTGAACCTACCCAACCGCCCCCGAAATTATTGTTGGCAATCCTTGAATTATCCGCCAAGGGAATAAATCCAGGAACCCGAGCTCTAGGAAACACTTTGCCTGGCCGCCGGATTTGGATTTGGGACAGGCGAATTGATCCCAGCAGTCACCGTTGTGAGTTTTCCGGGCTTTTCCCGAGGTTAGGAGGGGTTCAGGAGGTCGAGAGGAAGAATGCCGCTAGTCCTTACTCGTGCCAAGCTTGCGTGGGTGTCCGCCAGGTGTTCGGACGTCTTCCGGAGTCTTCGAGGTATATCCCCGATTCGGGTTATGGGAGACTCTTCAACACACATTAAGTTTACTTGGAGACGTGCGTCCAGTCCGTCGATAGCTTCTTGCGTTGTTTGGCTACCTATTGTGGCTGTTGGGCATTAATCATACACGCCAGCCGAATCATTCCAGACCACTCATTCACTGGTTCCTAAAAGATAATGTGACCATCACATGAAAATTGATACGGAAGATGTATGTCGCTAACGGATTCGGTGGAGGTGTCGTTCCTGAGCGAGGAGCATTAAGTGAGCAAACGAGTCGGGGTTCGTTGGTTGCTGAAAAAACACCGGGGTTTCGATTTGACCGAGTGAGATCTTTACGCTTGCAATAAACGCTTTACATGATGCTTTTGTCGAAGAGTTCGGCGGGGGCCTGAGGTTCAACAATAGGTCTGGAAAACTTCCGGGAAGTTGCATCCGTACTAAGGATTTGGAGGTCGCATGGCAAAACACGTCGGAATACGAGACCCCGATTGAAGTGGCTGGGGTTCCTGGGATTTGACCTTGCTTCCACCGGCCAGTACTGGACGGCGAACTCCTGCGAGCATAATTGCGACTTCATCACCAGCTTTATCGCGAGGATATCGGAGGAAGAAAGGCCTGGGGTATTCGCACGCTTTTGGCCATCGAATAGTCCTCCTGATAGCGACGTTTCTAATAATTCCGGCTCTAGAGGATTCGAGATAAAGAGGTTTTGCCGGAACTTTCAACACCTGGTGTCGGTGGTTATTGAGGTAGGCCTGGGAAGGACGATTCGCGGGAGTAGACTCGGAAGCGGGGAAGGATACCCTAGTACTGAAAGACCAGGTTTGGGACCAAGCATCAAAACACAAGGGCTGGGAAGTATGGACCGGCAACCGGTTTTGGATCGGCGTCTTGCTCGGGAACTCGATCGGCGAGCCACGGAAGAGCTAGGGATCCCCTCGATTGTGTTAATGGAAAATGCCGGTCGAGGGGCTGCCGACGTTTTGTGTCGTCTGGGAATTAACGGACAGGTTTTGGTTTGTTGTGGACGGGGGAATAATGGGGGCGACGGGTTTGTGATGGCTCGGCATCTGGATCTTCGTGGCTATCCCGTGAAAGTAGCCCTGTGGGCAGACCCGGCCACATTGACCGGCGATGCCGATATCAACTATCACATCTTGGTGCGAGCAGGAATCCCTCTGGAGGTTTATTGGGATGTGGAGGATTGCAAAAGGTTGGCGGAGGAGTGCTCTCGCTCTGCCTGGGTGGTCGACGCCTTGTTGGGCACAGGATCTGCAGGCAAGCCCCGGCCACCGATCGACCGAGCCATCGAGACAATAAACACTAGCGGAGTACCGGTATTAGCTTTGGATTTGCCTAGTGGGTTAGATTGCGACACGGGCGAGCCGGCTGTTCCTACCATTCGGGCTTCTCATACGTGTACGTTTGCCGCTGTCAAACGTGGGTTCTTGGCTCCCGCGGCTAAGGAATATTTGGGCGAAGTGCACGTGGTTGATATTGGGATTCCTCGCAAGTTGTTAGAGGAAGTGATAGCTCAGGGGGCCAAGGTTTGAATTTCCTTCTCTAGCCTGGTCTTGTGAGGGTCTTCGAGCCACAATCGTGCTTGACCCTGGTTTGGACTGAATCTTGCCATGGAGGGGATCCCTCTTGGCAACCCCGCCGCGGCTTCAAGGTTTTAACAGTTGCCGGGCCCTAATTCAGGCTCGATTGCCTTACGGTTATGGGCTCACGCTCCGGCTAACGATAAAGTCCGAGGAATTGGGACGGTCCTGAGGCGGTGGGGCTAGCCAAAGTCCTCCTCTGGGCCTGTGGGCGGTGGATGCCAAACTTGGGAAAACGTTCAAAACCCTGAGCTTCCTTCCGGCGGCTAAGGTCCGAAGAGAACCGGCAACTTTTTGCTTTACCCCAAGCTGGATCGGATACCCCGAGCAAGTCCTTTCGAGTGCAGGAGCAAGGCTCAAAAGCCCAAAATGGGTGCACAGCGGTGTGGAAAGATCTCGACAAGATGAGCCCGCGTCATTGATGGGCTCAATTACCCCGAGTTTCTAATCAACAACTTTGCTTTGCCACCCCATAGGTGGCAAACCTTCAGGAGAGCCACTTCCTCTGCTAGGTTCTCAGCCTCAAACGTGGGCCTTTACGCTCGGGGCCTTAGTACGGCCTCGGACTTCAAGATTGGCAGTTTGGCGAAGTGTTCTGTCCCCAGCGTGGGCATAGCGGGAAGGCCGAGCCAATCCTCGAGGACTGTCCTGTATAGACTGCGGAAGTCGGTATGGTACCGGAGCCCTCCTTGATCGAGGTCGGTCAGGCTGGGATGGTCGCCCATGAGTCCCCCTTTGATGCTGCCACCCAAGAGGAAGACGGAACTAGCAGCCCCGTGATCCGTTCCACGACGGCCGTTCTCTTGAAGGGTCCTGCCGAATTCAGAGAAGGTCATGGCCAGCACAGCATGCGACAGCCCACTTGCCTCAATTCGCCGATAAAAGTGAACGAGACCAGATGTCAATTCCGCTAGTAAAGCCGCATGGTTTTCTGCCTGATTGGCATGGGTGTCAAATCCCCCAGGTTGCGGACCTCCAAGATCGGTGTAAAAGAAACGAATGCCCAGCCTAGCTTCCACTATGGTGGCTATCACATCCAGTCGGCGTTGGAGCTCGTAGCGGAAGGTCCCCAGAGATCTGCCTTGTCTTTCTAAAACCTCGGCCAATTTGGCTGTGGCCCGGTCAACCTGGGCAGCCGTTCCCCGCAAAAACTCTAGAAATTCTCCTTTGGCAGTGTTCCTTTGATCCTCCGGAGAAGCGGGAGGAAGCCCCAAACTTTCGCTCACCGGGCCTAACACAGAACCACCGTGAGTTAGATCCTCGGCCCCACGGATAGTTGGCACAATCGTACGGCCCCCTAACAGGGCAAGGGGAAGTTGCATCGTACCTACAAACACCGCAGGGGCTAAACCAAAACTTTCGAGAGAAAGGTGATCGCACACCCGACCGATCCAGCCCGTTCGTTCCATCGGATCTCCCGGGATCGCCGTTTGCCAATCCCGCAATGCTTGTTGATGATCTCGAGAGGAGTTCGGATAGCCCACGCCTTGAATGATTGCAAATACACCTTCCTGCACGAGTTCCTCGCATGGGGCAAAAGCAGGGTGAAAAGCAAGATAGTCGTTGATCGGCTTTGCTTGCTCCGCAACAGATCGCAGCGTAGGTCTCGCTCGATGGTAGGCTGGATCCATGAAGGGGATGACGGTGTTCAGGATGTCATTCCCGCCGGTCAACTGAATGATCACAACCGCTCGATCTTCTCCAGCTGAGGGTGCTGGATTATCGACCGGTGCCCCATTTAGGTACCGGAAGAGGAGGGGCCCGATCGTCACCCCGGTACCGCCGGCAATAGTTCCTACAAACCGCCGCCGAGTCCATGTTGCGAGCAATTCGTTCATTTTTCCCGACATAAGCCTTTCCATTTCTTCGGTGTGGAAGTGTGCTCAGATGATCACCTGCCTGGCTTCCCCAGCGGTTTTTGGAGAAGGTGCCCCAGCTGGCCGAAGTATCGGTCTCCCTGATTTAGATCCTTTTATCCCACACCTCTTCTAACGGATGGAAGTACCAGTCTGCAGATGTCCCTCGTCAGGGAAGTGGTGTGGACTTGTGGCGTGCAGTTAGCTGCTCCATACCAAGTATCTTACGGAAGGAGGGCTGTGTAGCCCTTGCCGGCCTGCGGATCAAGGTGGCAAGCAAATTGGAATTTTTGTCCCGGGAACGAAACCGCAACAAAGTGCGAACCGGCGGATTTCGGGCAAATTCTTGGGCTGTGTAGAGCCAAAACTCCGACGTCTGTGGCTGAAGTCACAGTTTGTCCTTTTCGCCCCGCAACGTTACGGTTTGATCAAAGCACACCGCAGGATGCTCGCTAGTCGGGAAAGGATTACCGCCGGTCCGTCCTAAGCCAACTCAAATTCGGGAAGTTTAATCAGCTCTAAAGTAAATGACTTGGCCAATGCCACTGGTGTATAAGAGCTCTCCGACCGCAGCTTCTCCCAATGTTGTGAAAGTCTCTCTCGGGTGTTTTCATCGAGGTCGGCTTGGTAAAGAAGGTCCAAGTAAAACTGAGGCAATCGGTCAAGGCCGGTGATACCCATACTCTGGGCTAGTTCCCAGAGATCTGGAGCCCGGTAGGGGGGCAATCCGTGCAAAAGGCTTACTGCCAAATTTTTGCGAGCAAGGTAAGTGTATGGGTTGATCCATGCTTCCCCGCCGGGCCATCCGTCGAAAGTGGGGGGATTGCATAAGTCTTGGCCAATACCCGATAGGGCGTTCGCAAGAGGCATGGTCGGCTGAACCATAGAGGTGGTCCGGCATATGCCCACCGCTAGGTCCACTGGGCTCTTGATCTTTGCCCGATAGGCTGCTTCTGAGAAAAACCAAACAGAGCGGAACATCCGCTCGAGCACCCGGGATATTGGTGCTTTCTGAGCAAGTTCCCCTGCAAGAGGTGCCAAAAATTCGTCGGGGGGATTTTCTACGTCACTGACGAACCAGCGGTATAACTTCCGCACGATGTGAGTGTGACTAGCCGGGTGGCAGGCCACCAGCCGGACCAAATCTGCCACCTGAAGGTCCCCCTTTTGACCGAGTAGTTCTTTTGGTCTGGGGTCGCGTTCGCTGGCAACAAATCGCATATTTTTGTTCACCACGAACCAGCCAGTCCAAACTCGGGCCACTTCTTCTGCAGATGCCAAGCTCAAGCCGTGGGGCCCGAAGCCAATATGGGTTAAGAAATACTTGCCCCAAGCCGTATTTGGTTGAGCTCGTCGATGGGCTGTGGCCCCGGCCGAAAGCAGAAACGCCGGATGTTGGGTGACCTCCGATAAGACCTCCTCCCAAGAACCAAAGGCTACTTTGCGAAGCTTTTGGAGGTAATCTGCCATTAGCAGAGGGTCACCAACCCGGCGAGCAGAGACCGCAAAATGGGAATGCCAAAAAAGGAGCAATTTTTCTTCCAGGGGATAAGGGGACACTATCATTCGCCGGAGCCACCATGCGGCAAGTCCGACCTCCCCCTGAGTTCTAGCTGCTCGAAAAAGGAGTTCGTCAAACTCTTGGTGGAAAGCCTCCCAATCTGGGGGCCGACGGAAGAATCGCTCTAAGGCCTTTTGGGGGCCATCGGAAAAAGCATCCTGGAGTTCCCGCCAGGTTCCTCCCCAACCAACCCGCCGCAGCAGATGGCCCGCCTTTGCTAAAGTCCACGGAGTCTCCGGACTGGGCGAGTAGGCTACCCACGCCGACTCTGGGGTAACCCGAGTCCCCAAAGTTTGATTTTCGCAAGTGGGGCTTTGACGATTCATCTTTCACCCCTAAAGTTGGCCACGATCCGCACAGGGAACGACTAGGCCCTAACACCCGACGCTATGGGTGGTGAGGGCCTTTTGAAAATGCACAGGCGGTAATGTTCCTATTTCTCTTGAACAGCGGAGAAATGAGCATTGCAGACCGCCGAGCCGTCAGTTTCTCAGGTGTTCGCCGGCTATCGGCCTGGCCCAGCCGGCACAGCCTGCCGGGAAACTTTCGACCATAAATTCCCCGCGGGGGCCTGACACACCTTTGACTGGCTATTCGGGCTGGCCGTTGGTACCCGTCAAACCCAAGCCTTAAGAAAAACTCTGGTCTGCCACGCGGGTTAGGCTCTTCACCAGTTGTGATAATTCGTAAGCCCGGTATGCCGGGAGGATCACACCTGGAAATTTCCTTCGTAGGGAGATCGAGGATGGGGATTTAATCCCAAGCCGACTTTGCCCCGGCCAATTTTCCCGTAAGCGGGGAATTCCCGGACCTTGATTTCTATAAATGTGCCAGCAACTTTCGGGAAGATCTTCGAAGGCTAAAATGGGGATATCCACTGAGCCTTCACCCACGGCTGATTCTTCGTTCGGCCCCATTCCAACTTCATTTCGCCCAGCAAGCTAACAAGCAGCCAGAGGTTCCGAACTTCTTCCTCTGCCTTCCCTCGGTCATGACCTTTTTCCACCATATTTTGGAGCACGAGGTTTTCATGATTTGCCTCGATGAGCCGGAGGAGACCCTCGCGACTTGTCTCCAGCATAAGGCTACAACCGGCTAGCCTGGGGGGGCTCGTAGCTTCCTCTTTTCGCAGATAATCTATGACGTCGCGGGCAAGCTGCTCGGTGGAGCTAAGAATCAAGTGTTCCCCACAAGCGGCCAAAACCGGTTTGAAGTTAAACCTTACATGCTTGCGTTCCTCGGCACTGAGGCCCACCGTGGGAAAGGCAGCAACACTGTAGCGGACTCCTTGGTACTCTTGCCGGTCAAGAATTAGGCCCGGAAGGGCCTGCTGCCCCCGGGTGAAATTGATCAATCCCAAGGCCTTTTGCCATGCTTCCTCGGCCATAAGCGTGAACTGGGCGGGGTCCTTCATGCGGAAAACCACAGCCACTGCCGGGACTTGCACGTCCGGTATTCCATAATCGGCACGGTAGTCCTGAGCAGCTACCACCAACCGGATTTCAGGGTGGAGATGAGGAAGTACTTCTTCGCTAAAGTGGCGGCCTGTGAAAAAGATGCCCATCATGTTTTCGAAAAAGATTAGTCCACTGGTGCGTTCCGGGAAGAGGATATCTTTCGCAGCATAGAACTTGGCGAGATCTCGGTAGAGCGTAAGGGCTACCAGCCGTCGGGGTACCTCAATATTCGGAAGAACCCCCGTGTTTTCATCCGGCAGAGAAAAAGCCAGGGGTTGGTCGGCGGCAGGTAGACTTCCGTCCACCTGCAGCTTTATGGACAGCCGATCTTTCACGATCTGGACTGCTCCTGCAAGCCAGGAGCTGTCTTTGACCGCTTCCATCGTGTCTGCCAAAAGTAAGCCGAGTAACGGGTTGGAGCGGACAACTTCCGGGATGCGTTCTGCCCGCGGACGGCCTGCCAATGCCGAAAGATTCACAAAGACCCATGCTGGCATTCCAACTCCCAAAGTTGTCCGGGCAGCCTGGTAATTTTCGGACCGGGCTAGCGAGTGTGTCCCCCCTTCTTCCCGCAAATCGGCAACAGATTTCATCAGCTCGGCTTTGTTGGTGAGGATTAGCCGAGGACCTACCAACGCGTAAACGTTCTGGCCGCCGTCTACCGTCCAGGCGGTCATTCCCTTGTAGGTACGGGATGCTACCCGAGCGGGGTCGAATGCCTTCCGAGCCTCCTCTCGGGCGTGTTCGAGGACAACTTGGTGCAATCTTTCGAGGAGAACCGGGTTCTTTGTGTCGATGAAGAGCAAGATGCCGTTTTGAGGAAAAACGGCCACCCAGATTCTTCCCCCTAAGAGATGTCGTACTGCTTCTCTCCATGGAGTATCCAGCCGCAACTCCAGGTAACTCACGACTGCTGCCATTTGGGCAAACTGGCTCGATCGGAGAAACTCAGCAATTTGAGGAATCTCCTTTGCCCGCTGGTGCGTTTCTCTGGCCAATAATGCCTCGACCAATGGTTCGGCACTTGACACCTCAAGCACAATTAGAGCTTCCGAGGGGACCCATTCCGCCGGGTGGGGAAGTTCCTCCGCATATGAGAAAATTCCGCTAAAAGCAACCCACGCTAGGGGGACCCATAGCAAAACTGTCATCTTGCGGATCATCTCGCCAACCTCCGATTTCCAAAACTCCTCTTCGCTCGCTGATCTGTCTGGAACAAGACCACACTCCCGTAAGCGGCCTTAACGCCCGGCTACTCTGCCCGTACTATCCTCTTCACATTTTCACATGGAACTGGATCCCAAATGGGAACAACTTGAAACCTCCGGATGAACCTCTACCTCTAACCAATTTGAACCCGTTTGTTAAGGAACTTTGGATGGTTCGGCGTCCGCCTAGGTTGATACATCTACTCCTTCCTGCTCTCGTGCTGCCGAACCATTAATTTCAACGGTGAGCAATAATACAAGCTACTTCCTACCCCCCGACCGCTTTTTCTGGGGGTGTTTCAATCCTTTGGCCCGATGGTCCTTTGCCTGCCTTTATATCCCCGGCAGTTTGGTATCAGAGCCGGGAAACCCTTTTTTCGAACCTAGGGGAACCCGTTTTTTTCAGAGTCCAATACTCGAACAACCGGAAGTCCAAGTTCCCCGGGCTCAGGAGCAACTGGCCATCCTCCCAATCAGAGTAAGTTCGACATCAGACTAAGTTCGACTGAGTTGGGTATGCTTCACCATGGTGGAGGCAAAGCCAATCGAGTTATCCCAACCAGGCAGCTGGATTTTCCGTTGTGTTCTCCAGGCGGAATGCCGTTTGTCCCAAGGCAAAACTCAAACCTGGCCAAACCCCGCTCCTTCGCAGTTTCAAACCACCAATTCCCGGCGAGGGAAAGATTCCCCCCATTGGCCACCAGGGATTTTCCCAAATAGGCGGCTCTCGGTTCCTTGGGATCCCATCCCCGAGACACCCAATCGACAACCGCAGACCTCTCCGGAGCTGTGGGGCCTCAAACTTGGCCTGTTTAAGCAGTGTCCCTATCCCACCGTAAGGACCTCGACATTTCTTCCTGCCAACAATGTATTCGCACCGCCAACGCGGAAATTTGTCCAGAATCCTTAATGCTCTGGGATTAGCAGAGGAATGGAACAAACCGCTGAATGATTCACCCGGGAAAGTGAGCAGTTTCCGAAAACCGCAATGGGTCGCCGACTCAGACGGGAACGTATCTTCCCATTGGGCTGTGGGGTTTCAGGCTTAGAGTTGTTCGGGCCTTACGAGTGAGGAAAGTATCTTGTCATCACACCTTTCTTATCTCTCGCTGTAGCCTTTACTTATCCTGGCACCTGAGATTGGGGGACGTGGTCCTCTTGTGGGGAAAGATTGCCTCCCGCTGAGAGTCTGTCGTTTGTCGACCTCGGGGGTAATCTCACGTACCCGGGGGGTAAGGCGACATCTCCCCACGTGGGTGGGGTGTCCATTAGACCAGAAAATACCCCCTTTTAGGGTGATGATTTTTCGCAAAACCTTCGATTTGCTGAGACCTGCCAGGGAGGATTGGGTTTAAAACTAAGGAGGCTGCGAGATTCCTTCCGGGGTGCCCGAGCTTGTGGTTGTCTCCGAAAGGATTTCCGTTATCGGTTCCCAACCGGGAGTTAACGCCGATTTTTAAGGGGATGCTTCGGGGTGGGAGAGTCGAGGACATTTCGACTCCTTGGGTAAGGGTTCATCCGAGTTTTGGACACTGGGCCGGCCAGTTGTCGGTCGAGAAAGCCCGGGTGATACAGTATTCGCGATGGGGGAGGTGGGAGTGAACTGGTCACCCCGGAGGCCACAGGGGCTGGCACTTTGAAGAGATGAACAAAAACTGGCCAAAAAGGCCGTGAAGTGGCGAGAGAACCACCGGATCATAAATGTAGGGACGATTGGCTCCGGAGAACTCGGGCCAACCTTGCCTTGAAAATATCCCTTGCACCGGTATACCTTGGAAGGGAGGATGAACAACGCAACCGGATTCTTATTTTGATCGTCCATTGGGGGGATGGCACAAATTGGCCGAGTAATCGGGGGAGGTGACCTGAATGCCGACTGTTTTGGTCGTGGACGATTCCTTGACTGACCGTCGATTAATTTGCGACCTCTTACGCCGGCAGTCGGACTGGAAGATCGAACAGGCCGCTAGCGGGGCCGAGGCTTTAGCTCGGATTCGCCAGAGTAAACCCGACGTGCTTGTCACGGATCTTCAGATGCCGGAGATGGATGGGCTTGAGCTCCTCAACGCCATCCGGCAGCAAGAGTTAGATGTGCCAGTCATCCTGATCACCGCTTACGGGAGCGAAGCGTTAGCTGCGGAAGCTCTCCGCCGGGGAGCAGCCAGCTACGTGCCGAAAACACAAGTGGCTTTTAAACTGCTGGATACGATGGAGGAGGTTCTTGCCCGGGCCAGGGCCGGCCGGATTCAGCAGCGGCTCCTCCAGTGCTTGAACCGTTGCGAATTCACTTTCCTGCTGGAAAATGACCCCACGTTGTTCGATCCCCTCATCGATTTGGTGCAACAGATGGTAGCTGCGGTGCAGCTATGTGGATTTAATGGTCGGCTGCAGATTGGGGTAGCTTTGAAGGAGGCTCTCCGAAATGCCCTCTTCCACGGCAATCTGGAAATCAGTGCTCATCTGAAGGTCCGGGCTTGGGACAAACTATTCCAGGATAAGGATTACAGCCTTCTTAACGAGCGGCGACAGCAGGAGCCATATCGCCACAGAAAAATCTACGTCGACGTCCGGATCACGCCGGAAGAAGCCCGATTCGTGGTCCGAGATGAGGGGCCAGGATTCAACGTTGCTGCCTTAGCTAAGCCCATGGATCCCTGGACCACAGATTGGGAGGGTGGGCGGGGGCTTGCCTTGATGCACGCGTTTATGGATGAGGTGATTTTTAACGAGAAAGGCAATGAAGTCACCATGATCAAGCGGCGGGAACCTCGCTCGGACGGCAAACAACTTTCCGGGGCCTCTGGCCTTCCGTGAATGGCTTAGAGCGGATCTGCTCTTCACCGTGGGGGGAAAGACCTACCGTCATTTTAGCTCCGAGTTCTTCAGCATGGGGCTTTCTCCGGCGGCGTGGATGGGGATATGTGACACCGTTGATCGCCTGAAAAACCGGCATGGTATCTCCGCGAAAAATCATCCCGGGAAAGCTGCCCTCCTCTTTTCTTCCCTGACTTATGTCCGACCTTGGGTCCCTCCGTGATACCTTACGTACCTACCTTACCTCGTAAGTCCGGCTGAGGGGGCTCATGATTTCGAGCCGCGGTGCTGGGTCTTCATGCCGCCGTGATCTGAGAGTGTCTTCTGCGGTGTTACTTTTTGGGAAAGGCAGCTTCTGGAAGCATGTGGCCGGTCCCCCCGCATCCGAGTGGCCTCGGCCGTAGACTTTTTTGGAGATCTCTTTACTCCTTTCCCCGGCGAAAGGTCCCGTTCCTGCCTTCAGCTGGGATCGCTTTGGGCGTCGAGCTATGGCGAAATATCGCACCGTGACCTCAACGACCCTGAAATTTCCCGAAGTTAAGGTGTAACCTGGAAGCATCAGAATGGATTGCTGCTCATGGAGGGGGAAGGGTCGGCGGGGTATAATCGTTCTTAAAGGCCCCTACGTGGTTTTTGGATTCATAAAGTCTTGGTGGCCTTTCGAGGAGGAAGCGGCTAACTTCGTGTCCAAACGAAACGGACAATTCCGACAGGTGGCATCCTTTCAACGAAATCTGCTCCTTAACGGGTGAGTTTGCAGGAGGATACTTCGGTCGGCAAACGATTATGGCACGCCCCACGCAAGTCGAACAAGTGCTTATTGAGGGTATTCGCCGGGGTGACGAAGAGGCATGGAAAGGTATTGTCGAGCACTTTGAGGGTCGGCTTTTGGCGTTTTTTCGTGCCCGGGTGAAAGATCGCTCTGTGGCAGAAGATTTAGTCCAAGAGACTTTCGTGGGCTTTCTTGTCAGTCTCCCTAATTATCAGGCAGATAGACCGCTTGAGCAGTATCTCTTTTCGATAGCTGCTCATAAGTTGACGGACTATTTGCGGAAGATTCGCAGCCGACCGGATCTTGTGCCAGGGGAGACCACGACCGACCTGCTTTTGGCCGAAGTTCCCGGTCGGGAGCGGCGGGGGAGTAGCATTGCATTGAGCCGCGAACGGAAGCAGTGGGAAGCAAGGGCTTTGGTGGAGGCTATGCGGAGCATCTTGGACGCATGGCGGGCAAACGGATATTGGCAAAAGCTCCAGTGCATTGAATTACTGGTAGTCCGCGGTTGGCCGAATAAACGGGTTGCGCAAGTGCTGCAGCTGCCTCAACAAACCGTGGCGAATTACAAGTTCGAGTTTCTCCAGAAGCTCGCGGCAGCGGTTAAGCAGGGAGAGCTGCCCGGCGAACTTTTCCCGGGCTTGTTGGTGGCAACCCCAGCAAATGGTTAAGCCTGTAATAGGCAGAAAGATGCTTCTAGCGGACCTGGGGCAGATTCCGGTGACTCAACGGGATTGGAGCGGGCGTACAGCAAGCTTATTCCCCATGGATTCATGCAGGGTTTTTCCGGTTAAGATCCAAAAAAGGCGATGGCCACCTCTTGGGTTCGCTAGAGGGAACGCGTGGAGTCGGGAAGGCGAGTCTAAGGATCTGGAAGGTCGGCCTGACGGAGTGAGCACCTTGCTGATCAATGCTGGAGCTTTTTGAGAACTTTCCGTGACGGAGGGACCTTTCGGCTCTTGGAAAGATTGGAGCCCTCCGGAAGGTTTGGCTCTGGAAGGCAGCTCACCAAACCGGCCTTTTCGGGGGAGGCCGGTCGGAAGAGAAAAACGGTAAATCGGGACGTGCCCGACCGGCCGTGGCGAGGAGAGTTGGTCACACCCTCTTGGGTATTGAGCAGCCCTTAGCGATTCAGGAGAGGCGGAGAGTGGTCAAGCAGCGGGAAGTTACCTATGCTGAGTGGGAAGCCTATTTGGAAGAGGCCCTTCCTGCGGAAGAAATGGCAGAACTAGAGGGGCTTCTTCGGCAAGATCCCCAGGCCCGTGGGCAGCTTGCGGAGATCTTAAGCCTGCGGGATGCGGGCTTGCATAGCCTAGGAAGCTTATGGCGGCAGCATCGGCTAACATGCCCCACCCGTGAAGATTTAGGCAGCTACCTATTGGGGGTGTTGGATGAAGCATTCACTTCCTACATCGAATTTCATCTCTGGGTAGTGGGATGCCGTCTCTGTCAGGCAGAATGGGAGGATCTACAGGAGCAACAGCACAAACGGCCGGAGGAACTTGGCACCAGGCGGGAAAAATACGTGCGGTTAAGTGCTCGGTTTAGATCAGGCTCGCCCGCTCCTTCGAGTCCTTTGGAGGAAGAAGGCTCACACGAATAGCTCTTGGAGGAAAATAGCTTGCATGGGCACAGTTCATCCCCCTTCGCCAGTATTACTGATTCTTGCGGCTTTCAGCCGATATCCTGAGGCGATTGAGTGGGCTCGCCAAAAGGCGATAACCGCTTGGGGCGGTCTGGCTTTAGAAAGTCCGCTCTTCGAGTTCCGGGAAACCACATACTATGAGCCAACAATGGGCCCTGATCTCTTGAAGAAGTTTTTCGCGTTTGCCGACCTGATGGATCCGGGACGCCTTGCGGACATTAAGCTGCAAACCGGGGGGTGGGAATTGGAGTATGCGGGGCTTGGCCGGCATCCCGAACCTCGTCCTCTCAACTTAGATCCCGGGTACATTGCCCTCGGCAAGCTGGTGTTAGCCTCGACGAAGGACTTCGCCCACCGAATTTATCTGAGCCGGGGAATTTATGCCGAAGTGACCCTGTGCTATCGCCATGGGGCCTGGGAAGCCCTGCCATGGACGTTTGCGGATTACCGCCGTCCGGATTACCACCGCTTCTTCACGGAGTGTCGGGAGTACTTGCATCGCCAGCTGAGGGAGGCCAATCGATTGTGAAATGGCCCTGGACCGCGGTTATTGCCGCTTTTGGAATCGTTGCTTTTCTTGTGAGTTTTTTCGGGGGATATCTTGTCCGCTGGCTGGCACCCCGACTGGGTTGGGTGGACATGCCGGGTGGCCGGAAGATTCATCGCGGTCCAATGCCTACGGCCGGCGGAATTGCAATATGGCTCGGGGTGACCATTCCCCTCGCTTTGGGATACCTCTTGGGGGCATTGATCCTACAAGAGCCGCTTTGGGCAACTTCCTTTGTGAAAGTGTTGCGGGAGATTTTATCTGAGGAGGTTCTGAACTATGTGCCGGGATTTTTGGCTCAAGGGGAGCGATTGTGGCTAATGATGTTGGCGGCCACACTCCTTTCCGGGCTAGGTTTGTGGGATGACCGGGTTGGGGTGGACTGGCGTTTACGATTAGCAATTCAGACACTCATTGCTGTCATCATGGTTCTTGCGGGTTGGCGAGCTACATTGTTTCTGCCTTGGAGGGGTGTGGCCGACCTTATTTCAATCCTCTGGATTGTGGCGTTAGTGAACGCATTCAACATGATGGACAATATGGACGGCTTAGCAGCCGGGGTAGCAGCCATTGGAGCCGCCTTGCTTGCCGCAGTGATGTTTTTGGCAGAAAAACCAGGCTCATCGGGTCCTCAACTTTTTGTGGGAGGGTTTCTTATCGTTCTTACTGGGGCTTTGGTAGGCTTCCTCGTTCACAATTTTCCCAAAGCCCGTCTTTTCATGGGAGACACCGGCAGCTATTTTGTGGGATTCCTCATGGCCATGATGACTCTAAACGCCACATTTGCTGGGGATTCGTTGCCGCCTCATGCGGTCCTTGCCCCGGTCTGCATTTTGGCCATTCCTTTGTACGATATGACAACCGTGGTTTTTATTCGGCTGCGGTCGGGACGAAGTCCGTTCGTGGGTGATCGAAGTCACTTTTCCCACCGACTGGTAGAGCTCGGGCTCACGCCGGTTCAAGCAGTGCTTACCGTTTGGCTTGCCACGGCAACTTGCGGGCTTGGCGCGCTTGTCCTCCACCAGGTTCGTCCCTCGGGGGCTGTGGTTGTGCTTCTTATCGTGACGGCAACGCTTGTGCTGATTCGCATTTTGGAATCCGCCGGCCAGCGGCAAGTTGGCAAGAGCCAATCGCTTAGTGCATCCGCGAACAAACTCCTAGGAAGTTCTCCCGGACTTGACGCCGAGGATACCCGGAAACTCTGAGAGAGTGCCTTGGAATTACCGAGACTCTCCTGGATTGAAGTTAATAGCCGTTTTTTTTCCAAGTCTTCGGGTAGTACGGGGGTTACAGATTCACCTTCAGTGACAGAAAACTCATGTCAGCTACCCGGTGCCCACAGTTTTTTGGCCAGAAAAACTAACGGCTAATTTGCCGTTTTGCTAACTGCTGCTTTAGCAGCATCCGCAACTTTCGGGGGTCCTGGAAGCGTTGGGGAAACGTTGCGAAAAGAACCTCGGGCTGACTACCAGGGGCACCTTTTTGTAATTTGGGAATAGTCTCCGGAAACAATCCCGGCGGTCAAAGGGTAGGGCCCAAATGAGGGATAACTTCCAAGGCCGGATGGCGGTATATTGCGGTTTCCAAAAAGCGGTCAGATAGCTGGGGGAATCATTGAGAGGTTGTGCTTTGCTCTTCTCAAAGAGATAAAGGGGTGGGCATTTAGGTGCGAAGGAGAATGGGCGGTTAGGGGGAAAACCCCGACATTGCAGGGCCTACTTTTCGCTCTTTCGATTAAAACCATTTGGTGGGAACTGTCCGGATAGAAGCAAGAAAAGTTGTCGACCAACCACGGCTCTAATACACATTTTGGGAACAACCTCGAAACCCAGACTTTGGCGAGAAGATTCAGCGATCAAAGATGGGACATTTTGGAGAAATTCAGGCGTGGCCATATCGCCGATCTGAAAAATCCGAAGTTTCTCCGACCCCTGCAGGGGAAGTCGAGGACAACGCAGCTTGAGCAGCCTCCGAAAATCTCCATCCTCCGCACGTTTTTCCAAAATTTGCGAAGAAACAGTCCATAGGAGGACGTTGCAAAAGCCAAACTGTCGGCAGAGCCATTCTTGACCGTTCCACGTCAAATGAGAGCGAACGTGCAGGTTTCATAACCGAGGAAGGACAGCATTTGGGAATTAAGCGGGGAACCTCATTTCCTCCGATCAAAGCTTACTAGCGTTTCGGATCTGAGGGACCTCCTTCTCAGTAGTTGCGATGAACATGCGGGTAAAGCTTTCGGAAAGCAACTTAAGAGGTTATTTCTTAGCGGTCACGGTGGGGCTAGTTGTGGCCCGGCTCTTCGCTCCCAGTGAACCGCCTAGTGCTGGGGAGGGGATCGGATTTGTCATGCTGTGGCTGATTGTGGCCACAGTGTGGAGTACTTTAACCTGGCGAACAAAAGCCAATGGGCCACGGCTAACTCGCGTCGAGTGGCTACTGCTTTTTTTGACAGTGTGGTACGTCTTGGCGGGGCTATGGGGAATTGTGCACGGATGTCCCCGGGCCGTCATCAACTCCATGTGTGAGTGGATTGGAATTGTGGTAGTTTTTCTCCTCCTGCATCAGCTTCTGCGGACCGCGGGAGAGTGTCGAGCCCTCCTTGTTGTTTTCTTGGGCGTGGCAGCGGGATTTGCCCTGTATGGAGTTTATCAATACTACTGGGAATTTCCGGCTTTGGAGGCGAGTTTTCGGCAAGATCCTTCTCGCTTTCTGCAGGAGGCCGGCATCTATCTTCCCTCCGGCTCCCGAGAGGCATCACTATTTCACGCCCGACTTCGTAGTGGAGAGCCCTTGGCCACCTTTGCCTTGACCAATTCCTTGGCCGGGTTTCTTTCAGCGTGGTTTATCGTGGGCCTCGGAATAGCACTGAGTGGGCTCCGATATATTCGAGGCATAACCTCCCAAGGGTTTCGTCGTCCAGAAACCCAGCCTACAGGCCGAAAGGAAGTATTCCGAACAACCCCCGGCAATCTGACTCAGGGCGAACCGCCTCGTGAGTGGCAGGGTTTGCTTGGAAGCGGCTTACTCGGGCTGAGACAAGTCTTCTTTCAAGCTGGGTGGAAAAGCTGGCTTTTCCTCGGGACTGTGGGGGTTTTCTTAGGGCTTATCGCCTGGGTAGTTGTGCTCACCCGCAGTAGAAGTGCATATTTGGCGACAAGCCTCGGGGGAATTTTGTTCATTTGGCACACATTCGGTCAGCATGGTTCCATCTTGAAGAAGGCTGAGGCCGAAGGTTGTGAACTTCGGAGCCGAAAGTTTTGGCTTCCGAAGAGTGTGCGAGGGGGGTGGTTTTGGCCGGCCCTTGGAACTTTTGTTGGGGTTATGTTGCTTGGGGTGCTTGCTTTCTTTCGGCTCCAGCATCCTGGTGGGCATTCGTTCATAAATGATGCGTTGACATCCCTCCAATTTAGGTTCCAGTACTGGGCTTCTACCTTGAAAATGATCGCGGACATGCCGTTTCTAGGGTGTGGGCCGGGCAATTTCCAGATTTACTACACCCGTTCCATGTTGCCGGAGGCAAGCGAGGTCATCTCGGATCCGCATAATTTCCTCTTGGAACTGGTTGCTGTCGGAGGAATTCCGGCCGGAATACTGCTAGTGAGCCTGTTGGGGGCAATATTTTTCCCGGTTTCCCGGAGGAAGCCTCGAAACGGGGTCATGCCGCTTGCTACCTT
>Ga0272449_1002138_pt1 | contig 18850 bp, 16 predicted proteins | sample YNPCB0241_FD_198679 | JGI IMG/M metagenome (GOLD analysis project Ga0272449, IMG submission 198679) | Hot spring sediment microbial communities from Yellowstone National Park, WY, United States - YNP-CB-024-1 | ecosystem: Environmental > Aquatic > Thermal springs > Hot (42-90C) > Sediment... | reverse complement strand
GCATCCATTTCATACGAACGCCCATCCGGATATTGCGGTCGTCCATAACGGCCAAATTACTAACTATCACAGAGTGAGACGCAAATTGGAGCGCCGAGGATTTACCTTTGTCACGGAAAATGATAGCGAGTGCATAGTTCATTTCATAGCGAGCAGGATCCAAGAAGGCGATTCGGTGAAGGAAGCCTTAAGGGCATCTGTAGAGGAGCTTGATGGACCATTTTCCTATATAATATCAATGCCCACGTGCATCGGTGTAGCGCGGGACAAGCTAGGTCTGCGGCCCGTGATGCTCGCCCACGATAAAACAGGTTACTACATTGCCTCTGAGGAGTGCGCCTTGGTGGGCGTATGTGAGGACGCCAGACCCACCTATCTCGAGCCAGGGGAGGTGGTGGTATATGAGCGCAAGGATCATTGATGTATCACGGATGAGCGTTAGAGAAGTCAATCGCATCCTCAAGGGATGTAAAAGCAAGGTCAAACTTGTGAACCCCAACTCTGCGCATTTTCTGGTTGCGGGTGTGTGCAATAAGCTTGAGATAGAGATAGAAGGTTCGGTCGGATATTACTTGGGCACTTGCATGCACGGGCCGAAAATACATATCACAGATAACGCTGGATGGTATGCAGGCGATAACATGACTGAAGGATTTATCCTGATAGACGGAAGTAGTGGAGATGGGACCGGGCAGGGAATGTACGGAGGTACAATTGTAGTGAAGGGAAATTGTGGTAGCAGGACGGGTCAGTTAATGAAAAATGGCACGATAATAGTCGGTGGAAACTCAGGGTATATGACTGGGTTGTATGCCTTCGGGGGGAGGATAATCGTCTGCGGCGATATCGGTCATGCGGCTGGTGAGTCTATCATAGGTGGCGGAATATACGTGGGGGGGAAAATCGCATCTCTCGGGAAAAATGCGGCCGTCCAGCGAACGACGCGTGAGGAGTACCAATCGATAAAAAAGGTTTTGGACGCCCTCCATATGAAATCGCCGCGAAGATTCGTTAAAATTGTCCCCTTGCGAAAGCGGATATATCATCTCGACGTGGGTGAAGGTTGATGTATTTAGTTGGCCCTCATTGTACCGGCTGCGGTACGTGCGCAAGAGTGTGCCCCATAGGCGCGATAAGGATGGTGAAATCCGCAAGCGGTGAGCGCCCTCACGTTAACTTAGATATCTGCACCGTTTGCGAGGCCTGCATGACCTTTTGCCCCATGAAAGCGATCCAAATCGAAAAGCCAAAGCTCTCAAGGACTTGGACGGCGGAGAAGCTTTCGATCATCCAAAAAGAGGCGTCGACCGGTCAAGTACAGGTAAGAGGGTCGGGCGCTCGTAGGGCGATTCCAACCTTCGATGACCTAATCATCCTCTGCGCCCAAGTTTCGAGGCCGCCGATCGACCATTACCGCGAACCCTGCAAAACTAGCGTAGTATTGGGGGATCGATTCGCCGAAAAACCGCTGGAACTTGATATCCCCATCTTCATAGGCGCTATGTCGTTTGGGGCCATATCCAAGGAGGCAAAAATGGCACTAGCCAAGGGTGCCTCGGAGGTGGGAACCGCCGTAAATACGGGTGAGGGCGGGCTTTTGCCCGAGGAGAGCAAGTTGGCAAAAAAACTCATCGTCCAATATGCCTCGGGAAGATTCGGGGTTTCGGCAAAATATTTGCAGAACGCTGATGCGATCGAGATCAAGATCGGTCAGGGCGCAAAGGCTGGACAGGGGGGATTGTTGCTAGCTGAGAAGGTCACAAGCGATATAGCCGAAGTCCGAGGGATACCGGAAGGTATCGATCTTGTCTCACCGGCAAGACATATGGATATCGTTGGCCCAGAGGATCTACAGATGAAAATTCAGCAATTACGCGAGATTACCGATTGGCGAGTGCCCATCATGGTCAAATTTGCGCCGGGTCGCATACGCGAGGACGTCAAGATAGCGGCCAAGGCGGGTGCGGACGTCGTGGTCGTCGATGGGATGCAAGGGGGAACCGGCGCTTCACCCGAAGTGGTGTTAGAACACGCAGGCTTGCCTACCTTGGCTGCGGTAGTCATCGCGAACGGGGCATTGGAGGAGGTGGGCCTCCGCGAGGAGGTAGATCTCGTCGTTTCCGGCGGGATATCAAGCGGCGCGGATGTGGCTAAGGCCATCGCGCTAGGGGCGGATGCCGTGGCAATATCCACGGCGGCGCTTGTTGCGCTCGGGTGTAAAGTATGCGGACTTTGCAACACGGGGAGGTGCCCTTACGGGATAGCAACGCAGGATCCCCAGCTGAGAAAGCGTCTAAATGTCGAGGAGGGCGCGCGAAGGGTGGCAAATTTGCTACGAGCCTTCACGGATGAGGCCTCTATGCTAGCGATGTTGGCGGGCAAGACGTCGCTTTCAAACCTGGAAAAAGAGGACCTGCGAGCATTGACCTTGGAGGCAAGCAAGATAACGGGAGTGAAACTCGTAGGTATTGAGGATTTGGAAAGTTGATTTCATGGCCAGAGACCCAACTTTTCGTGGGCATCGGCTATCCTACTTATGGCGAGTATGTAAGCGGCATCCGCCATGCTTACGTCATACTTCTTTGCGACCTCCAACACGTTGTTGAAGGCCTCCACCATTTTTTCTTCGAGCCTTCGATTTACTTCTTCCTCTGTCCAGTGTTCTCGATGCAGGTTTTGAATCCACTCGAAATAACTAACGGTTACGCCTCCCGCGTTAGCCAATATATCCGGCACCACGAAAATCCCTCTTTTATGCAAGATTTGACGAGCTTCCGGTGTAGATGGGCCGTTCGCTCCCTCAACGACGATTTTCGCCTTTATTTTTGAAGCATTGGCCTCAGTAATTTGATTTTCGAGCGCCGCCGGCACCAAAATCTCGCATTCAAGCTCTAAAAGTTCGTCGTTTGTGATTTCTTCGCTTCCCTGGAAGCCTGTTAGTTGTCCAGTCCTGCTCTTGTGTTCGATGACTGCGGGGATATCCAAACCGCCCGCGTTGTAGATTCCGCCCTTGGAATCGCTGACGGCGATGATCTTACATCCCATCTCGTGAAGTAGCCTCGACGCTGCCTTTCCAACCTTTCCAAACCCCTGAACGGCTACACGCGCGCCCCTCAACTCTATCCCGAGATGTTTAGCCGCCTCCCTGGCGCATATGGCTACGCCCCTCCCGGTAGCATCCTCCCTCCCCTCTGAACCCCCCAGCTCGACTGGTTTACCCGTGACGACCTCCGGTACCAAATAACCCTTGAATTGGCTGTATGTGTCCATTATCCAAGCCATCGTCTGCGCGTCGGTGTAGACATCCGGCGCGGGGACATCTTTGTACGGCCCGATTTCATCCAGTATCATGGCGGTATACCTCCTAGTCAAGCGCTCGAGCTCGCCCCTTGACATCTCCTTTGGGTTGCATGCTATACCCCCTTTAGCACCGCCATACGGAATGTTCATTACCGCACACTTCCAAGTCATCCACGCTGCAAGCGCTTTCATCTCATCTAGATTCACATCGGGATGGTACCTTATCCCCCCTTTATAGGGCCCTCTGACCATGTCATACTGCACCCTGTAGCCAGTGAAGACCTTGATCCTGCCGTCATCCATACGAATGGGAACCGAGACGATAACGATCTTCCTCGGGTGTTTGATTTTTTCGACAATTGAAGGATCTAGCTTTAGTTTCTCCGCGACCATTTCTATTTGCCTCAAGACGGCGTCGAAAGGATTTATTTTCATCATTTAAATCACATATTTTTGAATGCCGTCATTTTTAAATTTGTTACCTAGCGCAAATAAGGCAAAAAGGAAGAAGGGGTAGTCAGAAGAAAATTTTATTGTCCGATGACCGAGAAATCTTCCTTTACCGTGTTTAACACAACATGCGTGACGCTTCGCTCGACGTAAGGATTTGATAGGAGGCCCTTAATAAAGCTATTAAGATCGGCCCTGCTTCTGAACCTGGCGACCACTATCGCATCATACCCCCCGGTGACGTCGTACACGCAACATACGCCCTTCATCTTTGAGATCTCCTCCTCAACTTCTACGAGATGGCCACCAGCGACCCTTAACCCGATGACAGCGGTGAGGTCCATCCCCAGCTTTGTGGGGTCCACCCTAGCCGAATATCCCTTTATGACCCCCTCATCCTGCAAACGCTTAACCCTGTTGTAAACGGTGCCCTCCGATATTCCCAGTTTTTTGGCGATTTCCCTAAAGGACGTCCTTGCGTCTGCCTCAAGTATTTGAATTATCTTCAAATCTATTTCATCGACATTTACGGTTTCTGGTCCCATTTTCATCATCTCATTTTTTCCGCTTCTTTCTAAATATTTCCACAAAAAATAGCAAGTTTTATATATAAATACTTAACCTATCGCGGAATGGTGTGAGCAAATGCAAAAGACGCCAGATCAAATAATTTCGGAGGTAGAGGCAAAAAGAGTGGAGTTCGTATGGCTTGAGTTCGTAGATATGAGTGGTAGACCTAAGCAAGTGACCGTGCATTCCAGCATGCTCGGCGAGGTGTTAGAGGAAGGGATAGGCTTTGATGGCTCGAGCGTTCCAAGCTACGCAAAGATAGAGAGAAGCGATTTCATACTCCTACCTGACCTCAGGACCTTTAAGGTGCTACCGTGGAAACACAAAGGGAAAACCGTGGCCAAGATGTTTTGTGGCGTTTGTTACCCCGACGGCACCCCTCACCCATGCGATCCCCGCTTCGTACTCGATAGGGAAACCACCGCCGCAAGAAGGAGGGGCTACGATTTCATCGTGGGTTCCGAGTTCGAGTTCTACCTTTTCAAAAAGGACGGGGACAAGCTCGAGTTGTTCGATGATGGTAGGTACTTCGATTACCCACCCCACGATAAGGGCGAAAGGTTGAGGATAGACTTGGCGCTCGCGCTGATGGAACTCGGATTTATCGTGGAAAAGATACACCACGAGGTGAATCCAGGGCAGAACGAGGTGGATTTTAGATTTGCCGATGCGCTCACCACCGCGGACAACATCGTGACCTGCAGGCAAGTTCTAGAGGCGGTCGCGGAGGAGTGGGGCTTGAAGGTAGACTACGGGCCAAAGCCGGTGCCAAATGGCATGGGAAACGGCCTTCACTGTCACTTGAGCTTATCGGACCCTGAGACGGGGGAAAACCTCTTCTACGACCCAAAAGGCGAATACCACATGTCCGAGACGGCTAAACGCTTCATGGCCGGGATACTCGACCACGCTCCCGCGCTCACCGCCCTAGCCGCTTCCACGCCCCAATCCTACAGGAGGTTGGTACCGGGCTTCGAGGCACCCGTCTACATCTGTTGGGGTGGTCCCAATCGATCGGTCATGATAAGGGTGCCTGGCTTCGAGCTTAGACGTGGGCGAGGGGTGAGGTTGGAATTTAGGGTACCCGACCCCCTATGCAACCCTTACCTGCTATTCACCGGCCTGCTGGCGGCTGGGCTTGACGGCATCGAGAGGGGACTCGACCCTGGACCACCTGCGATGGAGAACGTTTACCGAATGAGCGAGGAGGAAAGGAAGCGAAGGGGGATAAAGACGCTGCCCTCCACGCTCGACGAGGCACTCGATGCCCTCGAGAGCGACGATGTCATCAGAAAAGCGCTGGGAGAGGAGATGTGCGACGCATACGTTCGAATGAAGAGGGACGAGACCTTAAAGTTTGGATAACGCGCGAGAGCGCTGGAGCATTAGGGATATTCTTTTACGCGGGAAAACGAATTATTACCGGGCGCTAAATGGTTAGAAGGCGAAGGTTCAAAATATCGCGGAAGCGTTACATCTGGTTGGCCGTGATAGCCCTAATTGTTACTGCCGCACTTTTCTATTTTTATGACGTATACTCAACGTATTCGACCCGGATCGGCGTTATTAGGATCAGGGATGAAGTGATCGACTTCAGTTATGCGGATCAGATCGAAAACGCGCTCAAGGATCCCCGCATTCGCGCAGTCGTCGTCGTAATAGACAGCCCAGGCGGAACGGTGCAGGCATGTTTTGAAACCGAGGAGAGGCTCTCTAAGCTCAGGGCCGAAAAACCTGTGGTGGTGACGATGGAGCAATATGCAGCATCTGGGGCATACCTCATCGCTTCCGCGTCCGACTACATCTTCGCCCGCAACCAGACGATAACCGCTGGCCTTGGGGTAATAGCAGTTTGGATAAGCTACGAAAACAAGTTCCAAAAAGAGGGCATCGAGTACTTCGTCTGGCGCTCGGGCGAAGCTAAAGACGAGTTTGCGCCTTGGCGTTCCCCAACGCCCGAGGAAAACGAGCGAATACAGCTGCTGGTCGATAACATGATGAGGGAGCTGATCACCAGGGTCAAGAGAAACAGGCCGAAGGTAAAGCTTGAGAACCTGATGGATGGCTCCACGGTCAACGGTTCGGAAGCGTTGGGGTATAATTTGATCGACGAAATCGGAGATTACCACAGCGCCCTGAGAAAAGCGGCGGAGCTTGCCAATTTAAAGGAAGGCAGATATATCGTGACGGAGATGGGAAACTCCCCGAGCTTCTGGGATGCTATCAAACAAGCGTCGCGAATATTGTAGCTCTCGCTTAATGTCGTTTAAAGATTTTAAATCTTGTCGCGATATAGCTCTGAGTTAGTATGGCTGCTTTAATCTCGGAAATCTATCGGAAATGTATCCATCTAATCGGACTAGTGGTGCCGCTCATTTACTGGGTCACTAGTAAACAAGTGATCCTGTTGTTCTTAGGCACTTTCTTATTCTTATTTTTGATTTCTGAGCTCTACCGCATCAAATTTGGTATACCCATCAAAGAAGCAGATGTATACGTTAGACCCCTGATAAGGCCTCAAGAAAGGCGTGGGGTGGGTGCGCACGTATTTTTCGCAGGAGGGGCTTTCGTCACGGCGCTGGCATATTCTAAAGACATAGCAATAGCTGCAATGTTCCTGACGGTCCTAGCGGACGGCGCAGCCGCGGTTGTGGGCAGAAGATGGGGCCGCCACAGATTGATCCGCAAAAAAACATTGGAGGGCACGTTAACCCTGTTTTCGGTTGCCATCGTTACCACCACGTTCATATTTATTGCGGGATTTAGACTGCCTTTTTACACGTCGTTGATGCTTTCCCTAGCCGGAGCTGTCGCGGCCGCCTGCATCGAACTCCTGCCCATCAACGATAATCTAACCATCCCCATAGCCGCGGGGCTTGCGATGAGCTGCGCACGTCATTTTATTTTTTGATACCCGCGCAACTTCTTTACGACTTCCTCGACGGTCGCCACCGCGCTACCCAAATATCTTCTCGGGTCGAGCAGACTCTCGATTTCGTCTGCTGGAATGTATTTGGTCACGCGTGCTTCCTGATGTAATACCTCGGCAAATGGAACCTTCCTCCGAAGGGCCGCGAAGCTGCACTCCCTCAATATCGCATGCGCTTCCTGTCGACTCATGCCGCGCTTGGTCAACTCAATCATCACCGCCTCCGCCATGTTCAAGCCTTGGGTCAGGCGGAGATTGTGTTCCATTTGCTCCGGATGTACGATTATCTCATCTAACACCTTACAGGCGGTCTTGAGAATTTCGTCGACCAGTAAAAAGCACTCTGGCAATAGTATCCGCTCGCACGAGGAGTTGCTCAAATCCCTCTCGTGTTCCAGTACCACGTTCTCCAGGGCAGCTTGCACGTTTGCGCGCAATATCCTGGCTAAACCGCAAATTTTTTCGCACCTTATCGGGTTTCGCTTGTGGGGCATCGTGCTGCTGCCAATTTGACGCTCTAGAAATGGTTCCTCGACCTCCGCGATCTCGGTGCGTTGAAGATTTCTTATCTCTCGGGCGAACTTGTCGAGCGAACTCGCAAGCAACCCAAAGAACGCCACCAGCTCCGCAAGGCGGTCGCGCTGAAGTATCTGATTTGTTGCCAGTGCGCCCTGCAATCCAAGCTCAGCTACCACCGCCTCTTGGATCTTTGGTCCCCTGTTCCCCCATGCTGCCCCAGTGCCGACTGCCCCACTCATCTTTCCAACGATCACGCGCGGCTTAAGCTGCTCCAGCCTTTCGATGTGTCTAGCTAACTCACATGCCCAGATTGCGAACTTGAAGCCAAGCGTGGTCGGCACGGCGTGCTGCCCGTGTGTTCTACCGACCATCACCGTATCCTTGTATTTGAATGCCTTATCCAGCACAATTCCAAGCAACCTGCGCAGGTCGCGCTCTACGATGGATAAAGCATCGCGGATTTGTAGCCCCATCGCGGTATCGAGGATATCGTTGCTGGTCGCGCCAAAATGCACATATCTCCCCGCCTCGCCACAAGCCTCTGCGAGGGCGAGCACCAGCGCCATGGTTTCGTGTCCGATCTCTCGCTCGAGTTCTCGAATGCGCTCGATCTTCACGAACTTGGTGGATGCCATTTGAGCGATCTTTCTAGCCGCGTCCGCTGGGATCAAGCCATGTTTGGCGAGGGCTTTCGCGAGCGCTGCTTCGACGTCGAGCATTCGTTGATAGCGGCTCTCTGCCTCGAAGATCACGCGCATCTCGGGGCTACCATACCTTTCTTCGATCGGGTGAATCGGCAAACCAGTCCCCAGTCGACAATTTTTGGCGAAGCAATAAACCTTATGGTCTTAGACCTCGATCTCCTCGTGGGGGCCTTCAAGGCCACGCTCCAGCTGCTGTTTGATACTTTTGGCTATTTCCAAGCCGATGTGGGGGACTTGAGCAAGCTCTTTGACTTCTGCCCTCTTTATATCAGCGAGCCCCCGATAACCCGCCTTGTACAAACTGCGCCCGCGCACGCGCCCTATACCTCTCAACTCCACGAGCTCCAACAGCTCCTCCTTAACGCCGTAACGCACACGTTTGCGCAGATCGCGCAGCATGGGCGCCACCCCCTTGATCTTAAAGAGCTTAGCTAACTCCTGTGCGGAGTAGAGCAACCAATCGGCGGTGTCGACCGCGCGCCTGATGTCACCCGCGCCCACACCAAATCGCTCGTGGATGCTGTCCTCCGGCGCCTCGTCTATCCACATTTGCAACATGAGGGCAGTCTTCACCTCAGCTAAGAAATACTCATAAGCCTCAGGCTTCGAGTATTCATCCGGTATATGGGTAAGGAACTCGTTCGCATGTTCAGCTACGAAGAGATCCAATTCCGAGTAGTCTCGCCTCCTAGGGTAAAGTAGCTCCATGTCTGGAGTGCTACAGATCAAGTGCAGGAAGCTGAACGGGGTGGGTTGAATTTGTTGGGCTCTCCTCAGACCATCGCGCAGCACGACGCCCGACATCGGGTCTATATAAAGCCAGGAGATCCGTTCCCCGAAAGGTGTGGCCACAAGGCGTTCACCATGTTGCCTTACCATATCTTCCTGCTTCAGGAAATCGAGCACCCTCTCGATCACATGAGCGACTTGACCGGCGCCGTATTGGTAAGCGAAAAAGGTGTGGTTGATGAAATCGAGCATGCCTCTTAGGCTCGTCACGTAGCCAGCCGCGATCGATGCCAGTACATGCGAGCGAAGGGCGGGCTCGGAGGCGAGCTTCGAAGTGATACGCTCGGGCTTGGCTTTGATGAACTCCTCGAACAGCACCTCGCTCTCATCCTCGCTTCTGGCTACGATCACCGCTTCGCCATATTTATCATATTTAGGCCGACCGGCCCTGCCCGCCATCTGCTTATATTCCAAAACAGGGATGAACTGGGACCCGAAGGTCGGTTCATACCGGCGATAGTCGCGGATCACCACTCGCCTGGCGGGGAGGTTAACGCCTGCCGCGAGCGTCGGCGTGGCAGCCATCGCCTTTATCAAGTTCTGGCGGAACGCGTCCTCGATGGCCCTCCTCTGCGCGGAGTGGAGGCCGGCATGGTGAAAGGCGGTACCGTGCCGGACGCAGTCGGCGAGGCGCTTGCACGTCCGCGTGGGCTCCCCCAACGCGCCCTCCACGGACTTGGCCACCTCGTCTAAGGACGAGCGTTCCTCGGAGGTTAGCAAATCGCGGACATGCTTAGCGATCGCGCTCGCTACGGCCTGAGCCGATCGCCTCGTGCTCACAAAAATCAGCGCTTGTCCCCCCTCGCGCACGGTGTCGATGGCGAGCGCTGCGAGCTCCTCCCTGGCGTCGACGGTGAGCTCTCGCGTTGACGCGTCCGCGAACTTTATCCTCCTCCCGAAGTAGACGCCCTCCTTCAGCGGCACCGGGCGCCAATCGCTCGTCACCAACTCCGCGTTTAACCAGTCGGCGATCTCGTTCGAATTCATGATCGTGGCGCTCAGCGCGAGCAACTGGATGTCGGGATTGACCTGCCGGAGGCGGGCGGTGAGCATTTCGAGCGTCGGACCCCTCCCTGGGTCGTTGATGAGGTGCACCTCATCCAGCACTACCACGGTCAAAGCATCGCCCAACCACTTCGCACGGTGCCGGAGCAGGGAATCGACCTTTTCACTGGTGGCGATCAATATTTGGTACTTAGCCAACCTCGGGTCGACGACATCGTAGTCCCCCGTGGCTATACCTATGCTTATGCCGAGGGGCTCGTACCTCTGCTTAAATTCGTCGAACTTCTCCCGTGCGAGGGCGCGCAGGGGGACGACGTATAGACACCTACCGTTGGCTTTGAATATGGATTTCAACATGCAGAGCTCCGCGACGAGCGTCTTACCGGCAGCGGTCGGGATGGCCAAAACCAAGTTTTTTCCCTCCAGCAAGCCTTTTTTCAAGGCCTCCTCCTGGGGCGGGTAGAGCTCCGTTATGCCCGCCTTTTTGATCGCTTCAATTACCTGCCTAGGCATGCCATATCTTTCGACCAAATCGTCGAGTTTCACGGTGATACCATACTAACTACAAACTACGCGGATATCAATCCTAACCAATTATCTTATCCCCAAGTTGTTGAACGTTTATTCGGAGATCGCATGCAGGATCCTATGGCCCGAGCCTGTCACGCGATAGCCCAAAAAATCTTGACCGGCGAAATCAACGATGCCCGAGCTTTGAACTCGGCTAAACTATGGGCCGCTAGGGAATTTCGCCTGTCGAGGGTACCTAGCAACGCAGAAATATTGGCCCACGCTACCATCGAGGAAAAGCCGAAGTTGCTCGAGGTGTTGAAGCGGAAGCCCGTTAGAACGGCTTCCGGCGTGTCCATAATCACCGTCATGACCAAGCCCTACCCCTGCCCACAATCCCCTCCCTGCATCTATTGTCCCGGCGGCCCGAGGTTCGGCACCCCACAGAGCTATACCGGGGAGGAACCGGCGGGGCTCCGCGCTAGGGAAGCGGAGTATGACCCTCGAAGACAGGTACTTTCAAGGCTTCAGCAGCTTGAGGCCATAGGCCACCGCGTCGACAAGGTGGAGCTAATCGTTCTGGGGGGCACCCAGCTGGCCCAACCCCCTCAATACCTAGAATGGTTTACTGCCCAGTGCCTGAACGCGCTGAGCGGTGCTGAGGCCAGGACTATAGAGGAAGCCCAAACCAAGGCTGAGCGGGCGCGCATAAGGAACTCGGGTATTACCTTTGAGACCCGCCCGGATTGGGCCCGGAAGGAGCACGTAGACCTCCTGCTGAGGCTAGGGGCCACCCGCGTCGAGCTGGGGGTCCAGACGCTCTACGACGACATTTACAAATTGGTCAGGCGTGGCCATACGGTGGAGGACGTGGTCGAGGCAACGCGCACGCTAAAGGATGCGGGCTTTGTGGTGATATATCACATGATGCCTGGCCTGCCTGGATCGGACTTCGAGCGTGACCTCCAAATGTTTCGGGATCTGTTTGAGGACCCGCGCTTCAGGCCGGATGGGCTCAAGATCTACCCCTGTCTAGTGCTGCGGGGGACCGAACTACATGAACGCTGGCTCAGGGGGGAGTTTAAAGCGATGGGGTCGGAGGAAGCGGCAAAGCTGATAGCCCGGGCCAAACTCATCATGCCGAGGTGGGTGAGGGTTCATCGCATCCAACGGGATATCCCAGCCAGGCTTATAGAGGCAGGCGTAAAGCACGGCAACCTTGCACAGTTGGTGGAAGAGGAGCTCAAGCGCTTGGGCGGTCGCTGCCGCTGCATCCGTTGCCGTGAAGTCGGGCTGGCGGCGCTGAAGGTCGGCGTCATGCCTCGCCTGGAAGACATCAAGCTATTGGTCGAGAGCTACGAGGCAAGCGAGGGGACGGAATATTTCCTATCGTTCGAGGACACTAAGCTAGACCTGCTGGTCGCGCTTTTGCGCCTGCGCTTGCCCTCGTCGCGCGCGCACCGCCCGGAGATAAATAGGCATACCGCGATCGTCCGCGAGCTACACGTCTACGGGCCCTTGGTGCCCGTGGGCGAGGGTGCCCGCACGGGCGAATGGCAGCACCTAGGATTAGGGGAGAAGATGTTGGCTGAAGCAGAACGGCTCGCCCGCGAGCTGGGCGCGCGTAAGATCGCGGTGCTCTCTGGAATCGGCGTCCGGGAATACTATCAGCGATTCGGTTATGAAAGAGAGGGGCCATATATGGTAAAGAGATTGGGGGAAGGGATTGCCTAGACCTTTAAACCTCATCGTGCTGGGGACGGCCGGGGCGGGCAAGAGCTCCCTGAGCTCGAGCTTTGGCAGGTGGATCCAAGAGCACACTGGACAAAGCGTCGCCTACGTCAACTTGGATCCCGGCTGCGATTACGTGCCCTTCGAACCCGACTTCGACATCAGAAATCACTTCACCATCGAGCGGATAATGCGGGAGGAAAACCTCGGACCAAACGGGGCGATGGTCAGGGCCTCCGAGCTGCTCAAGGAAAAGGCCGCGCAGCTGTCGAGGGAAATAGACGAGATCGAGGCCGATGTTAGGATGATAGACACCCCTGGGCAAATGGAGGTCTTTCTGTTCCACGGAGGGCAAGAGATAGCTGGGTTAATGTCCGGCACGACGCTCTCGCTTTTCCTCATAGATGCCGAAGTCGCGACAAGGGCAACTGGCTTGATCTTCGCGCAGCTCCTGGGGCTATCGATAAATCTAGGGCTGGGGGTTCCGACCATAGGTGTCCTAAACAAGATCGACCTAGTGAGAGACAAGTTGGCAGACGTGGAGCAAATGTTGACGAACGCAGAGTTCGCGAGGAGGAGGGTAATCGAGGAGAGCCGAGGAGTTATGATAGACCTTGCGTTGGGGATATCGGAGGCGTTGCCGAAACTTTTGCCCGCGGCCCGAACCGCGAAGGTGAGCGCGAAAACTGGCGAGGGCATGGCCGAGCTGTACGACATCATACATGAGGTCTTCTGTGCTTGCGGCGATTTAACGTAGCTCACGCTCTTAAGACTTGGAAAAACGGCTCCTGGGGGTTGTCCTTAATGGTGCTGTGGACGATCAAAGTTTCGGTTTCCTTGACCCCTTCGAGAGCATGGATTTTTTTGATGAGGTCTATTAACTCCTTGCTATCCTTCACCCTGACCTCCAGAACCGCGTCGTACCGTCCGAAAAGGCGGTAGAACTCCGATACTTGATGAAATTCTTTGATTATTTCCTCGTTTTTTCTCCTTATCTCAGCCCTCGGGTCCTCGCGGAGCAGGACGTAGGCCTTAGTCGTGAGACCAAACTTATCCGGGTTCAACTTCACCGAAAAGGAGTCTATGACCCCTTCCCCCTTTAGCTCCTGAATCTTTTTGCTGACCGTCTGCCTAGTCACCCCCACGGCTTTCGCTATTTTTGAGATGGGCTGCCTACAATCCGTAAGCAGCTGAATAAGGATTTTCCTATTTATCTCGTCCAATTCTTGCATGATTAACAATTTGTTAACAAAAAACTATATAAGTCTTTACGTTTTTATGGAATAGGCAAAATAAAATTGAAATGAGGTTAACAGAAATGGCCGAATATCTCGAAAAGTTGAGATCCAAGATGAGCGAGGTCAGCTACGAGAGGCTCCGCGCGATACAGCACCTCGAAGTCCACCGATTCATATCCGAGGCCGCCGAGCTCTGTAACCCTAAAGATATTTTCATCTGCGACGATTCCCCCGACGATATCGCGTACATCAAACACATGGCCATCGCAAGCGGCGAGGAGAGTGCAGCGTTAGCTACCCCTGGCCATACCTTTCACTTCGATGGGTACTATGATCAGGGACGGGACCGCGAAGTTACGAAGTTCCTCGTGCCAAAGGGGGATTTTTTGAGCCCGGCCCTGAAACAAATCGACCGCGATGAGGGTCTGAGGGAAATATTTGGCCTATTGAAGGATGCCATGAGAGGTCGCACGATGATCGTCAGATTTCTCACGTTGGGGCCGGCTAATTCTCCTTTCACCATCCCGTGCATGGAATGCACCGACTCTTGGTATGTGGCCCATTCGGTGAGCCTCCTCTACAGGAAGGGATATGAAACGTTCCTGCGGATACCCCCAAAAGCGGATTTCTTCAAGACCTTGCATTCCTGCGGAAAGGTGGACGAGAGAATGATAAGCATGGAACCCGAAAAAAAGCGCATTTACATCGATTACCTGACGAACACCGTCTATAGCGTCAATACCCAATATGCGGGTAACTCCATAGGTTTCAAGAAGCTCGCGTTGCGCCTAGCCATCAGAAAGGCACACCAGGAGGGGTGGCTCGCCGAACACTTTATGATAATGGGGGTCCATGGCCCAAATGGGCGAAAAACTTATCTAGCCGGCGCCTTTCCGAGCGCTTGCGGTAAGACCTCGACGGCGATGCTCCCCGGGGAAACTATACTTGCCGATGATATCGTCTACGTTCGAAACATAGACGGAATTTGCCGCGCGGTAAACGTCGAGGCCGGGATCTTCGGCATTCTTCAAAACGTCAACCCCCAAGATGATCCACTAATTTATCAGGTGCTGACTACCCCAAACGAGATCATCTTCTCCAACGTCTTGGTCAAGGATGCTAAGCCATGGTGGCTGGGCATGGGCTGCGAACTTCCAGAAAGTGGGATAAATTTCTCTGGCAAGTGGTATAAAGGAAAAATGGGCCCGAATGGTAAGGAAATCCCTCCGGCCAGCGAAAATGCTCGATATACTGTATCCCTTAAAACGGTGCCCAACTGCGATCCCGAGCTGGATAACCCCCTGGGGGTGCAGCTCGACGGGATAATGTTCGGAGGCCGCGATTATAGGGCTTATGTGCCCGTTCAGCAAGGTTTCGATTGGAAACATGGCATCATCGCTTTTGGTGCTTCATTGGAAACGGAAACGACCTTTGCTTTGGTCGAAGAAATCGGCAAATATGAAATAAACATCATGAGCATTCAAGATTTTATCTCAATTCCTTTGGGTCAGTACATCAAAAATTATCTGCAATTCGGTGAGAAGCTAAAGAAGGTTCCTCTTGTCTTTGGGGTCAACTATTTTTTGCGCGACCTGAAAACCGGAGAGTTCCTCAACGACCGCCGCGATAAACATGTCTGGGTCAAATGGATGGAGCTACGCGTACACGGCGAGGTGGGGGCTCTGAGAACCCCGACGGGCCTCATCCCAAAATATAAAGATTTGGCTGAGTTGTTCAAAAGAGTTCTTAATAGAGATTATAAAAAGGAGGATTACACCCGCCAATTTACCATTCGGGTCCCTGAAAATTTGCGAAAGGTTAAACGGGTAAAGGGATTTTGGGAAAGTATCCCGGACGCACCACCCGAGGTTTTCCTAGTACTCGGGGAGCAGGAAAAACGCCTCATCGAGGCAAAAGAACAGTTCGGCAATTATATTTCCCCAGAAAACTTCCCGGAAGAATAGTTGAGAAGCGAAGTAAGGAAACCGTATAAATAATTCTTCAGAAGAATTCGTAAAGCTGTCTAAAGATTTCGCCAAGCTCTTCAGTTTGATCGCGGAAAATTTCCCTGCCATCGCTGAGCCTCAGCGCATAAATTATCCTGATCGGCAAGAACCTCGACAATACGACCGCAGTCGCTCCTAAGAGCAATTTCACGATGGCCGCGCCGCCCGTATAATTTATTATCACCTCGTCATCTGGCTTGATCTGTTTTATCACTTGTCCAATGGCCTCGCTGACCGATTGAGGGCTGAAGATATCGCATAATTGAAACACTACCTTAGTGCCCGTTTTCTTCGCGACCCTTTCGATCACAGCTTGGGATGATTTCTTGTAGCCCGCAGACTTGGCGACATTTTTCATTTGATATTCGGAGCATATGATGTATGTAATATCGGGCTTTTCCTTCTCGAGTGCCAACTCTATCGGTATTGGAACGTCGCCCAAGCCCTGGATGAGAACCTTGGCCATTCAACCTCCGAGTTAAACTTTGTACCTTAATATTTATCCCTGCCGGCAAGTTAGTTTTAGCTGGTATTTGAATGAGTGGTTACCGCGGCAAGACCTTACGGCTATTGAAATCACTGGGGATCGAGGTCGGGGACCAAGTGAGGATTGAAAAGGGCGACAGGATTTACGAGGGAATATTGATGCCCCGAACCGAGCTCGGCGATCCCAACCATATGGTGATAAAACTTCCAAATGGATACAACGTGGGGATCAGGATAACCAAGGAAACTAAAATCGTTAAGATCGGGAAAGGTAAGGCGCCCAAGTTAGGATTACCCCCCTTGAAAATAAAACGCGACCTCTCGAAGCCGGATGTCACGATACTGGGAACCGGCGGTACCGTCGCGTGCCGCGTTGATTACAGGACAGGGGCCGTCTATCCAGCCTTTACCCCTCAGGAGATATACAGCGCGGTTCCCGAGATAGCTAACCTAGCAAACATCAAGGTGGTCGAGGTTTGTAATGTTCTAAGCGAAAACATGACCCCGCGGCTCTGGGTGAGGATAGGAAAAGCTGTGACAAGGGAGCTGAACGCTGGTGCGAGCGGCGTGGTCGTCGCACACGGCACCGATACCATGGGCTACACGGCCGCGGCGTTGAGCTTCATGCTAAGGGATCTATTTAGGCCAGTTGTATTAGTGGGGTCGCAACGCTCTTCCGACCGCCCCAGTAGCGACGCGGCCCTGAACTTGATAAGCGCGGTCGCGGTGGCTGGCAAGTCGGACATCGCCGAGGTTTGCGTGGTTATGCACGGCTCCACCGACGACGATTTTTGCCTCGTCCATCGCGGCACCAAGGTCAGGAAGTGCCACACCAGCCGCCGCGATACCTTTCAAACGGTGAACGACATCCCGATAGGCATGGTAAGGGGAGGAGAGGTGATTACGTTCAGACAGGACTATAATCGCTCAAAGCCTAAGGGTAAGGTCAGGCTCGATGCCAAGTTCGAGCCCAAGGTCGCCCTCTTGAAGGTCTTCCCGAACATGGGTGGAGAAATTTTGGATGGGCTGATCGATGCCGGCTACAAGGGCATCGTGCTCGAGGGCACCGGCCTGGGACATACGCCCAAGGCGTTGTACCGAAGCATAAGGAGGGCAACAAAACTTGGCATCCCGGTTGTGATGACCTCCCAATGTATCTGGGGGAGGGTGGACATGAAGGTCTATTCGACCGGCAGGGAGCTCTTGAACCTCGGCGTGATACCCGGCGAGGACATGCTGCCGGAGACCGCATATGTCAAGCTCATGTGGCTTCTGGGTCATGACCTCAGCATGGAGGAGATTTCGAACCTTATGCGGACGAACATCGCCGGCGAGATCTCCCCGGTGTCGAGACCGGATGTGTTCCCGACGCCCCCTGCAATACAAATGCTCGTCGGTCAACCCCCCTCTTGAGCGGCCATGCTCTGCTGGCCAGCAATCTTTATATGTAGATTCCTTTAATTCATCTTGTTATCCGAAAAGGAGGTCTTCGATGAGGAACGGATCCAGAAAAATGCTGCCGCTGACGTCGGTTTTAGCATTGGCACTATCGGCGGCCTTGGTGTTATACGCTCAGTGTGGATATGCTATCGTCGCAAAGCCCGCGGCGTTGACGAAACAACTCCTCCCGATCGAGGATTCCCACGTTATGGAAGGTCAGCCGGACACGGTTTCGGACGGTGGCAAGAGATACAACATGTACGTCGGCTGGGACGAACAGCGATACTTATCGGAGAGGATATACCTGAAGTTCGACCTACGCGATCTACCCGCCGAAGCGGTGATAGAACGCGCCGTGCTTGGACTCCAAAATAAGTACACGCCTTCGATAGGGGAATCCCCTTACACGCCTAAAATCATAACGGTAGAAGCAAGGGAGGTGGAGAGAGATGACTGGAGCGAGTCCACGTTGACTTGGAACAACGCTCCACCGATGGGCTCCGTCCTCGACACCAAGACCATAGAGGGCGCTGGCACCTATGTAGAGTGGGACGTTACCTCCTTCGTAGTAAAGCAGTTCGCTGGGGACAAGATCGTCAGCATTGGCTTAAAGTCCACGAACGAGGGAACCGACGATGCGGTCGTCTGGTTCTATTCCAAGGATGCAATGGAAGATCAACCTCGTCCATATCTGAGGATCAGCTATTCTATCGGTGCGGCTCCACCACCCACGGAACAGCGGGGCGTGCAGGTTGCCATCACACCCGCGACACAAACCGGGAAGCCCGGAGGCGTCCTCACCTATACCGTGACGGTCAAGAACACTGGTAACGTGGCGGACAATTACACGCTGAGCGCGACGGATACGCTGGGTTGGGGCCCCACGATATCGCCCACGGCGCTTACGCTGGCAGCCGGCGCGGAGGGGACCGCAACGCTGAGCATAACCATACCCACAAATGCGGAGAACCGAGATTCCACCACGATAACTGTCAAGGCAATGGGAGCGGGCATCGAGAACACCGCGACCTGCAAGGCGATTGCTGAGGTTGAAGCACTGCCACCTCCGCCAACTGCTGGGTTCCCGTGGCTTTACGTGGCGATAGTGGTGATCGTGGTAATAGCGATCGTCGCGGCAGTTCTGGTAAAACGCAAGTGATGGGCAAAAAACCA
>Ga0272449_1002137_pt1 | contig 18852 bp, 18 predicted proteins | sample YNPCB0241_FD_198679 | JGI IMG/M metagenome (GOLD analysis project Ga0272449, IMG submission 198679) | Hot spring sediment microbial communities from Yellowstone National Park, WY, United States - YNP-CB-024-1 | ecosystem: Environmental > Aquatic > Thermal springs > Hot (42-90C) > Sediment... | reverse complement strand
GTGCTCCCCGAGCTGTCCGAAGAGGTGATCATCGGCGCCTCCACCATGCAGAAGTGGCGCTTCAAACTCGATTTCGAGAGAGAGGAGGTCATCATCGATCCCCGGGTCACCAGGCTGCGCTTCGGTTGAGGTGTCTCACAAAGTAGAGCGGGTTCTGGCCATGGGCGATCGATGCCCTTTCGCGGTTGCCCGACGGAATGAGAGCGCGGAAGGGCGACCGGAAATAGCTTGTTTTTCCGGTAGGACGGCGGTATAATACCGCCGGGAATTTCATAAAGCCTCCGTTCAGGTGCCCCCGCAGGGGTTAAAAGGGAACCGGGTGCAAATCCCGGACGGTCGCGCCACTGTGAGTGGGGAGCCCATCCCAAAACGGCCACTGGGCGAGCAGGCCTGGGAAGGCGGGGCCGGGCGAGGAACCACGAGTCAGGAAACCTGCCTGAACGGTCGCACCCTAACCGCCTCGCGCCAGGGAAAGGGGGGTGCCGGCCATGCCGGTGAACAAGTTCGGCTGACCAGCAAACCCCGGCTCTATGGCAGGCCGGGGTTAGATTTTGGGGACCGTTTGCTGGAGTTAAAGGTTAAAGGGGGCACGGTATTGATGCGCCTCAGCCGTACCTGGCTGGGATGGCTGACAATAGGATTTCTTGCGGCAGTGATGCTTTGCTCGGCTGCGCCGGCGAACGAGAATCCGTTCCGTTTGCTAATTGACGGAAGTCCGATACTCTACCCCGGAGACGAGAGGAGCATCACGGCCGAGGTCTACGACGATACTCTGGGATGGCTTCGCGCCGGTACGGGCGTGGATTGGGGGCAAACGAACGACAGCGCAGGTACCTACACCTACCAGGAGGACACTCTAAAGTATGCGGCACGCCCCTCTCTGCCGCTGCCGCGCGAGGAGTGGGACAGTGTCAGCACGGTGGTCTACGCCACCTACAGCGTGGGTTCGAGTGTTTACCGTGCCGAGATCCCGTTGTTCGTGTATCCCGAAGCCGCCAGAGAAGATCCCGTCAAGAGGGTATTGGTGTGGTTGCGTTCGCAGCAGCAGGAAACCGGCCAACTGAATGAATGGGCCGTCATCGGTATTGCCGCCGCGGGGGAAAACCCCGTGGGGCCGGCGTGGCAGCGCAACGGTAAGAGTCATCTGGATTTCCTCGCGGAATACCTCCGGGACCAGAACAAGAAGGACGAGTATTTCAGGGCCCTCACGGATTACGCCCGGGTGACACTGGCCGTCGCCGCGGCCGCCTATTACGACGAGGCCTGGCGCGCAAAGTTGAGGGACTTCGCCGGGATCAACCTGGTGCAGGTACTCAAAGAATCCCAGAATCCCGCGGACGGTCACTTCGGGAAAGACCAAGAGAGCAAACTGGTGAACGCTCATGTGTGGACCATCCTGGCGCTGAAGGCCGCGGGCCAGGAGATTCCCAACGCGGAAAAGGCCAAATCCTGGCTCCTTAACGCCCAGAACTCCGATGGCGGGTGGGGTTATACCACGGACACGAGCGATCAGTGGGGTGGATATTTGAGCGATTCCAACGACACCGCCGACGCCGTACGCGCCCTGATTGCCCTGGGAGAAACCGACAAGGGCAAGGGAACACCGCTACGAAGGGCGCTGGATTTCCTGCGTGGGTGTCAGGCGGATGACGGGGGCTTTGTCTGGAGTCCCCTGTGGGGCGGAGCGGGTGACGCCAGTTCCGACGCCCGGGTAATTCTGGCCCTGCGGGCGGCCGGAGAAGACCCCCTTACCTGGGTGGTTAACGGGGAAAACCCGGTGCGCCATTTGCTCAGTTTACAGACGCCGGCCGGTTTCTTTTTGTACCAGCCGGACCTTCCCGCGTGGGACCCCCTTTCCCTGGCGGGTGATGCCCTGGCGGCCCTGGCAGGGGTACCGTTGCTGGAGTTGCCCCCGCCGGCCAAGCCTCCCGGCGGCGGCACTTCCGGCCCGCGCACCATCAGCGTTACGGTCGGGGTGCTGGGCGTCGACGGCGCCGTGATGTATCCCCGGCAGACGGTCCAGCTGGGGCCGGGTGAGCAGAATGCCCTGGGGGCCCTGCTGAAGCTGGTGGGTCGGGACAGGGTCCAGACCGCGTACGGGGATGCCTACGTCGTGGCCATAGGGAATTTGCGGGAGAAGGCCTACGGTCCCACCAGCGGCTGGTGCTACCGGGTCGACGGCACGATACCCCCGGTGCCGGCCAAGGATTACCCGCTGAAGGACGGGGCCGAAGTGGAGTGGTTTTACGTGCGCTCCGTGAGTGAGGCGGGGGGTGGTGCCGGACGGGGGCCCGGGCAAGAACAGCAAACAATTTCCGTGGTCCTGAAACCCTCCCCGCAGGCCCAGGAAGTTTTGGAAAAACTAGCGCAGGTTCTCGGCCTGGCCCCGGGGGTCTCGGAGTTGGGTCCGGTCGAGGGGGTCGGCAAGGCCGTGGCCGTGGTCGGGACCGGGAAGCCCCTTTCCTTTGCCGAGCGGGTGGCGGCCAAGAAAGAACTTCAGGCCAACCACGTGGACCTGGTACAGAAGGTCGCGGCCGACAGGGAGACCACGCTGGCCGACGCCGGGGCCGAGCTGGTGCTCGTCATTCCGGCCGGAGCCCTGGCCCGGGATGTTGAAGTGCGCGTGCGCGAGATCCGGCAGCCAGGAGAGGTGCCGCCCTTGCCGCCGGGATTTCGGCTGGTGTCGTCTCCCTACGACTGCGGGCCGGAGGGTACCACCTTTAAAGTTCCGGCCACCCTGAGCTTGCGCCTGGTGGTTCCGCCCGTGGTGAAGCCGGAAAACCTGGTGCTGGCCCGGTACGACAGGAAAAGCGGAACGTGGTCGGCCATTCCCGCGGTGGTGGACCTGGCCAAGGGGCTGCTGGTGGCCAGGGTGAGGCATTTCTCGATTCTGGCGGTCCTGGCGCGGGAGGCCAGGGCGTCCTTTGCCGACATGACCGGTGATTCCTCGTGGGCCAGGGACGCGGTCGAGTTGCTGGGCGGTGCCGGCATCCTCAAGGGTGTGCACGAAAACCGCTTCGAACCGGCCAGGGAGGTTACCAGGGCCGAGGCCACCGTCATGCTGGTGCGGGCCCTGGGCCTGCCGTCCCCTAGCACCCGCCCGGCTTTCAGGGACGTGCGGGAGAATGATTGGTACGCCGGGGAACTGGCGGCCGCCGCGTCCGCGGGCCTGGTCACGGGATACGAGGACGGCACCTTCCGGCCGGACCGGCCCATCGCCAGGGAGGAACTGGTAACGGTGCTGGCGCGGGCCCTTAACCTGAGCGGTGGCAAGGGCGCGAGCCTGCCCTTTGCCGATGCGGGCACGGTGGCGGCCTGGGCCAGGGACGGTGTGGCGGCCGCGGTGTCTGCGGGCCTGGTGCGGGGCTACCCGGACGGCACCTTCCGGCCCGGGAATCCGATTACGAGGGCCGAATGTGCGGTCCTGGTTTACCGGGCCCTTGCAGAGTGAGATCCGGCAGGGGCGGTCCGTGTCGGCCCCTGCCTCGGGTCGTATCCGGTGGTTACCGCAAGGAGGAGGTGTCTTTGGTCAGAAAGTGGTTGTATCCCGCGCTCGGGGCGCTGATCGTGTGCGCAGTGCTGGTCTGGTGGGCCTCGGGAAACGAAAGAGGCGTTCGGCCCGGAGGCCCGCCCGCGGAAATTGCGTCCCCTGCAGCGGTTAACGGCGGGACTGCGGCCGGACCGAACGCGACCGTGACGTCGGAGACCGGGACTTCGACGTTCGGTGAGGCCTTGAAGGGCGGCAGGGCGGACGCGAATCCTGCCGGCCCGGCGGGTGGCGGGCCGCGCCGGACCGGTGAGGGGCAAAGACCGGCAGTGGCAGGTGGCGCGGCGCCCCAAGGCGAAAAGCCCAGGCCGGACGGCGCCGGGGCGGCCACGGCCGTCAGGGTTACGGTGGAGGTGCTGGGGCCGGACGGGGCGCCCCTCTATGAGACGCGAGAGGTGGTGCTCGGCCCGGGAGAAGAAACGCCCCTGGCCGCGCTGCGTAAGACGGGCGCGCGTGTGGAAACGGCCTTCGGAGGGCGTTACGTGGCGGCCGTGGACGGACTGCGGGAAAAGCAATACGGGCCCACCAGCGGGTGGTGCTACCGGGTAAACGGCGAGGTACCCCTGGTGGGCGCGGCCGAGTACCGGTTGCGACCGGGCGATGCGGTGGTGTGGTTCTACGTGCGGTCCGCGCGCGAGTCGCTGGGGAGGCACTAAGCAATGGGTCGGCTGGGTCTTCGGGGATGGATGCTCGGGGTGGCGCTGGCAATGGCGATGTTTTGGGCTCCGGTGGCCGGTCCGGTGGCGGCCGCGCCGCCGGCGGAATTGAGGGCCCTGATGGATCGGACCGCGCGCCATCTCCTGGAGGAGGGCGCAACGGACCCCTGGTCCGTGGTGGCCTTACGGGCCGCCGGTTGTGACCCGGGGCCGCAGGCGAGAGGGAGTAGGGGTCTGGAGTTGCCCCACCTTGCGCCCGGGGGTGCCACCACGGATTACGCCCTGGCCGTACTGGCCATACTGGCCGCCGGGGGCGACCCGCGTCGCTGGGGGCGGGAAGGGATGGACCTGGTGGCCACGCTGCGGAACGCCCAGCGGCCGGGCGGCAAGTTCGGCGACACCGTGGACGGCCGGGGTGAAGAACTCGTCAACGCCCACATCTGGGCTGTGATCGCGCTGGCGGCCGCCGGTGAGGGGCCGGCCGCCCCCGAGGGCGCGCGGGAGTGGCTGCTGGGGCGACAGTTGCCGGACGGCGGCTGGGCCTACGCGGTCGGCCTGAGCACCGGCGACCCGGACCTGACCGGGATGGCCCTGCTGGCATTAAGGGCCCTGGGAGTTCCGGCATCCCACCGGGCGGTGGAGCGCGCGGTGACCTACCTCCGGCGGAGCCAGTTGCCAGACGGGGGCTTCGCCGGTTGGGGAGCCGACCCCAACGCCGAATCGGCGGCCATGGCCCTGATGGGCCTGGTGGCGGCGGACAGGAACCCCCTGGCCGGCGGCTGGTCGGGCCCGGACCCCCTGAAGGCCCTGCTGGCCTACCGTCTGGAAGGGGGAGCCTTTGCTCACGTCGCGAAGGGGCCGGCGGATCCGATCGCCACGCGGCAGGCGCTGCTGGCCCTGGCGGACTGCTACTACGGCACGCCCTTCTTCACCCGCCTGACCGCGGACCGCTGGCAGAACCCCTTCCGGGACGTGCCTCCCGAGCACTGGGCCGCGCCGGCCCTGGCCCACCTGGTGCGGCGAGGGATCCTGAAGGGCTACCCCGACGGCACCTGCCGGCCCGACGAGGCGCTTACGCGGGCGGAGTTTGTCAGCCTGGTGGTGCGCGCCTGCCGTCCTGCGGCGCAGACGCTTGCGGCGGCGCGGTTATTCGCCGACGTGCCGGTTACCCACTGGGCGGCACCCGCGGTCTACACGGCCCGCGAACTGGGATTGGTGAGGGGGCTGTCGGAACACCTTTTTGGGCCGGACGAACCGATCACGGGCGCCCAGGTGGTGACCGTTCTGTTGCGCGCGGCCGGTGAATCCGGCGGCAGTGAGGTAGGTCGGCCCTGGTGGGCCGGATTTGTGGAGCTGGCGCGGGAAAGGGGCTGGCTCTACCCCGGTTTTGATCCCGAGCGGCAGGCCAGCCGGGCCGAGTGCGCGTGGGCCCTGGCGCAGGCCACTGCCCGGTAGGGGGTGCACGGGTTTTGCGCTTCCACCCCGCGGTGGCCCTGGCCTACGTTGGGTTACTGGTGCTGGTTGCCCTTCTGTTCTCCCACCCGTTGAGGTTGGCGGCCCTGGCCGTGGTAGTGGGAGCCGGGCTGGCGGCGACCGGAGCGCTTCGGTCCTGGTGGGGGAGCCTGAAGTTGCTTTGGCCTGCGGCACTGCTGATCGTGGTTTTGAATCCCCTGGTGGTGCGCGAGGGCGCCACGGTCCTCTGGCACGGTCCGCGCCTGCCGTTGCTCGGCCACGTTGGCGTGTCTTTGGAAGCGCTGGTCTTCGGTCTGGTCATGGTCCTCCGTTTGTTGCTCTTGACGGGGGCCTTCTTTATCTATCAAAGGCTGGTGGAACCCGACGACCTGCTGGCGTTGGTCGGTCGGACCCTGCCCCGGGCGGGTGTGATGCTGGCACTGGCTACCCGACTGGTCCCCACCACGGCCGCCACCTATCGGGAAGTGGGGCTGGCCCAGGCCGCGCGGGGCGTGGATTTCCGGGGTGGCGGGCGCATGGCGCGCCTTAAACACCACCTGCTCCTGATCAAGGGACTGCTGCTTTCGTCTTTAGAGCGGGCCCTCGATCTGGCCGAGGCCATGCAGGCCCGGGCCTTCGGAAGTGGTCCGCGCACTGCTTTTGTCACCCATATCTGGCGGCCGCGGGACACGGCGGCGCTTGTGGCCCTCGCCGTGGCGCTGATGCTACTGCTCGCCGACCTGCGGGCGTGGTCCTTCAATTTCTATCCGCGGTTGGACCCCCTGCTAGCCCCCGGTTGGTGGCTCCCAACATTGGTTGTGGCGGGTGCCCTTCTGACACCGCCGTTGCTGGAACTGGGGTGGCGACGATGGCCCTGGTTACGATCGAAAATTTGAGCTACTGGTATCCCGGCGCCGCCAGGCCGGCCCTGGACGGGGTCAACCTGGTCCTGCGCGAAGGAGAGTTCGTCCTGGTGGTCGGCGGGTCCGGGTCCGGCAAATCCACCCTCCTGCGACTGCTGGCGGGACTGCTGGGCGACTTCTACGGAGGGAAACTGAGCGGGCGCGCCACGTTTATGGGCCGCAACCTCCTGGAGCTCGACCGCCGGCAGGTCGCCCGTCACGTCGGTCTGGTATTCCAGGACCCGGAGCGGCAGCTGGTCATGACCCGGGTCGACCGGGAGGTGGCCTTCGGACCGGAGAACCTCGGACTGCCCCCGGACGAGATCCGTCGCCGGGTGGCCGAGGCGCTGGAACTGGTGGGCCTGGCCTCCCTGGCCGAGGCGACGGTAAGCGAACTGTCGGGCGGGCAACAGCAAAAGGTGGCCCTGGCAGGGGTGCTGGCCATGCACCCCCGATTGCTGCTCCTGGACGAGCCCACGTCGCAACTCGACCCCGTAGCGGCCGAGGAAATCCTCCACACCGTGCGCCGGCTCAACGAGGAGGCCGGGCTCACCGTGGTGCTGGTGGAGCACCGGCTGGAAAGGTGCTTTCACGTGGCGGACCGGGTGGTGGCCCTCGAGGCGGGACAGATCGTGGCGGACGGGGCCGTGCGGGATGCGGCACGAGTTCTGGCGCGCGACGGCGACGCCTACCTGCCGCCGGTCGCCAGGCTGTTCGCCCGGCTGGGTTGGGACGTTCTTCCGACCTCGGTGCGCGAGGGACGGCGCCTGCTGGCGGCCAGACTGGACGGCGCGATACCGGTCGCCGCGGACGGTCACGTGTCGTCCGGCGAAAGCGGACGCGCAAACGCGCCTGGCCGAAAGGTAGGGACCACGGCGCAGGCCGGCCTTCCAATGGCCCGCGAGATAATGCGGAGACGGTTGGCACGCCCCACCGAAGGTGACGCGCTTCTGAGCGCCCGCGGGGTGTGGTTTGCCTACGAGAACGGTCGGGAGGCGCTAAAAGGGGTGGACCTCGCGGTGCGACCGCGGGAAATACTGATGGTGCTGGGGCCCAGCGGGTCAGGGAAGAGCACTTTACTCAAGATTCTGGCCGGGCAACTGGATCCGGGCCGGGGGCGGGTGCTCCTGGCCGGGCTTCCCATGTCCGGCCTGGAACTGCGGGAAAGGGTGCGGTTGGTGGGTTACGTCGGCCAGCACCCGGACCATTACCTCCTCCAGGAAACCCTGGAGGAAGAACTCCGCTTCACCCTGCGGAACCTGGGACTGGAAGACGGAGGACGCATCGCGGACACTCTGGAGGCGCTGGGTCTGACGGCCTGCCGCGAGGCCAATCCGCGCGACCTGAGCAGCGGGGAGCGCCAGCGCGCCGCGGTGGCCACGGTGCTGGTGGCCGAACCGCGGGTCCTGATCCTTGACGAGCCCACCAGAGGCATGGATTACGCCCTGAAGACGAGGCTGTCCGCATTGCTCCTGGATCTCTCGCGGAAAAAAGGGGGCGCGGTGGTGGTGGCCACCCACGATGTGGAGTTTGCCGCGGCGACGGCCGACCGTGTGGTACTTCTGGCGGACGGCCGGGTGGTGGCGCAAGATGCCACCCGGAATGTTCTCGACGGTAATCTCTTTTACTCTCCCCAGATAAACCGTCTGCTGCACGGTTACGCCCCCGGTGTGGTAAAACTGGAAGAGGCCCTGGCCTTGCTGCGGGCGATTGTGAACGAAGCGGAGGCAGGGGCCCCGCGGGGAGGGGCATAGGGGTGGGCACCGTGCGCCAAATCGTAACCGCCTTGCCGGCGGTCCTTCTGGTGGGGATCGGCTTCTGGCAGGGTCTGCGCGGAGAGGCCTGGGCCCCCGGGGCCGTGGCGGCGGCCGTGGCGGTGGGTGTGCTGTTTTTGTTTTTCTGGACCTTTGAGGTGGGCCGCACGAGCTCCCGGGAAGTGGCGGTGATTGCCGCCCTGGCGGCCGTGGCCGCCGTGTTGCGGCTACCGTTCGCCGGAATTCCGGGCCTGCAGCCCACCACCATGCTGGTGGCCGTCAGCGGACTGGCTTTCGGGTGGCGGGCAGGCTGCGCCGTGGGGGCCACCGCCGCGCTGGTTTCCAATTTCTTTCTGGGGCAGGGCCCGTGGACTCCCTGGCAGATGCTGGCCTGGGGACTGGTGGGCGCCACGGCGGGCGCCCTGGGAAAGGCGACCGGGGCCGGGCCGGGTCGCTTTTGGATGGCCGGCTTTTTGTTCGGCTGGGGCTACCTGTACGGCGCCGTCATGAACCTGTGGTTCTGGCTGACGTTCATTTCGCCTCTCACCTGGGGCTCCTTTGCCGCCGTAGAGGCCGCGAGCTTCTGGTTCGACACCCTGCACGCCGCCGGTAACGTATTGTTTTACCTGCTGGCCGGGCCGGACCTGGTGCGCGTGCTGCGCCGCTTTCGCAACCGAATGACCCTCAGCGTAGAATAGCTTGCGCCGTCCGGTTCGTCTGTGTTAGCGTAATACGTGGTGGCCTTGATCCGTATCGCAGGCCTGACCAAGAAGTACCACGAGACCGTCGCGTTGCACGATCTGCACCTGGAAATCGGGGCCGGGGAAATTTTCGGACTCCTCGGGCCCAACGGGGCCGGCAAGACGACGACCGTGCGCCTTTTGACCACGCTGGCGCGGCCCACCTCCGGGGAGGCTTCAATAAACGGTTACTCCGTGGTACGGCATCCCGAGGCTGTCAAGCGCCAGATAGGCGTGGTGCCCCAGCACATAAACCTTGACCAGGACCTCACGGCGCGCGAAAACCTGGAACTCCACGGCCGGCTGCACCGCATGCCCCGGGCCGAGCGCAGCGCGCGCATCCGGGAACTGCTGGCCTTCGTCGACCTCGAGGACCGGGCCGACGAACCGGTGGGCCGCTTTTCGGGCGGCATGAAGCGGCGGCTGATGATCGCGCGGGCCCTCATGCACCGGCCGCGGGTGCTCTTCCTGGACGAGCCCACGGTGGGCCTCGACCCGCAGGTGCGCCGGCGCATTTGGGACCTGATCCGGGAAATGAACCGCAACGGAACCACCATCCTGCTGACGACCCACTATATCGAAGAGGCCGAAATGCTCTGCCACAGGGTGGGCATCCTGGACCGCGGTCGGCTGATCGCCCTCGGCACGCCCCGGGAGCTGAAGCGCCGCGTCGGCGAGTACGTGGTGGAAAACATCGCGGGCGGGGAGACCGAATACCGGCTCTTCGCCAGCCGGGAGGAGGCCATCCGTTACGCCGCCGGGCTGTCCGGCACGGTCACCATCCGCGAAACCAACCTGGAAGACGTTTTCGTGGAGCTTACTGGGCGCAAGGTGACGGATTGAACGGGGGTTTGGGGCTTTTGGCTTCCCGACTGGAGCATATCCTGAGCCGCAAGAAACGGCGCGAAGAAAAACTACGGGCCGCGCTGGGTTGCATTGCTGTTAACAACGGGTTCGGGTTCTACGGCATGTTGTGCGGAGGCTCTTTTTTGGGGCGGGCTCCCCTTGGGGGGTGCCGGGCGCGACGCGTACACCCGGGGTGGGCCGGCGAAAGCCGACCCGGGCCCGGGGGGCCTGATGGGCGTAGGTCCGGGGCGGGTCGGCGAAGGCTGTCCGGAAAAGAGGGATGTACTGATGGCCATCATCGAAAAGGAAATCGAACTGGTGGGCTTACGGGGCAGGAAACGGGTCAGGGGACTGTTTGACAGCGGGGCTACCTACTCCTGCATCGGCCGAGAACTGGCCGAGGCACTGGAGATTCTGACCCCTTTGGCAGAGCCGATGAGTTTCGAAACCGCGGAAAGAGGGAGAACGCTGAGGCCCGAGAGCATGTGAGCCTCATTTTCTACATCGACGGCTACCGCTTCTCTGACGAATTCATGGTACACTCCCCGAACTATCCGAAAAGGTGATCATCGGCGCCTCCACCATGCAGAAGTGGCGCTTCAAACTCGATTTCGAGAGGGAGGAGATCATCATCGATCCCCGGGTCAGCGGGCTGCGCTTCGGTTGATTTCTGAGAGCCACGGGAACGGTCCCGAGCCTTACGGCGGCGCACCACGTACGGCCATCCTTTCCGTGGGGGACCCGCCTCTGGCAGGGTTTTGACGCCGGAGAGCGGGTCCCCCCTTTATTTCGTCCGGGTGGTGGCCGGGCGACCCCGGCCCCTTGGCACCGTGTGCCGGACCGGGATGCCCCGAGGGGGTCGATTTTTGTAGATTGCGGCCATGGTAGGCGCGGGGCCCTGACGATATAATTTTCGAAAAAAAACGACACAGGAGGTGATGGTATGCGCGAGATGCTAGGGCACGGGCCGGGCCGCTTTTTCCTGGCCGTGGTCATAACCGCGATTTTGCTTTTCCTGTTCGCGGTGCCGCGGCTGGCCTTTTCCAAGACCCTCTTTTTCGGCTTCATGCCCGCTGTGTGGTTCTGGCAGGCGCTGATATTGGTGGTCTGCGGTGGGGTCTGCTTCTGGTACCTGTACCGGGAATGGCCTTACCGCAACATGTAACGGGGAGGAGGCAGATTTGCCGTGACCGGCGGAACGACGGCCCTTTTGCTTTTCGGGATCGCGGTGGTACTGATCGGGGTTTACGGCGCCAGGGTATCCCGGAAGACGGCGGTGGACTACATGCTGGCCGGCCGCCAAATCGGCGCCGTGGTCATGTTCTTCTACGTGGCCTTCGTGATTTACAGCGCCTGGACCTTCTACGGTTATCCGGGCTTCACCTACCTCAGCGGGGCTCCTTACTCCATCTTTCCCCTAGCCGCCCACCTTTCCTTTGCCCTCTTCTTTGTTCTGGTCGGGCCCCGACTCTGGGCTATGAGCCGGATGTACGGGTACATCTCGCCGGTGGAATTCGTGGAGCAGCGGTACGAGTCGCCCTTCTTGAGGTTGCTGACCGCCCTGGTATTGCTGGTCTTCATCGTCCCGTACGTCGGTGTGCAGGTGGTGGGGGTGGGGGCCGGCTTTCATGCCCTGACCGGGCTCCCCTACCTGGCGGGCGCCGTGTACCTGGCGGTGCTGCTGCTGGCGGTGGTCTTTCTGGGCGGCATGCGCACCGTGGCCTGGGTGAACGTGCTTCTGGGCAGCATATTCATTGCCGCCTTCGCCGGAGCCCTGATCTGGGTCGTGGCGGCGGTCCTGCCGGGCGGGCTGCTCGGCGCGGCCCAGAGGCTTGAGGCCTCCAGTCCGGCCATTTTTGGCGCCCCCGGGCCCATGGGCCTGTGGACCTACAAGGCCATGGTGGGCCTAAGCATCGCCGGGCTCACCGCCTGTGCCTGGCCCCACGTGGTGGTGACCACCATGACGGCGCGCACCGTCGGCGTGCTGCGCTCCTTCGCCCTGGCCTTCCTGTTATTAGGCGGCGTCCTGTTCTATGCGGTACCGAATCTGTGGGGCATGATAGTGGGCCCGGCCCTCATAACTGGCCTCAAGGGCAAGGCCGCCGACGCCGTGGTGCAGCTGGTGGTGACCAAGTTCCTTCCGGCCTGGTTTGCGGTCTTTGTACTGATGGCCGTCATCGCCGCCGCCCTGTCCACGGTGGGCACCCAGCTCATGGTTTCGGGTATCTTTATTTCGCGGGACCTGCTAACCAAATGGCTGCGGCGCCAGGTCACCGATATGGAAATGATCACCTACACCCGCATCGGCCTCATCGTGGTGGTGATCCTGAGCTTCCTCCTGGCCTGGAAGCGGCCCACTGAGATGGGGCGCTTCCTCAGCGACATAGCCTCGCCGGGCTTCACCCAGTGGCTGCCGCTGCTCCTGGGCGGCCTGTTCTGGAGGCGCGCCACCAAGTACGGCGCCATTGCCGGTCTGAGCGGCGGTGTTCTCGTGCTGGTGCTGGCCATGAAGTACAAGGCCATCACCTTCGGTTTTCAGCCCGTGCTGGTGGCCCTGGCGGTGAACCTGTTCCTGTACGTAATGGTCAGTCTGCTTACCAGGCCCGTCGCCCCGGCCACCGTGGAGATGTTTTTCTCCCGGGTGGACAAGTACCTGGCCGGCAGGGAGGGAGTGGCGTGCAGCGAATAGATGGAGGTGAGAATGTGGGCGGAACGTAGCCCGGCGCGACGCGTTCGTGGCGGCAGGTGGCGGCACAAGGCCTCCGTGGGCCGGACTCGGCGTCGGCCGCGGCCGCATTCCGGGAGGGGGGTTCATCATGTCGGTCTCTGCAGGGTCCAAGCCGCCGACCCAAAGCAGCCTCACCAGTGTCCTGGAAATGGCCAAGGAGCTCGTGGGTGCGGAGAAGGCCGGGGTACTTTTCTACGAGCCCGATACCTCCATGCTGACCCTCCAGTACCCTGCTTTCGATGCCTCGCCGGAAATGGTGAGGGAATACCGGGTGCCGGTGGACGGGGTGGGTGCCGCGGTCACGGCCTTTAACACCCGCCAGCCTTTCATATCCCACCAGTGCCCCGGAGACCCCCGGGTCATTCAGAGGTATGTCGAGCTGTACCGTGTGGATAACCTGCTGACCGTACCGCTCGAATGGGAATCCCAGGTCATAGGGGTGTGGCACCTGGCCAACAAAAGGTGGGGTGCCTGGGAAGAGCGGGACGTACAGTGCTTCCGCTCTCTGGCGGGCAGGATGACCCCCGTCCTCGAGCAGAGCAGACAGTGGCAGATCGAGGAGCGTCGTCACCTGGTCTGGAGTTCTCTGATGGAAAAGATGGCCGAGACCGGAGACGTGCAGGCGGTTGCCGAAGTACTGGCCCAGGCCCTGCGGTGCTCCGTGCTGGTGGTCAACCAGTGGGGTTCGGTGCGCGCCGAGGCGGGTATGGGGGCAGAATGCCTGACGGGGTCCGGATGCAGGCCGGAGCTGTGGTACCGCTTGGCCGGGAGCGGCGAGCCGGTGCGGCTCCGGCCAACGCGGGAGAACGGCCTGCCTTTTCCGGTCTGGGTGGTGCCCCTCCGGAGCCCCTCGGAGTTGGCGGGATTCCTGCTCGTAGGGGCCGCGGACGAACGCTCCGTGGACCAGGCCCTGCTGCGCCAGGCCGCGGTAGTGGTGGCCGCGCTTCTGGGCACGGAGGAGCGGGTGGCCGCGATGTTGGAGCGTCTGACGGGGGATTTCCTGGAATGTCTGGCAAACGGCAGGCTGACAGAGGCCGAGGCGTTTTTGCGCGCCGGAAGGCTCGGCCTCAACCTGCGTCGCAAGTGGATGCTGGTTCTGGCCGCGCCCGACCAGTTGCCCCCGGGCCAGGAACTCACCCTCATGTGGCGGCGGCTGCACGCGGCCCGCGACGCCTTGCGGCTGGAGCTGGAGCACTGGCCTCAGGAGTGCTGGGTGGGCGTGATGGCCGATTGTTCCGTGGTGGTACTCGTGGCCCAGCCGGACGAGGTCTCGACGGGGGTGGTGCCCATCGAGCTGCCCCGGGTGATTCAGCATGAGCTGCGGCGGCACCTGAATGCCACAAGCTTTTCCATCGGTGTGGGCGAGACCGTGTGCCGCGAGGTCTCCCATTATGCCGAGGCCTTCCGGGAGGCGCGGCGGGCCGTGGACGTCGGCCGCCGGATGAACGGCCCGGGACAGGTTACCTACAGCGGAACCCTGGGGGCCCACCTCCTGCTTTACGAGGCGGGCAGTTCCTCTGCGGCGCGCGTTTTCAGCGAGCGTTTGCTGCGGGGACTGGTGGAGTACGACCGCAAGCACGGCGGCCAGCTGCTCGAGACCCTGGAGGCCTATCTGGAAGCCGGGGCCAACCTCAGGGCGGCGGCCCGCCGGCTACATACGCACATCAACACCGTGCGCTACCGGCTGGCCCGTGTGGAGGAGGTAACCGGCCGCAGCCTCAAGAGTCCGCGCAATCGCTTTGAGTTCCAGCTGGCCCTGCAGATAAGGAGGCTGGGCCATTGAACGTTGGGTAGTCTCGTTCGGCGCGGGACGCGGGGGAGAGTATTTTGTTACGGGTAGACCGAATGGGTACGGACAAGAAAACGGGGAGGTCGAGCGCCTTGTTGGCACCGCTATCCGAGAAGGAAAAAGATTGCTATTTTGCCCTCAACGAAGAGAGCATAAAGTTCCTGCGCAAGCGATACAACAAGATTACCCGCTGGGTCATAGCGGACCTGGTCAAGCGTAGCGCCTACCGTTACCCCGACAAACCGGCCCTCATTTACCGGGACCTTACCTACACCTACCGGCAGCTGGAAGAAGAATGTAACCGTTTTGCCAACGCCCTCCTCGATCTCGGCCTCAAGCGCTACGACCGGGTGGCCATACTGGCCCACAACACGGCCCACCACGTGATCACCTGGCTCGGCACGGCCAAGGCCGGCGGCATCTATCTCGCCATCAATTACCTCCTCAGGGGGAAGGACATCAGCTACTGTATCAATCACTCCGAAAGTAAGATTTTCATCGTGGAGGACGCCCTCTACCATCTGGTAGAGGACGTGCTTGACGAAATGCCGGGCGTGCAGACCCTCATCTGGTCCGACCAGGTGGCGGGCAAGCCGGCACCGGCAAAGTTCCTCTCCTTTGACGAGTGGTACCGCAAGTATCCTGCCGACGAGCCGGAGCTGGACCTTTACATCGAGGATCCGGTGCAGATGACCTATACCAGCGGCACCGAAACCCTGCCCAAGGGCGTCATCCTGACCAACCAGTCCCTGCTAGCCCAGTACATGGGCGCCATCGTTGACGGGGAATACACGCCCCAGGATGTCAACGTGAACGCCCTTCCCATCTACCACTGCGCCCAGCGGGACGTGTTCCTCACGCCCTGTTTCTGGGTCGGGGCCACGAACGTGCTGCTGCCCTTCGCCGAGCCCAAGGCCATTATGGAGGCCATCGAGAAATACCGAGCCACCATGTTCTTTGCCCCGCCCACGGTCTGGATCGGCCTGCTGCGTCACCCGGACTTCGAAAAGTACGACCTGAGTTCGGTACAAAAGGGCTATTACGGCGCTTCCATCATGCCCGTGGAGGTCCTCAAAGAGCTCCAGAGGCGCCTGCCCACCTGCCGGCGGTTCTACAACTACTACGGCCAGACCGAACTCAGCCCCTATCACACCATCCTCAAACCGGAATACCAGATGACAAAACCCGGGTCCGCGGGGCAGGGCGGTCTGAACATGGAGACGCAGCTCCTCGACGACGAGGGCCGGTTCATCCGCGAGCCCGGGGTACCGGGGGAGATATGCGGCCGCGGCCCCCACGCCATGCTCATGTACTTTAAGGACCCCGAAAAGACCGAGGCGGCCTTTGCCTACGGGTGGTTCCACAGCGGTGACGTGGGGGTGCTGGACGAGGACAATTTCATCACGGTGGTGGACCGCAAGAAGGACATGGTAAAGACGGGCGGCGAGAACGTACCCACCAGGGAAGTGGAGGAGATTCTCTACCTGGACCCGCGGGTCTCCGAGGTGGCGGTGGTGGGCCTGCCCCACGAGAAGTGGGTGGAGGCGGTCACGGCCATCGTGGTCCCCAAAGCCGGCCAGGAAATAAAGGCCGAGGAACTGGAAGCTCTCGCCAGAAAACACCTCGCCCCCTTCAAGGTGCCCAAGGGCTTCATCTTCGTTCACGAACTGCCCAAGACCCCCAGCGGAAAGATCCTGAAGAGGGACCTCCGCGAGCAATATAAAGATTTTTACCACTTGAGCGGGGAATAGGTCCCTTCCCGCGGGTCCCGGGCCCTGCCGGCAGGACGGTTCTAGCACCACGGCTGGCACGAAACTCACACAGGAGATGGCACAAAACCACGGCCTCTGTGGGGGGCGCGTGGAGCTGAAGGACGCGGTGGCCGTCGTCACCGGCGAGGCTTCGGGCCTGGGAGGGGCTAAGGTGTGCCGCCTGGTGGCCGGCGGGGCGAGGGTGGCGATCCTGGATCTGGCCCGCGAGGCTGGCGAAAGGCTGGTGCGGGAACTGGATCCGGGTATTCTTTTTCTTGAGACAGATGTCACGGACGAGGACGGTACGGCGCGCGCTTGGGCCGGACCGTGGAGACCTTTGGAGCGCTCCATATTGCGGTCAACTGTGCCGGAATTGGGACGGCGGAGCGGGTGCTGGGCAAGAAAGGGCCCATGCCCCTGGCAAACTTCGAGCGGGTCCTCCGGGTGAATCTGGTGGGCACCTTCAACGTCATCAGGCTGGCCGCCGAGAAGATGGCCCGGAACGAGCCCAATGCCGAGGGCGAAAAGGGAGTGGTCATCAACACAGCCTCGGTGGCGGCCTTTGAAGGCCAGATTGCAGGTGGGCCACCGGGTGGTGCCTCCGGCACGTCGCACGGCGGGCGAAGGCGTGGCCATCACCTTCGGTTTGCCGTAGCAGGTTTCTGGCACCGGCGCACGGCGCGGCGGATGTGGCAAGGCTGAATACTTACGGAAAAAAGGGGCTGGCCGACATGGCCATCGGCATTGAGAGTGCCCGGGCCCTGGTGTGGAGGGCCGCCTGGCACGCGGCCCAAGGGCAGCCCAGCACCATCCTTTCGGCCATGGCCAAATGCTACGCTAGTGACCTGGCCAGAAAGGTAACGGTCGACGCCCTGCAGATTTTTGGCGGCTACGGGTATATGAAAGACTATCCGGTGGAAAAGCTTGTGCGTGACGCAAAGATAACCCAGATCTACGAAGGAACGAATCAGATTCAAAGGATCGTGATTGCCAGTCAGCTTATGAAAGGAGCGACCACCTATTAGTTTACCCCGGGGGTCCTACGGTGCACAGGCCGGTGGTGGCGCTCGTGAGATTCGACGACGCCTATCGTGTGGTGAAAAGGGCGTTGGAGCCGTACGACGGCCTTGGGGAATAGGACCACGGACAGCACTGGGATCAAGCCGAACCTTGTGTTCTGGAATTTCGATCTCCCCTTTCCTCCGTTTGGCGTGGTGACCACCAGCGCTGTGATGTTTGCCCTGGCCAGCGCCGGCTTTGAAAGGACGTTCCTGTTTGGGAAATGCGCCTGCGAGTTCAACAGGAACAACCCCAACGTAAGGCACGCCATTGCCCTGCCATCACATTTTCAACCGGTACAAGGTCGAGGAAGGCTTTGACATTTCCTTATACCGGGCTTGTGGTCAATAGCTCTCCCGACGTAGCAGACTACCTTGCGCGCCGCGGTTCGTCTGTGTTAGCGTAGTACGTGGTGGCCTTGATCCGTGTCGCGAGCTGGCTAAGGAGTACCACGGGACCGTGACGCCCCGCAGGGAGACTTTTCGGCCTCGCGGTCCCGCCGGGGCCGGCAAGACGACCACGCTGGCCGGCCCACCTCCGGCGAGGTCTCGATAAACGGTTACGCGGTGGTACGGCATCCCGCGGGTGTCAGGCGCCAGACAGGCGTGGTGTCAGGTACGTCGACCTGGGCTAGGACCCCACCGCGCGAAGACCCGGGTGGAAAACATCGCGGGCGGGGAGACCCAATACCGGCTCTTCGCCAGCCGGGAGGAGGCCATACGTCACGCCGCCGGGCTGTCCGGCACGGTCACCATCCGCGAAACCAACCTGGAAGACGTTTTCGTGGAGCTTACGGGGCGCAAGGTGACGGATTGAAAGGGGGTTTGGGGCTTCTGGCTTCCCGACTGGAGCATATCCTGAGCCGCAAGAAACGGCGCGAAGAAAAACTACGGGCCGCGCTGGGTTCCATTGTGGATCAGTTGCGGGCCCTGGGGGCCTTGAAGATCGTTCTGTTCGGGTCCCTGGCCCGCGCAGAGGTGGACGTGGGGAGCGACCTGGACCTCCTTGTGATTATGCCCGCCACGAGAACGGGAGAAGAATGGACCAGGTTGGTGTACGAGCGGGTGGAGCGGGGGGTAGCGGCGGATATTATCGTCTATAACGAGTCCGAGTTCAACGCCATGTTGCCCAGAAGTTCCTTCTTGAGGGAAGTACTGAGGACCGGGAGCGTTGTCCATGAGCAGGGGTCATCGTGAGGAAGCCGAACGCTGGCTCATCCAGGCCGAGGATGAACTGGCGGACGCGGACGACCTCCGCAAAAGGAAAAGGTTTTACCTGGCCCTTTTTCACTTTCAGCAGGCGGCGGAAAAGGCCCTGAAGGCTTTCCTTTACCTGCACGTGCGTTCCGTGGAGGTCTTCCACACCCACTCCATAGACGAACTCTTGCGGATGGCCGTGGAGATAGACGACGACTTCAAGCAAGTGGCCCGGGCAAAGAAACTGGACCGGTACTATATTCCCACGCGCTATCCCAACAGCCTGCCGGGAGGCGTACCTTCGCGACATTTTGACGATCCCAAAGAGGCCAAAGAGGCCATGACTCTGGCCAGAAGGGTTGTGGAGTTGGTGGCGACAAAGGTGCGCGAAGGGTGACCGGCTCCACACCGAACCTGGCTTGGTCCCGCGCT